>Ga0136636_10002078_pt1 | contig 11891 bp, 5 predicted proteins | sample AntDrymUQ8522106_2_FD_104653 | JGI IMG/M metagenome (GOLD analysis project Ga0136636, IMG submission 104653) | Polar desert sand microbial communities from Dry Valleys, Antarctica - metaG UQ852 (21.06) | ecosystem: Environmental > Terrestrial > Soil > Desert | place: Antarctica: Dry Valley... | reverse complement strand
TATATCCCTGATGTTAATTCCATCAATAAATATTCCTCCGTTTTGCACATCGTAAAAACGTGGAAGTAAATCCACAAAGGTTGTTTTTCCGCTTCCCGATTGACCAACTAAGGCAACGGTACTTCCTTTTAGAACAGAAAGGCTCACATTGTTAATTATGGTTCGTTCTTCGTATGCAAATGAGATGTTTCTGTATTCAATACCCCGAGTCATTTCTTTTACCGTTTGCGCATCGGGATTATCGGCAATGGAAACATCAGCATCAATAATTTTATCAATTCGCTCAATGGCTGCAATGCCTCGTTGAACTGTGTAATAGGCATTTGAAAAAGCTTTGGCTGGATTTATGATTTGATAAAATAAAGCTATATAGGCAATAAATACGGATCCGGTTAGCATGGTTTGGTTTGATAAGATAAGTGTGCCTCCATACCAAACTACAAAAATAATAACAATTGTACCCAGTAGTTCACTAACAGGATGTGCTAAGTCTCTACGACGCGATAATCGATTTAAAATGAGTCTGTAATCATCAAGTGATTTTGCGAACCGCGTCTCCATTTTTTTCTCTGCATTAAAAGCTTTTATAACCCTTAAGCCCGAAAGCGTTTCATCCAAAACACCTACTATGTCACCCATTTTTTCTTGACCAAGGGTAGAGGTTTTTTTTAGCGACTTACCAATACTCCCAATAATACCACCTGCAACCGGAAGCATAACTAGAATAAATAAAGTCAGTTTAAAACTGATTACCAGCATGGAACCCAAGATTACCCCAATAAGAATGGGGTTTTTCAGTAGCATGTCAAGTGATGCCATTACCGAGTTTTCGACTTCCTGAACATCACCCATGGCGCGCGACATGATATCGCCTTTGCGTTCTTCGGAGTAGAATCCAAGTGGCAATCGAATGATTTTTTTGTATAGAGTATCCCTAATATCTTTTACAACGCCATTTCGAACGCCAACAATAACATACGACGATAAATAGGCAAAACCGGTTTTTAATGCAGTTGCTAAAATCACAAACAGACCCACATACAATAAAGCCCATCCGCCACCCATTGTTAGCTTTACGTGTGTTACCAAATAGTAAACGTTGTGTTTGATGGCATCAAGGTCGAAAGACCAGGCTACTTTTGTTATCACATCCTCTTGCATGTTAAATAAAATCTCTAAAATGGGAATCATTAATGCAACCGAGAATACGGCAAAAGCAGCGGAAAGGAAATTGAAAATAACGTTCAATATCATTTCCTTTTTGTATGGCCAGGCAAATCGTTTAAGAACCTTGATTAAATCTCTCATTAAATGGGCTTTTTAGTGTCTTTCCGAGTTGATTGTTATTGTCTAAAGATACCGGTGTACGATTGTGGTGTAATGGCTTTTAACTCATTTTTTATTGCGTCACTTACATCTAATGTTTCAATAAATTTCGCAATGGATGATGCATTGACTTCGGTGTTGGTTCGAGTCAGTTCTTTTAGTGCTTCATAGGGGTTTGGGTATCCCTCGCGGCGTAAAATGGTTTGAATACCTTCGGCTACCACACTCCAGTTTTTCTCTAAATCGTTATTAATAGCCGACTCATTTAAAATGAGTTTGCCAAAGCCTTTTTGCAGCGATTTAATGGCTATTAAAGTATGTGCAATGGGAACACCTACGTTGCGTAATACCGTTGAGTCGGTTAAGTCGCGCTGGAGTCGCGAAATAGGAAGCTTACTTGATAAGTGATCAAATATCGCGTTGGCTACACCTAAGTTTCCTTCTGCATTTTCATAGTCGATGGGATTAACCTTATGAGGCATGGCACTTGAACCAATTTCACCTTTTTTGATTTTCTGTTTAAAGTACTCCATCATAATATACGTCCAGAAATCGCGCGATAGATCAATTAAAATGGTGTTAATTCGCTTGAAGCTGTCGAAAATGGCAGCCAAATTATCGTAGTTCGAAATTTGAGTGGTGTATTGCTCCCGATCGAGTTTGAGCGTGTTATTCACAAATCGGTTACTAAAATCAATCCAGTCAATTTGCGGGTAAGCAACCAAATGAGCATTAAAATTTCCGGTTGCTCCACCAAACTTAGCAGAACAAGGAATTCCTTTTAGGAGTGCTAATTGCTTATTTAATCGCTCCACAAAAACTTTTATCTCTTTTCCCAAACGGGTTGGTGAAGCTGGCTGACCATGGGTTTTAGCCAACATGGGTACATCGCTCCAGTCCGCAGCAAAATCGTTTAATTGCTGAATCAATTCTTCTAATAAAGGGTAATAAACATCGTGAACAGCATCGCGAAGCGAATAAGGAACAGCCGTGTTATTTATATCCTGTGAAGTTAACCCAAAGTGAATAAACTCTTTGTAACTCTGAAGACCTAGTACATCGAACTTTTCTTTGATGAAATATTCTACAGCTTTTACATCATGATTTGTAACTGATTCAATTTCTTTAATTCGTTCAGCATCTTCTAATTGAAACTCATTGTATATGGCTCTCAATGAAGCGTATATTGTTTTATCAATGGATGAAAGTTGTGGCAGAGGCTCTTCGCAAAGAGCAATAAAATACTCTATTTCAACTAAAACGCGATAACGTATTAGTGCGTATTCCGAAAAATAGAGTGCTAACTCATCTACTTTGTTTCTGTATCGGCCATCAATAGGCGAAATTGCTGTTAATAACTGAATATCCATCATGGTGATCTGATTCGATTTTTTGTAAACCGCAAAATTAATAAATTAATCGGGAATCGATTTTAAATAATGTTAATGGTTTTGCCATGTTAAATGTTAAACTCAAATAAAACAAAAGTTTCAGTCTGTTTTCATGTATTTTTATTGGATAGGATAGGCTGGGTTATAAATCGTTCTTATAATTGTTGATAGTTATTTATAAACTGGCATTTTTTAGTTAATATTGAGTTAAGAAATTTTATTGGAAATGAGTTATTGCGTAATTTTTAAAATTTAGATCGACTTGTTATGAACCGAATGCTTCTTTTACTTATTGCAATTGTTTTATTGGCATTTACGCCCGAGGAAAAAACCGATAGCATACCTCAAAATTTGGTGTATGTGTTAAATATTCAACGCGAAATTGGAAGTACCAGCTGGATTCATACCCAGCAGGCATTTGAAGAGGCAAATAAGTTAAAACCTGTTTGTATCCTCATTCATATGAATACTTATGGAGGAGAAGTGGTTTATGCCGATTCCATTCGAACTAAAATACTTAACAGCTTAATACCTGTTCATGTGTTTATCGATAATAACGCAGCATCAGCTGGGGCGCTCATTTCAATTGCTTGCGATAGTATTTACATGCGTCCCGGTGCAAATATTGGAGCGGCTACTGTTGTTAATCAAACTGGTGAGCAAATGCCCGATAAGTATCAATCGTACATGCGTGCTACTATTCGATCTACAGCTGAAGCGCATGGGGCTGATACCATTGTTGTTGGAAATGATACCATTGTGAAATGGGTTCGCGATCCGCGTATCGCTGAAGCAATGGTGGATGATCGAATCTCAATTCCTAATGTGACTGATAGTGGGAAGGTGGTAACTTTTACAGCTCGCGAGGCCATTAAATTTGGTTTTTGTGAGGGCGAAGCGAATAGCATCAACGAAGTAATTCAAAAACTTCACATTAAAAACCCAACGATTGTTACCTATGAACCGTCGTTTTACGATGGGTTAAAAGGGTTTTTAACCAACTCGTTTTTCCATGGAATATTAATATTAGTCATTTTGGGAGGATTGTATTTCGAACTTCAAACTCCAGGAATTGGATTTCCATTGATTGCTGCCATTATAGCTGCTGTGCTTTATTTTGCCCCCCTTTATTTAGATGGGTTAGCCGCCAACTGGGAGATTATCATTTTTATTATTGGAGTGGGACTTGTTGCAGTCGAAATATTTGTGATTCCAGGGTTTGGGATAGCGGGTTTCTCTGGAATAGCTCTGGTTATTTTGGGATTAACTTTAAGTTTAGTGAACAATGTTGTGTTCGACTTTTCAAATGTGCGTTTCGAAGATTTATTAACCGCATTTTTAACCGTTCTGCTTGGGTTTATTGGTGCGTTCTTTGGCGGGATTTATTTAACGCGGAAATTCTTTGCCGACTCTTCATTTTCTCGTGTGTCGTTATTAGCTACTCAAGATATTGATAAAGGGTATGTGGGTGTCGATATTTCAATAAATACCATGATTGGGCAAACAGGGCATGCTGCAACTATTCTTCGTCCTGGCGGTAAAGTAAACATTAATAGCGAATTGTATGATGCGATTGCTGAATCTGGTTATATCGATAAAGGAGTTGAGATTGAGGTAACAGGTTTCTCCGGTGGTCAATTAGTGGTTGGGAAAAGGATATAAAAAAACCTCCTTAAGTAATTAGGGAGGCTCTTCGTAAATTTTAAACAGCTTATTCTAGATAAGTATATCCGTATAATCCTGATCGATAGGTTGATAGAAACTCTTTTCCTTCTTCTACCGAGATGGTTCCACTTTTTACCGATGAGGTAACCCATGTTTCCACTGTTCGAACCAGTTTTTTAGCACTGTACTGCACATAATCCAATACTTCGGCAACCGATTCTCCATCAATAATCTGATCGATTTCATAACCATTTGGTGTGACAGAAACGTGAACAGCATTGGTGTCGCCAAATAAATTGTGCAAGTCACCCAAAATCTCTTGGTAAGCTCCCACTAAAAATACACCCATGTAATACGATTCCTTCGCCTTTAAGGGGTGTACAGGCAGATAATAATTGAAATTTCGAGTTGAGATGAAGTTATCTATTTTCCCATCCGAATCGCAGGTAATATCTTGTATTGTGGCGGTTCGGGTTGGCTTTTCTTCTAATCGATGAATGGGCATTATAGGGAAAATTTGATCAATAGCCCAACTATCGGGAAGCGACTGAAATAGAGAGAAATTGCAAAAATACTTATCAGGAAGCATTTTTGATAATTGCTTTAACTCATCAGGTGCTTGTTTGGTTTCCGACGACATTTGGTGAATTTCACGAACAATTGACCAAAAAAGTCGCTCGATTTTCGCGCGTGTAACCAAATCAACTAAACCCAAACTAAATCTATCCAACGCTTCTTCTCTTATTTGCTGTGCATCGTGCCAAGTTTCCATCATGCGAGGCTGATTAAGATTTTCCCATAAAGAATATAGCTCACGCACTAATTCATGATCTTTTTCAGAAATCTCTTCCTCTTCTTCCCAAGCTGGTGGAGTAGTGGCTTCTAATACTTCAAAAACCAATATCGAATGATGAGCAGTTAGCGATCGTCCTGATTCGGTAATTACATTTGGATGTGGAATTTTATTTTTATTCGCGGCATCAACAAAACTATAAATCGAGTCATTTACATATTCCTGAATCGTATAGTTTACGCTGCTTTCGCTATTGGCCGAACGAGTTCCATCGTAGTCAACTCCTAATCCACCGCCAATGTCAACAAACTCAAGAGCATAACCCATTTTATGAAGTTGAACATAAAATTGAGCTGCCTCGCGCAAGGCTGTTTTTATTCGACGGATTTTAGTAACCTGACTACCTATGTGAAAGTGAATAAGGCGAAGACAATCGTTGAGTTTATTTTTCTCAATAATGTCAAGTGCTTCGAGTAATTCGCTTGATGTTAATCCAAATTTACTGCTATCTCCACCCGATTCTTCCCACTTACCACTTCCTGAACTAGTTAGCTTAATACGAATGCCAATGTTAGGGCGAATTTTAAGCCGTTTTGCAATCGTACATATTAAGCGCAATTCGTTTAGCTTTTCAACCACTAAAAATATGCGCTTGCCCATTTTTTGAGCTAGTAAAGCAAGTTCAATATAGGCTTCATCTTTGTAACCATTGCAAATAATCAATGATTGAGGATCAGTATTAATCGCTAAAACGGCATGAAGCTCTGGTTTTGATCCAGCTTCGAGTCCAATGTTAAATTTTTTACCGTGACTAACGATTTCTTCAACCACAGGACGCATCTGATTTACCTTTATCGGGTAAATAATAAAGTTTTGGGCTTTATATTGATACTCTTCGGTAGCATTCTGAAAACATTTTGAGATAATCTCAATTCGATTATCCAAAATATCAGGAAACCTTATTAATAGAGGAGTTGCTACATCTCGTAAGGCAAGTTCATCAATTAACTCTTTAATATCTACCGTTCCACTTCCTGCTTTAGGCGTGACTGTGACATTCCCTTTATCGTTAATAGAGAAATAATCAACGCCCCATCCTGTAATGTTATACAGTTCAGCGGAATCTTCAATTCGCCATTTTCTCATGATCCCTGTAAAATATTTATGGACTAGTTAAATAGAGTGCGAAATAACTTAATTTTTATGGAATATGATAACAATCAGAAAAAAAAGTGGGCGTGAGCCTTAAAAAAAAGATAAATATACTTGCATTTTTTTCTTAAGAATAATTTATTTGTAGTCTATTAGCGAATTTGTTTGTTGAATTACGGTTGTTGAAATTGAGGATTAATTTGGGTTTAACATGTAATGCTTATGCTTAACATGTTTTTTTGAGGCGAAAGTTAAATTAGAGTGAAGAATTTTCATGAAAAATTAACATTTAAAATAAAGTGAATTTACTAATTTAGATATGTAAAAGAGCGATGAATTGCTTTTATCAAAATCAAAAATGATTTAATTTTACAAATTGTTCAATTAGTTTAAAGTCAGATATAAAGTATTTGTAGTCAATTCAATTTTAATTTAAAGGAGGAACAACAAAATGAAATCACAACCCTCGGGGAAGAAACCAGTTTCAGATTTCTATTCTCAGGATGATGCTGCTGTTAAACGCAATGCAGCTATGAATGAAAAACGTTCACGAAAGCCATCGATTTACGATGAAGCAGACGATGAGGAATTGGTTGATCAATTGTATGACAATGATGATGAGGAGGAGGAGGATTACGATGATGAATATGACGACGACGATGAATAAATAAATTGTTAAAAGATAAAACTGGCTAAAAATGGTTTTATCTTTTTTTTGCTATTTCCATATTAATTTACCGATTAGTTAATGCTTTCATCAAACTATAATACTCAAATTTCCTAGACGATGATTTCTTGGTAAATGGACATTAATTAGTCAATAGCGCTATTGGGGTGTTTAATTCCTTTAACCTAATTTATTTTAAATAATTATTAAAATCCTCTTTTTTATTATCCCTCCAATGATACTGAATGATTTAATCGATTCTATTATTTGCATCTATTTTTTGTGAATTCTCTCCATTTAGATTGTATAAAAGCATTTATACAATCTAATAAATATGGTTCCTCTGAACTACAATTCTAAACAAAACAAAGTAGGATTTTTAATGTTATTATGCTATTATATAGTTGAGACATCTTAAATACTCGATTATTTGAGTAACATTTGTTTAGATTATATTCGTATAATGAATTTAGGAAATAGATAATGATATGGATTACATTAAAGAGAAATTGCTAACCATAGGACGTGCTAAAGCTGAAATAGTTCGAAAGCTCGTTAAAGAGCATGGGAAGACTGTATTGCAAGAAATTACAATGGAACAAGTTCTGGGTGGAATGAAAGGAATTGTTTCGCTAATGACTTGTACTTCAAAACTTGATTCGGAGGAAGGAATAAGATTTCGAGGACATAGTATCACCGAATTGCGCGAAAAGTTACCTAAGCTACAGTCAGATGGTGAACCATTACCTGAAGGATTGTTTTATTTAATGTTGTTAGGAGAAATACCTACCGCAGAGGATGTTGAATATATTCGTAAAGAATGGGCAACACGAGCACAAGGTATTCCAACCCATGTTTTTGATGTAATCAATGCGCTTCCGGTTGAGGCTCATCCAATGATTCAGTTTAATACTGCTATTTTGGCCATGTCAACCGAATCTCAATTTCGTAAAGCTTATTTATCCGGAATGGATAAGAAAGATTATTGGGATCCGATGTATGAAGGTGTAATGGATTTAATTAGTCGTTTGCCAATTATTGCCGCCTATATTTATCGACGTGTGTTTCATCAGGAAAAATACATTGCAGCTGATCCTAATTTAGATTGGGCAGGTAATTTTTCGCATATGATGGGTTTTGATGATGAAGAAGTTAAACGTATGCTGCGACTATACATGGTTATTCATGCCGATCACGAAGGCGGGAATGTGTCAGCCCATGCCACTCATTTGGTTGGATCCGCTTTATCTAATCCATATTATAGTTTCTCAGCGGGGATGAATGGTTTAGCTGGTCCGTTACACGGAATGGCTAATCAAGAAGTTATGGTGTGGATCGAGAATATGTTAAGTGATTTGAAAACCAATGATCCATCTGAGGAGCAAATTCGTAAATATACCATCGATACCTTGCAGCAAGGCAGGGTAATTCCAGGATATGGTCATGCAGTGCTTCGTAAAACCGATCCGCGTTTTACTGTTCAGTTAGATTTTGCGAATAAGTACATCCCCAATGCCCCATTAATTAAAGTTGCAAATCGTATATATAACGTTGTGCCCGATGTGCTCCTTAATACTGGGAAAATTAAAAATCCTTGGCCCAATGTTGATGCCATTTCAGGATCATTATTATCTAGCTATGGCATTACCGAATTTCCTGTTTATACCATGATGTTTGGTGTTTCCCGCTCATTAGGGGTTTTAACTCAATTAATTTGGGATAGAATGTATGGCTTGCCAATTGAGCGCCCCTCCTCTGAAACATTAGAGTGGTTTGCATTAAAAGCAGGGTTGAAAATTTAGGAACATTTTGAAATATTTGTACTCGATTGAATTTGGGTGTTAAAAAATGTTGCATACATCATTATTGTTGCTATTTTTACTTCCTCATGGTGATATAGTGTGTGTATTTAAATTTGAAAAATCGAATGAGTATTATACGATATTTCGTTACTTATTTAATAGCTGGGTTTAGCTTTTTTGGCATTTTGAAATTAAATGCTCAGAATAGTATGGAGATAACTTTTAACGAGAAAATCACAGTTTTTAATGGAGTGTCTAGTAACGAAATAACCGCATTGTATCAAGATAAAGATGGATTTTTGTGGATTGGTACAGTTGACGGATTAAATAGGTACGATGGTTATCGATTTCATACCTTCAGGCACGATCCAATGGATTCGACCTCAATTTCAGGAAATGAAATTTTGAGTATAACACCTACTTCGCAAGGAGATTTATTTATTGCAACTCGTTCTTCAGGATTAAATTTGTGGAGTTATAAAACAAACAAATTTACTCGATATCATTTTAACAGCGATAAAGGCTCTGCTGGTGCTCTCCCCGAGGATGAAATAGCAGGTATGTCAGCTGTAGTTAATAACAAACTATTTGTAAAAACTCGAAACTACCTTGTAAGTCACGATATTAATAGTAACCAGTTTAATTCGTTTGGGCACTATTCTAATGTGTTTAAAAACGACTTTTTAACCAAATATCCTGTATGTGTTGATCATCAAAATCAGGTATGGTTTGGTTCAAAAGATGGGTTGCAGGTATTACATCATGGTGATACGGTTTTTGAGCGAATTATGTGCGAGGATAATGGGAATGGTTACTTTCAAGAACCTATAACCGATATGCTTTTCACCTCAGATTCGTGCCTAGTTCTTGCTACACTTAAAGGACTCCGGCAAGTATGTGTCACCACAAAAGCAATTAAATCTTGTATTATTTCCAAATCATTCGTTGATATTGGGAGTATATTTACTTTATATCAAGATTCTCAGAATCGATTGTGGTGCGGAACCAAAAATGGTATCGATGTTTATTCTATGAATTATTCAGATGTTAGTCATACTGAATCGTTTGAAATGATAAGTAATTTAAATTTGAATGATCAGGTGACTTCAATACTTGAAGATCGATCAGGAATATTTTGGATTGGAACAAAACATAGTGGATTATTGAAAATCTATTTCCAACCTTTAAAATTTGAATCCTATTCGTTAGAAAAACCTTTCAATGCTAAGCTAGAAACCTACAATACGTCCTCACTGTTTTATGATGATAACAATGACCTTTGGTTGGGAACCATGGGCAAAGGCATTTATAAGGTTAATCAAAATACAGGTGTTGTATCTCATGTGGTTCTTGATTTATTTAAATATAATTCGGGTGAAGATATTGCTCATTGTTTCACCATTGATAATCAAAAAAACATTTGGATAGGCACCAACCATGGACTTTATTGGGTTGAAAAAAATACAGGAGCAATTAGAGAGTTTAATTATTTAGGAAATAGCGAAATAGCGACTCTACTAAAATCAAACCCAATTAGTGCCTTGATGTCTGATTCACATAATCGGATTTGGATTGGATCACAATTTGGATTGTATTGTTTTGATGGAGATAGGATATTAAGCTATTTTGTTGATGTTGAGTCTGATAATTCGTTGTGTAACGATGAAATTACCTCTATTAAAGAAGGACGAGATGGAGTTATTTACATAGGAACGAAAAACGGATTATCACTTTTTGATCCAGTAAAAAAGACCTTTAAAACATTGCGAAATAAGTCCCTTGAAAAAAAAATACTGTCAAATAATTACATTCAAAGCATTGATATAGACAATAAAGGAGACTTGTGGATCGGGACTCGATCGGGACTTACTCAATTAACATTATCAAATTTAAGCTCTAGATTTTACACTATTAACGATGGTTTAAATAATGATGTGATTAATGGTGTTATGTGTGATGCATTTGATCGAGTTTGGGTATCAACTAATAAAGGTGTTTCTGTTATATCACCAGGTGGAAGTGTTTTAAATTTCACTCTATTTGATGGATTGCCTGGCTATGTTTTTAACGTTGGATCTGTTTTTAAAACAAAACAAGGGTTGCTTTATTTTGGAGGATTTGATGGCGTAGGATACATCGATCCTGCTAGTTTTTCAATGAACATGATAAAACCTCAAAACGCCATCTCTGAAATTGAACTAATCGAAAAGGGGGTGCATTTTAAGAATTGGCTTGGGAACGAAGATATTATTGATTACAAGTATCACAGAAGTAGTTCGTTGACATTTTATTTTTCATCGTTGGAGTTTACTCAACCATCGAAAAACCGATATAAGGTAATGATGGAAGGAATTGATGATGATTGGGTTGAAGTTGGGACTATAAATCATATAACATACCCAAATTTACCTGCTGGAGATTACGTTTTTAAAGTTATTGGTTCAAATAATGATTTAGTCTGGAACAACGAACCCGATACTATTAAAATTCGAGTTAGGCCATTATTGTACATGTCGAATTATGCCTATGCATTTTATTTCATTGCATTCGTATTTTTGATTCAAACGCTAGTGAATTACAGAATTCGGCACTATCGAAAAGCCTATCGGTCAATTAAAGATAAAGCGTTTGATAAAACTAAAATTGAAGCACAAAGAGAAATATTATCACGAATAAACAAAAACTTAACTGACAGTATTAACTATGCTCAACGAATTCAGGAAGCGATACTTCCATCGGAAGAGATGGTTAAACGGATAGTTCCTGATTCATTTATTTATTATCGCCCCAAAGATATTGTTAGTGGCGATTTTTATTACATACATAAAAACAACCAAAAACTAATTATTGCTGCTGTTGATTGTACTGGACATGGTGTTCCTGGTGCTTTTATGTCAATTGTAGGTTACGATTTGCTGAAAAATATTGTTGAGATACAGGGCGTTGAATGTCCTGCTTCCATTTTGAATAAGATTAATCTGCAATTGTCTGATACCTTCAATAAAAAAATATCAGTAAGTATAAATTACGACGAAGGGGAAGTGAATGATGGAATGGATATGTCGGTATGTGTTATTGATTTAGAGAAGCGGGTA
>Ga0136636_10002076_pt1 | contig 11896 bp, 9 predicted proteins | sample AntDrymUQ8522106_2_FD_104653 | JGI IMG/M metagenome (GOLD analysis project Ga0136636, IMG submission 104653) | Polar desert sand microbial communities from Dry Valleys, Antarctica - metaG UQ852 (21.06) | ecosystem: Environmental > Terrestrial > Soil > Desert | place: Antarctica: Dry Valley... | reverse complement strand
CTCATCGCTCCACAAGGCTTGCGACCGTCACACCGTCGCCGCCATCGCGGCCGCCGCCGCCGAAGGAGCTGACGAGCGGGTGGGACTGGAGCACGTCGCGCACCACCTGGCGCAGGGCGCCGGTGCCTTTGCCGTGGATGAGCCGCACCTGGTGCAGATTTGCCAGGTAGGCATCGTTGAGGTAGCGCTCCAGCTTGTCGCCAACCTCGTGGGCGCGCCAGCCGCGCATGTCGAAAGTCATAGACACGTCGGGGACGGCAGGGAGCGACACGCTGCGCGCAGCGGGGGCGCCCCAGTCGCGGCGGGCGCCCTCGGGGTCGGCCTTCTCGCGGCGCAGCTCGCGCAGATCAACCGTCATGCGGAAGCCGCCAACCTGCACGTTGGCGCTGCGCTCCTCCTCGTCGATGCTCACAATCTCGCCTTTGAGGCCTACCGAGCGCACGAGCACGGTGTCGCCAACCTGAAGCGGGCGCGGGGCCTGCTCGGCGGGCGGCTGCGGCAGGGTAGAGGCGGCGGCGCGCGGCCGTGCGGCGGCCTGCTTCACCTGCTCGCTCGCCTCGGCCATACGCTGCTCGGCCTGGTCGAGCCACTGGCGGGAGAGCGACACGCTGCGAAACTCGTCGCGCAGGCGCTTGAGCTGGCTTCGCACCTCGCGCAGCTGCTCGTCTAGCTCCTGGCGGGCGGCTGCGGCCTCGGACTCGCGGCTCTCGTTGAAGGCAAACAGCTCGCGCTCCAGACGGTCGCGGTACTTCTCGGCGTCGTCGCGCAGCTCCTGGCTGCGGCCCAGGGCGGCCTCGGCGGCCTCGCGCTCCTTGTGAATCCCGGCGAGCAGATCCTCCACGGCGGTGTCCTCGCGGGCGAGCGTACTCCTAGCGCGCTCCACCAGCGCAGGCGAGAGCCCCAGGCGTGTGGCGATGGCGAGGGCGTTGGAGCGGCCAGGGATGCCGATGCTGAGGCGATACGTGGGCGCCAGAGTCTCCACGTTGAACTCCACCGAGGCGTTTTGGACATCGGGGGTATTGTAGGCAAAGGCCTTCAGCTCGGCGTAGTGCGTGGTGGCAACGCCCATCACGCCCAGCTCCAGCAGGCGCTCGATAATTGCGCGGGCCAGGGCGGCGCCCTCCACAGGGTCGGTGCCGGCGCCGAGCTCGTCGAAGAGCACGAGGGCCAGGGGGGGCGCGTCGCTCAGCAGATCCCAGCGATCCGCCTGCCAGACCTCGGCGGGGATCGGCTCCTCCTCCAGCGACTTGAGCACGCGGATGATGTTGCGCATATGCGACGAGAAGGTCGAGAGGCTCTGCTCGATGCTCTGCTCGTCGCCGATGTCGGCGAAGATATGGCCGAAGATCGGCAGGCGCGAGGGGTTATTCGCGGGAATATGCAGGCCGGCCTGGGCCATCAGCGCGAGCAGCCCGGTCGTCTTCAGCGCCACCGTCTTGCCGCCGGTATTGGGGCCGGTGATCAGCAGGAGCCGAAAGTCGCCGCCGAGCCAGAGCGTCGTGGGCACCACTTTGGTCTGGTCGAGCAGCGGGTGGCGGGCCTCGGTGAGGAGGAGGGGGGCAGCGCTCGCTTCGCTCGCCGGAGACAAGGAGACAAGGAGACCGGGAGACTGGGAGGCTGGGAGAGCGGGGGCGCCTGATGGCATAGAGGGGCTGTCTCCTTGTCTCCTTGTCTCCTTGTCTTGAGCTCCTTCTACAATCTGGGGCGCCACGCAGCGCAGCACGGTGGCGTACTTGGCCTTGGCGAAGGCGAGGTCGATCTCGGCGATGGTGACGACGGCGGCGACGATCTGAGGGGCGGCGGTGCCGACGCTGTCGGAGAGCGCGGCGAGGATACGCTGGACCTCCTGCTCCTCGGCGGACTGAAGCTCGCGCCAGCGGTTGTTCAGCTCCACGGTGGCCATGGGCTCGATGTAGAGCGTGGCGCCGCTGCTGGACTGATCGTGAACGAGGCCGCGCACATCTTTGCGATGGCTGGCCTTCACGGGGATCACATAGCGACCGTTGCGCACGGTGATCAGTGGCTCCTGAAGCGCGCCGCCCACAGTGGACGAGCTGATCAGGTTCTGGAGCTTCTCCTGAAGCCGGGCGAAGGCGATGCGGATCTCGCGGCGCAGGCGGCTCAGCTCGGGGCTGGCGCTATCGAGCACCTGGCCGTCGTCGCCGATGGCGTGCAGGATCGCATCCTCCACAGGCGGCAGCTGCGGCATCAGGCCGGCAAGCTCCACAAGCTGCGGGTAGCGCTCGCGGTCGAGGCGCAGCAGGCGGGCGCGCAGGGTGCGAGCGGCGGCCACGGTGCTAGCGACCTCTAGCAGGCTGGGGCCATCGAGCACCCCGCCACGCGCGGCGTGGTTGGCGGCGCGGCGCACATCGCGGGCGCCCCCGATACTCGTCTCGGGGAAGTCGTCCAGCAGCAGGCGGGCCTCGCTGGTGAGGGCGAGGGCGCGGCGCACCTCGGGGGCCACGGTGGATGGCAGCAGCTCAAGCGCCAGCTCACGCGAGGCCGAGAACGAGGTGTAGCGGGCCAGCTGCTCGCGGATCTTGGGGAACTCGAGCGTGTGAAGGGTCTGCTCGGCGATTGGCATAGGAAGGGTGCAGGGTACAGGGCCGACAGAGGCCATAGAATCATGTCAAAGCTAGGTTAGCACAGGCTATGCCGGGGCGCCTCATTCGGGGGGCGGATCGTGGGCGGGCGCCAGAGCGCCTATTGCACAAGAAACAGCAGGTTGGCGCCATCGGGGAGGATCGGGTCGAGGAAGTTATAGACCAGAGGGAGCAGCTGGGTGGAAAAGTATTGCAGCACAAAGGAGCCAGCGATGGAGTTGCCGAGGGCGCGCATAAGCGGGAAGTCGATATTGCGGCCGCCGCGCACAATCATCAGGTTCCAGAGCAGGGCGGCGAAGATGCCGATCACCAGGCTGCCGAAGACCATGCCGAGCACAGCACCGACGGCCCGATCAAGAAACTCTAGGCCACCGGGCATTCTAAAGTAGCGGAAGGTGTAGAGTCCGGCCAGTGCCAGCAGCAGAAAGCCGAAGAACAGCACTAGCGAGAAGGCCATGTACTGGCCCACGTAGCGCTGGGTGTCGAAGCTACGCACAAAGAACTCGCCCAGCGAGGGGTAGTAGAGGCTCGCGAGCACGAGCGAGAGATAGAAGGCGACGAGCAGCACCAGTAGGCGCACCATGCCCTGGAAGAAGCCTGCGGCCAGCATCCCAAAGAAGAGCAGAATAAACAAAATATCCATAATATTCATGGGTGGCTCCTCGCGGCATATGGGCGTAGGCACACTGGCGGCAGCGCGTTGCAGCGAGGATTATAGCACACGGGCCGTTTGCGCTCCGCTGGAGCAGCGCCGCGCCGTCAGGTTGCTCTCAGCCCAATTGTGGTTGACAGGGAGGGGGGGTGGGGTAGGATTCGGGGTGGAACGTACAACTCAGCGACAAGAGGCGCCAGGTAGGCGTCGACAAGGATAGCGTATTTTGATGGGTCCATTGAACCCGGTGCGCCAGGCAGCGCCCAGCGAGGCCGCCCAGCAGGTGGCGCCCGTGGCACCTGAGCGCGCCCCGCTCTCGCAGGCCGAAGTGCGCCACGCCCTGCGGATCTCGACGGTCGAGGGCGCCGTAGCCACTGTCAACATCAGCATCACCGGCGCGATCGGCGGGAGTGTCTTTCTTACTGGCTTCGCCCTGCTGCTGGGCGCAAACAGCTTTCAGCTCGGGATCATGGGGGCGCTGCCATTTATTGGGCAGCTATTTCAGTTTGTGGGCGCGTACCTGGAGGAGCGCATCGGCAACCGGCGTGGCCTGGTGCTTTACGGCGCCCTGGCGGGCCGCCTGGTCTGGGCGCTGTTGCTGACGCTGCCATTTTTAAGCGTGCTGGGTGGCGGGCAGATCGCCATCTTTTTTGTGGGCCTGGCCTGCTCGTACGCGCTCAATGGCATCGCGGGCAACGCCTGGCTCAGCTGGATGAGCGACCTGGTGCCACCGCGCCAGCGTGGCAGCTACTTCGGCATGCGCAACACGGTGGCGGCGGTCGCGGCGATGGCGGCCACCTTTCTGGCGAGCCGCGCGCTCGACACGGCCAGCGCCCAGGGGCAAGCGCCGCTCGGCTACGCGCTGATCTTCGGGGTGGCAGTGGTGGCTGCGCTTGGCTCGGCGGCCCTGGTGGCAAGGCAGGGCGAGCCGCCACTCAAGCCGAAGAGGAGCGTGAACCTCAGCGAGATGTTCGGCGCGCCCCTGCGCGACAGTCGGTTCCGCAGCTTCATCTTCGCCTGCGTGGGCTGGGCCTTTGTCACCGGGGTCGCCTCGCCATTCTTTTTCGCCTACGGCCTGAGTACGCTCAAGCTGAGCTACTCGGTGCTTGGCTTGCAGATGATCGTCACCAGCGCGGTCTCGCTGCTGTTCGGGCCGCTGGCGGGGCGGCTCCAGGACAGCTACGGCGACAGGCGTGTGCTGCTAGCCTGCATCATCGGCACGATCCTGCTGCCCTGGGGCTGGGTGCTCTCCACGCCAGAGAACATCGTGCCGCTCTGGCTCACCGCGATCTTCTCGGGGGTCTTCTGGCCAGGCCTGAGCCAGGGGCTCGCCAACCTGATGATGGAGCGCGCCCCGGCCGATCACCGCGGCGCCTCGATGGCGGCCCACAGCGCGATCACGGGGCTTGGCACGCTCTCCGCAGGTCTGATCGGCGGCGTGCTCGCCACGGTGCTTGTGGGCGCCGAGATCAGCCTCGGCCCGGTCACGATCTTCGGTATCGCCGCGCTCTTCGTCCTTAGCAGCATTGGGCGGGCCGTGATGGCGTTTGTGTTCTGGAAAACGCTGTAGGGCAGGGCGCCCACATCCATTGGCCCTCACCCCCGGCCCCTCTCCCTCAGGGCATAGCGTTACCCACAGGTTCACGCGGGGGCGCGGCGCCCCCCAAGCCGTCTGGACCGCGAACCGCGCGAACCGTCTGGACCGCGAACCACCGCGAACGGGGGCGGGTTCGCGGTGGTTCGCGGCCCTTCGCGCCATTCGTGGTCCAAAGGATTCGGGCGTCCCGGCAGATCTGGGTAAAGCTATGCCCTCGTACTACGCGGCGTCCGTAGCAGATTCCTCGCTACGCTCGGAATGACAAGTCTCGTTGTCAGTGACTTCGCCAAAAAGGGCCAACACTCGGTCGGTGTGCAGCGCCAGTACTGCGGTGAGTTGGGCAAGATCGCCAACTGCCAGGCCGGGGTATTCCTGGCCTACGCCAGTTCCCACGGCGCAACCCTGCTTGACCGACGCCTCTCTCTGCCCGAGGCATGGCTCGCTGACCCAGCCATCGCCGAGCGGCGGGCCAAGGCTCGCATGCCTGAGGACATAACCTTTCAGACCAAGCACGAACTTGCCCTGGCGCTGGTGCAGGCGGTGGTGGAAAGTCGCGCGCTGCACGGTCGCTGGTTTCTGGCCGATGAGGCGTTCGGGCGCGATACTGGCCTGCTGGACGCCATCGACGGCTTGGGGCGCTCCTACATGGTAGAAATACCGCTGGATACACGCATCTGGCTGGACGATGCGCCGACCGCGACCACGCCGCAGACGCTGTTCCGCACCCTGGCGGGCAGTCGTTGGAGCCGGCACCTGGTCGGGGACGGGACCAAAGGCCCGCGCATCGCCGAGGCCCACGTGCGGCGGGTTCGCGCCCAGCGGGACGGAGCGCCAGGCGAGGAGGTCTGGCGCATCCTGCGGCTGGACCCGGAAAGTGGGGAACAGAAAGCCTTCCGCTCGAACGCGCCGGCCACCCTGCGCGTGGCCCGGCTCATCACCGTCAGCGGCCTGCGCTGGCCGGTCGAGCCGTGCTTCGAGGTCGCCAAGCAGGAGTTGGGCATGGGTGACTATGAGGTGCGCACGTGGCCGGGCTGGCATCATCATATGACCCTGGTCTTGCTGGCCCATTTCTTCCTGGTGCGCGTGCAGGTGCGCCTCAAAAAAAAGTCCTGATGCTGACGCTGCCACAGGTATGTTTGCTCCTCAGCGTCTTGTTGCCGCTTCCTGAGCGCACCCTTGAGGACGTGCGCTCCCAGATCGCCTACTACCATCGCCGCCACAGGGCGGCCCAAACCAGTCATTGCCAACGAACGGAACGCGGGATCGAGCATATGGACGAACGCGTCGGCCCTGATACCCCGTTACTCGCACCGCCCATCAAAGTATGAGCCCGTCTGGTAGTCGTTTTCTAACTCTCGTTGTAGTACTAGGATTTGCTGTACTGCAAGCAGCGAGGAGTGCGCAGAAAAGAGCGACTGTTAGTGATTGAAATGAGGGTCTGAAGAGGTTCGTGATATGTATTGGCACAATGTGTCCCTTGTGTTTGGTTGCTTACTCTTGGTTTCAATACTTGGCAAAGTGTAGCATAGAAGCTTAAATCTGGCTACAAGTGTAGGGGGATGAGCGGTCGAACGTTCGAGCTAAGCGGGCGACGACGGCAGGACGCCAGGACGCCAGGCCCGGGCTGGCGAAAATGTACCGTGTACCGCCAGACCAGGCCTGGTGGCCTGCCGTTGGCGCTCCGCTTGAGCGAGGGGTTAGGCCGCATTCGCCACGCTGCCACGCGTTTTGTGCATTACGAGTTCATCCGGCTCAGCGCCTACCTCTGCGCCCTTAGTCGCGGTTGTATCCGAGAATCCAAGGTGCTTGAGTAACGCTATGGACCTAAAATTTCGTGCCTTGAGAACTGCCAGAAATGTATGAACTCCATACTCTGAGGCCAGTTCAACAAGCATGGCATTGACCGCGCAGCTGCCGAGGCCTTGACGCCAATACTTACTTTCCAGTTCGTAAGCAATATATGCAATACCGGTTTTCTCTACGGAAGCCTGCGTGTACCCCGCCAACGCACCACTTGGTAAACGTACCACCCAGTTCAGCCAGTGTTCCTCGCCATTCTGGGAGGTTCGTGTTTCCAGCTTCGCGAAGCGCTCTCGTAGCCAGGCCTCGGATACGGGCGGCGCGTTCTCGAACTCGTAGATCGCCGGATCGCTGAGCACTGCGAACATCTCGCTGGCATGCGCTACGAGCTGCGGTTCAAGACTGCAGCGAGAAGCAAGGACTGTTCGCATATACGGCCTAACATGGGGTAGGTGGATTCAGTTTGCAGGGCAGGCTCAGCACTCAGCACTCAGCACTCAGCACTCAGCACTCTGCCCTCTGCTCGGTGCCCTCAGGCTCGTCGCACTCGCGGTTGCTCCAGCCAGACTTGAAGGCGCGCACGGTGCCATGCTCAGGATCGAAGGCGTGGCGCCAGATGCAGCCGGTGTCGTTGCCGAGCATGTGGATGCTCACCGAGGGCTCGCGTGAGACAGTGGCCACGCTGTGGATGTCGCCCTCAGGGGGCATGAGCAGGTAGAAGTCGCCGGGGCGCAGATGGTTCTGCTCCACAAGCTCCAGCGAGGCGTGGCCGTCCTCGTGAGTGTCGCCCGCATCGACACGCCGGTAGACCCGCTCGTCTTGCTCGCCCACGTAGAGCCCCACCAGCCCCCAGGCCAGGTGGTCGTGGACGGGCGTAGCGCTGCCGGGCGGGACGACCAGGCTAAAGAGCGAGAGCCCGCCGTCGCCGGCGCGGTAGATCAGCCAGGTGGCGATGCCGCCGCCCATGCCACCCTGCTCGACGGGCTGCATCAGCGCTTCGGGCAGCCAGGCCTGGTCGGCCAGGAGATCGACAAAGGCGGGGCGCAGCGCCTCCAGGGCCTCGGCCACGGGCTGGGCCGCCAACGCGGCGCGCACCTCGGCGACGAAGTGGCGCACGCGGGGCGTATCGAGCAGAAACTCGTCTTCTTCCATCAGCGCTCCAGCGGCTTGGAATCGTCGTTGCCCCACTCGTTCCAGGAGCCATCGTAGATCGCGACGCGCCTGCCGCTGGCGATCTCCAGGGCGAGCGCGGTGGGCGTGGCCGAGACGCCGCCATTGCAGTAGGCTACAACCTCGCGCTCGTCCAGACTATCCATGTCGACCCCGGCGGCGGCAAAGCGGGCGCGCAGCTCCTCAGGCGAGGCGTAGGTCTGATCCACGCCGTCCACAAGGCTCTGGTAGAAAAGATTCACGGCGCCGGGGATGTGGCCGCCGCGCTCGGCGCGCGACTCCTCGCCACTGTACTCCTTCGCGCTGCGGGCGTCGATCAGCAGCGTGTCGCTGCCAAGGGCTGCCAGCACCTGGTCGGCCGTCTTGCGCAGCTGGGGCTGCACGCGCGGCGTGAAGACGGCGGGCGGGTAGGCGGGCGGCTCGGCGGTGAGCGGGCGACCCTCGGCCTGCCACCTGAGCATGCCGCCGTTGAGAATGCGCGCCCGCTCGAAGCCGTAGTAGCGCAGCACCCAGAGCAGGCGGCCAGCAAACATCGAGAACCAGTCGTCGTAGATCACCACCGTGCTGTCATCGCCGATGCCGCGCTCGCCGAGCACGCGGGCGATCTGCTCGGGCGGCGCCACCTGCACCATCACGGGGTCGTCCAGATCCACGATGTCCTGGGTCCAGTCGAGGTAGACGGCGCCGGGAAGGTGGGAGGTGGCGTAGTCGGCGTGGCGCGCGTGGTAGTGAGGCTTAGGGGCTGTGGGCGGCAGCACGCGGCCGCGCATATCCACAATGCGCAGCTGGGGGTGAGCAAGGTTTGCGGCCAGCCACTCGCTGCTCACGAGCGGGCCAGCGGGGAGTTCGAGCATGGTTAGTCTCCTGGGCAGAAGGCTTGAAGGATTGGCGGTGCCGCTATTCTAGCATGGGCGCTGGCGCCCTGCACTGAGTCGAGCTTGGCTGTAGGGCTACGTCAAAGTGGCGTTTGTGGCCCTCACCCCCAGCCCCTCTCCCTCAAGGGGCGAGGGGGGCAGCGCATCAGGACGAGATCGGTGCCCCCTCTCCCGTTCAGGGAGAGGGGGTTAGGGGGTGAGGGCCAGGCGCGGCATGAGCACTTTGACGTAGCCCTAGCGTGCTCAGGCGGGGCGGCAGCGCCCGCAAAGTGGTATCATAGCCCTCATGGCCGTTTCTGAGCGCAACCCCCTGCTTGAGATCCCGCCCGCCGCCCTGGCCCTGGTGGCGGGCGAGGCGCGCAAGCGCCTGGTGGGCTACCTTTCCCGCTGGGCCCACCACGATGCCCTGCTCGCCTATCTGGACGCCTGGCTGGCCGAGCAGCCCGCCAGCGTGACGCTGCGCGAGGGCCGCGCTCGCACGCTCGTGGAGCTTGGGCACGGCGAGGCCGCCTTCCCGATCCTTGATCAGATCGACGGCGAGCGGCCCCCCAGCATCAGCCGCCGCCAGCTGCGCGCCCGCGCCCTCGCCGCCGCCCGCCGCTTCGCCGAGCTCGACCTCGCCCTCGACGCGCTCGCCGAGGAGGAGGATCAGGCGGTGTTCGCCTGGCTGCTGCGCGGCGACTCGCTCCGCCCACGCGGCCGCCTGGAGGACGCCGCCGAGGCCTATCGCCAGGCCGCCGAGCGCGACCCCGCCGCCATCGCGCCTGTGCGCCGTCTCGCCGAGCTAGCTATCGAGCAGGGCGACCCCGAGGCCGCGCGCGGCCAGATCGACGCGCTGATGCTGCGCCCAAACTACACGCCGGGTGTACAGGATCTCCAGATCCTGCTGCGCGCCGCCGAGCTCGCCGACGACGCCGACGCCATCCCCACGCTGCGCGCCCAGCTCGCCACCCAGGAGCTGGCCGACCGCGCCACCGTCGCCGCCGCCCTCGGTATCTCAGGCACGGAACCACACGAAGATCCTGCGCACGCCCAGGCACAGAACACCCCGTCCGACGCTCAGCCCTCAGCCCTCAGCCCTCAGCCCTCGGTCCTGCTGCCCGACAACGCCTACACGATGCTGCGCGAGCTGTTCGGCCTCAGCGACTTTCGGCCCAATCAGGCCCGCGTGATCCACGCCGTACTGGCTGGCCAGCCCACCTTCGCCGTGATGCCCACAGGCGCCGGTAAGTCGCTCACGTATCAGCTGCCGGCCATGCTGCTGCCCCAGGCCACCGTTGTTGTCAGCCCCCTGATTGCGCTCATGAAAGATCAGATCGACGGCCTGCCGCCCGAGGCGCGCGAGCGGGCCACTCTGATCAACTCCAGCCTTAGCCTGAGCGAGCTTACGGCGCGCATGCGCAGCCTCGCCGCCGGCCAGTACAAGCTCGTCTACATCGCCCCGGAGCGCCTGCGCCAGCGCGCGTTTCTGCACGCCCTCAAGCGCTGCGGCGTCTCGCTCTTCGTGATCGACGAGGTACACTGCCTGAGCATGTGGGGCATGAGCTTTCGCCCCGACTATCTCTTCATCGGGCAGGCCCTGGAAGAGCTGGGCCGCCCGCCGATCCTCGCGCTCACGGCCACCGCCACCCGCGAGACGCAGAGCGAGATCCGCGCCGCTATTGGCGAGAGCGAGACGGTGGTGGCCTCGGTGTTTCGCCCGAACCTCTACTTCCAGGTGCTGCGGGCGGGCAACCGCGACGAGAAGCTCAAGGCCCTGATCGAGATCTGCCGCAAGATCGAGGGGCCGATGATCGTCTACGCCCGCGCACGCCAGGCCTGCGAGGAACTGGCCGAGGCCCTGCGCGGCGCCAGGATCTCCGCCGACCATTACCACGCCCAGGTGCCCAACCGCGACGCCACCCAGGAGCGCTTTATGGCGGGCGAGACGCGCGTGCTGGTGGCCACTGTCGCCTTCGGCATGGGCATCGACAAGCCCGACATTCGCGCCATCGTCCACTACAACCTGCCGCAGTCGGTGGAGGCCTACTACCAGGAGGCGGGGCGCGCGGGGCGCGACGGCCGGCCCGCCACCTGCGTGCTGCTCTACGCCGCCAGCGACAAGGCGCGGCTCACCACCTGGCTGGAGGAGGAGGCGCTTACCCGCGATCAGCTGCGCGAGCTGTACAAGGCCGTGCGCCGCCTGCTGCGCGGCCGCTTCGACGTGGTGGACATGGCGCAGCTGCAGCGCGGCCTGCCCGGCGAGGACGACACGCTGGTGCGCGTGGGCCTGAGCATGCTGGAGCGGGTGGGGCTGCTGCGCCGCCACTTCGATCTGCCCGAGCGCGCCACGCTCACGCTTACCGGCGCCCCCGCCCCAGACGCGCTGGCCGCCCGCCTTGCCGAGACGGCAGGCCTCGCCGTTGGCGCGCCCATGGACGTGGATCTGCTGCTGCTGGCCGAGCGCGCCGAGCTCGGGCCGGCCGAGCTGGAGGGGCTGCTGTTGAGCTGGCACGACGCGGGCTTCCTGCGCTACCGCGGCGGCCCGCGCCAGCCGCTGCTGGAGCTGCTGCCCGCCCCGGCGGACGTGGCCGAGCGCATCGAGCGGCTGCTGAAAGATTACAAAGGGCGCCAGGAACAGCGCGTGGAGGCGATGGCTGGCTACGCCCGCTCCACCGAGTGCCGCCACCGCGCCCTGTCCGCCCACTTCGGGCAGCGCCTGGCCGCCTGCCGCACCGCCTGCGACATCTGTTCGCCTCAGGGCGGCGCCGGCGTGCGCATCGTGCGTGAAGGAAGCCGTGCGCCCTCCGGCCCATCGGCCCGCGACGATTCCGACCCGCGCTCGGACGTGCGGCGCGTGCTCGACGGGCTTGGCAACCTGCCCTTCGCCATGGGCCGCAGCGGGCTGGCGCGGGCGCTGAAGGGCGGCGCGAACAGCCCGGTGGAGCCGGATCGGCTGCCCGAGCACGGCGCCCTGCGCCACCTCAGCCTCAGCGCCATCGAGGATCTGGTGGAGCGCCTGCTCGACGATGGCTTCCTGGAGCGCGACGAGCGCGATGAGTACCGCCGTATCTCGCTCACCATCCTCGGCAAGAAGGCCCGCCGCGATGTGGCGTATCTGCCGGAGTGGGGGTAGAGGGAGACAGGGAGACAGGGAGACAGGGAGACAGGGAGACAGGGAGACAGGGAGACAGGGAGACAGGGAGACAGGGAGACAGGG
>Ga0136636_10002074_pt1 | contig 11899 bp, 8 predicted proteins | sample AntDrymUQ8522106_2_FD_104653 | JGI IMG/M metagenome (GOLD analysis project Ga0136636, IMG submission 104653) | Polar desert sand microbial communities from Dry Valleys, Antarctica - metaG UQ852 (21.06) | ecosystem: Environmental > Terrestrial > Soil > Desert | place: Antarctica: Dry Valley... | reverse complement strand
CTCTTCCTAAAAACAACCATCTACAACCAGTAGACCATGCAGAATAACTGGTCATATTAAATTCTTGAAATGTTTTATCAATAAAATCAATAGACTTTTCTTTAAATCCTAATAAAGAGTTTAAAAAGCTTAAGCAATAGTATGACTGGCTAATGTAGTACTCATAATTAGTGTATTGTGCTAATTCTATACATTTCTCAAAGCTTTTAATAGCTAGTTGAATTTCCCAAATATCAATTTGGCATAAACCTATATCAAACAATGCAGCAATTTCAATATTTTTTACGGAAAAATTAACAGCTATTTTTTTAGATTTCTCATGAGAATAAATAGCTTTAGATATCTCTCCCATCGACCAGTATACATTGCCTAATATGCTATATATTTTACTTAAGTTAGCACTGCTTGACACATGATTAATTATTTGATCGATAGCTAATTTAATAGATACTAACCAACCAAGTCTACAGAATGTCTTTCCTAAAGGCTCGTTATCTTCCCAAGTATTATTCCTTGTCTTAACAATTACATCGCATGCTAATTCGTATTCGTTGATAGCTAGATAGTGATAGTAAGCTTTAAAAGCTTTTAAAGCATCTTCAATAGTTTCAATTGATATAATACTTTGCGTCCAAAATTCAGCAGCATTGATATTGCTTGCTTTCCAATCTAAATTATCTGGTTTCAATCTCGATAGAGCTAACTCTCGAATGGCAGGATGTAGATAATATTCTTCTTTAACTTCAATAAGAGAACTTTTACTTAAATTATCCACAACTAAAACTCGTTGAGATTCCTGTATATCCCATAATAAACAAATCAACCCTTCAAAAGGAATTGTTTTTATATCCTGATAGCGATAACAACCCATCCTGCAAAGCAACTTATAAGCATCAGGCTGATTGTTTCGCAACCAATCCATTTCCACTGAAATCAAAGTTTCTAGTTCTGTGTCAGCTAGTAAAGCATCCTTATATCGATTCCAATAAGCTTCAATATTGCCACTAAAACGATTGATAATTGCACCATGCAAAATATCCATTACCTTCGCATTGCCATTATAGGCAACACACATCTGCATCAATGATTCTGATGTTTCACCGTTATCGCAATCATGGAAATATTGCCTCCATGCCGCAATGCTTAACCCTTCTAATGAATATTCCCGCAATGCCACCCGTTGAGCGATTAGTGATCGCCGACTAGTGATCAGCGTAAACGAACAAACATCGCGATCGCAAAGTATTCGTAATAAATCCTCGTAGCCGCGCAATCTTTCTCTAAAGCGAAAATTTTCATCTAGAGCAGGCTCAAGATTATCTATCAATACTCCAATGGGGCATATTATATCCGACAATTTCTCTTTCAAAATCTCTAAATTTGTCTGAAAATCTTGGCTAGGCTGCTCATTAAATTCTTTCCGTAAAATTTGCGATATCTTTTCTTCTATTGGAGTAACATTCCCCAATTCTAATCCCATTTCTAGACGAATTACTTTAGCAAAGTTAGTTTCAAGAAAATGTCTCGCAAATGTTGATTTCCCAACTCCTGATGCCGACTTGAGTAAAACGATTTTATGTTGATTGCTTACTTTCTCTAGCTTGTAGTGATCTGCTTCACGTCCAATTATGTTCAACGATGTTGATGTTCTTGCTGCTTTATTGGATATTGATAGATTAGTATTTTGTTTTTCTGTTGAAATTGGAAGGTGATCTTTAATCTCGACAATTTCATATAAATCCTGCAAATACTCTCTCAAAACCTCTTTTTTGCCTTTTCTAACTGTTTGAAGTTTCGGACACTCCTCTTCAAAGCATTTGTATATTTCTCGCAGATGCCCTTCAGTAGTTTTTGGATCTTGGATTAAAAGTTCACCGCAGTCTCCAAAAGTAGCAAGGAACGTCAAACGATTTTTGTTTGAAGATAATTTTTGACTTGCAATCTCTTTGATAAACTTAGCCCAATTCATATTTTTGAAAACACATCGTGCTTCAGCTAGTACAACATCAGAAAATAAGACTTACGCGAGATTGGTATTCCTAGATCGATCCATAACCTAACAAATTTTTTAGGTTTATTTAAAAATGTACAAAAGTCAGTAGATAGACAGTCTTGAAAATTCAATTAAGTCCATATCACTAAGCTTTAGCCGAAGTATATAGACAAAAGAAAGATCAACACATCCCGACTTTTTCTTAAAAAGTAAGGATTGCCTATATAAGTAAGTACACAAAAGTCGGAGATCTGTATATTTACGGTTTCGATTTACTTGCTTAACTTAGACTGCATCTAAACAAAATAATGACGTAAATGAACTTATCTGCTATTGAGAGGAGATTCTTCAAAGATCACCACTTGGTAAACTCGCAGGACTACTAGGGTACTTCTTGCGTAGAAAAAGCATGATCATAAAAATATATACTAATTTGTCTGATTAAATTATACAACCTACATCTTATATTCTGATCAGTTTTTTCCTGATTAGTCTCAGGGTATTCTCAGGGAAAATCAAGAGAACCTAGTGGCATTGTCAAAGTCATCTCAGTACAAATTAGGGGGATCCGTGGGTGGAAGTGAATTGAGGTAGGAGCTTTAATAAGTGCATCGGGAAAACAAGTTTGCTGTGATTCAGGAGTTACCTGAATTGACAATCAATAACTTTTTAATAAGTTCAGTGCATAGTTTTCAAAAGATTAAACAACTTCAAACACAAGCGAACAAAGCAATGACAGCACTTACAAAGATCAAACCTTTCTTCAAAAAGACCGCAGTTTCTACCATGCTTTCACTAGCTGCTGCTATTCCTAGCAGCGTAGCTCTTTCTCAAATATTTGCAAGCCCTAGCCATGCTGCCAACTTATGCGAATGCGTAGCATACGTCAAAAACCGTTTCGGCATCACCGTCGCCGTTGGCAATGCTAAAGATATGATCCATAGCTTACCCAGACTCGGATTCACCCGCGTCAATAGTCCAGACGCTGGTGCTGTAGTAATCATGCAGCCTTCATTTCGCGGATCTCACGCAAAATATGGGCATGTGGGCATCGTCGAGAGAACCTCTGTTCGTAATGGCAGTACCTTCCTCACTGTTCGCGGCTCAAATCAAGGCGGAAGCTGGTTCACAGAGTCCAACTGCCGCAACGTAGCTGTAGTAGATTTTGCGAGTCCTGTCAATGGACGTACTGATGTGTCCTACTGGGTAAGGGGCAATACTTCAACACCGCCTACAAATACAAACCCAATTCGTTTTGTGAACTTCTCCGCGGTAACAGCTTCTAGTGGTGTAAATGTGCGCTCTGGACCTGGTTCAAACTTCGGTATTGTCAGACGGATTGGTGGTAATCAAAGAGTTTCCTTTAATGCTTGGCAATATGGAACTACTGAAACAGATCTCTGGCTGCGTACACCTGATGCTCGTTGGTATCGCATCTCAGGCACAAATCAATGGATTTCTAGTGCTGTTGTCTTTGGCAATGCCCCTAACTCTCGCCCAATGCCATAAATTCTCAGACTAGCAGTTGTGCGTTGTAATACAACGCACAACTGCTAAAGATCATTTTCTCCCCCGAAAAAATATGCTCAAGAATCTTTTTGACAAAATAGCGATCGCTACTTTTATCTCACTTCAATTTGTATCTCCAACTATCGCTGAGCCTTTGATAACTAGGTTCCCGAATATTAAACCGACATCTCTGATCACTAATCCACCGATTTGCTTTGCTCAAATTTCAACTAATCAGGCGATCGACCTCTCCGCTATTTGTGGATTTCGTAGCCCCGAAATTTGCAATATCGAATTAGGAGAATCATCTTCAAAATCACAGTTACTCTCTGAGTTCTGTAAAAAAAATCAACGGTGTGAACAAACAGGTACTTGCAATCAACAACCCGCAGGTTTACCCGATGCTAATCCAGACTTTCAAGGTTAAATTTTAAGGTTAATATGAATTCTGAAAATAGTAATTCTGCAATCCCTTTTGTCACTCTGACTAGTCCTTGGCAATTGATGAAATCTGGTAAAATTTCCTGTGAGGAGGCGCTTGCTCAACTGGTGCTTTCTGATGGAACTGTGAATATTAATTTGCTTGATGCAGAAGTTAGTGATCGCTTCTTTCAAAAAATCAGCAATCAAACACGATTAACACCAGTTATTCCACTTCTATTATGGCAGGGTCGTTTTTTTATTGGTACTCCTGTAACAATCTCAGACCTTGACATCAAGAGGATTAGGAACTTGATGAATATGACTGTTGAAGTCATATTCATCACTAAAAAGAGTTATCAAGACTGGTTTCGTCGGCAAAATATCCGTAACGATCGCATTTCTTTAAGAGAAACAGATATCCCCTTTGCCGATGAACTTGAGCCGATGGCGATCTCCGAGACAGCAGAAATGCATCTCTCGACTGCAACTGATCAAATTAGTCGCATAAAAGCGATTATTACCAGCGCATTGCAAAGCCGTGCCAGTGATATTCATTTAGAACCAACGAAAGAAGGACTACGCATCCGTTTTCGGATTGATGGGATTTTACGGGATGTCCAAATTTTACCTTTTAGCATCAGTCGTAAAGTTGTAGTTGCGATTAAAGTTATGGCAGAAATGGATATTGCCAAAAGTCGCATTCCTCAAGATGGACGCATTGGTGAGAAATATACTGGCGACAATCAGATCTCTAAAGGCTTGGATATGCGCGTGAGTACGCTCCCTTGCGTCAATGGCGAAAAAGTCGTAATTCGGTTACTGCCACAAGAAAATCCCTTCTCAAGTATTGCCGATTTAGGATTTACCGAAAAATCGCGACACATTTATGAAAGCTGGCTACGCCAACCACAGGGAATGATTATTTTCACGGGGCCAACAGGTTCAGGCAAAACCAGCACTCTTTATACCAGCTTGCAGGCGATCGCATCTGAAGATGTAAATGTCACCACCGTAGAAGATCCCGTTGAGTATGTTTTATCGAATATTACGCAAACCCAAGTCAATGAAGCCGCAGGCATGACATTTGCCGCAGGACTGCGATCAATTTTACGCCAAGATCCAGACATTATCATGGTGGGAGAAGTACGCGATAGTGAAACTGCCGAGACTGCAATTCGGGCAGCATTAACGGGACACTTAGTACTGACGACAATGCACACTAATGACGCACCTAGTGCGATCCCGCGACTTAAAGATCTTGGTTCAAGTTTAGTTAGTGACGCATTGTTAGGGGTTGTCGCTCAACGGCTTGTTCGTCGTATTTGTCCTCACTGTGCCGAAGCCTATGTGCCTAGTGATTTAGAATTAAAGGCGATGGGATTAGATAAATCTACGGTTAACTTGGAAAAATGCAGCCAAGGGAAAGGATGCCCTAAATGCTTTCATACAGGTTATTTGGGACGTGAAGCGGTAATTGAGCTATTAGAAATAAATGACACCATGCGTCAAATTATCTATGAAGGGACATCGACTCAACTAGATCTTTATTTACGCAGTATTGATTTTCAGTCTTTTCGAGTTGCCGCAGTCGAGAAAGTTATGCAAGGAGTGACAACTATCAAAGAAATCCTTCGAGTAATTCCCCGTTCGGCTTTACTGCAACATTAGCCAAAAAAAAGGCGGTGCAAAGCACTGCCTCTTTTTTGGGTTTTATGTATTCTATGATTGGTTAGACCTCACAAACAGAGATCATGAGCGATTTGCCGATTATCCAACGTCCTGATGGTAGAAATTGGGATCAACTGCGACCCGTGCATTTGTAGTCGCCCTTTACCAAAGCACCTGCGGGTTCAGTGTTGGCAAAATTTGGCGATACCCAATTGATCTGCACCGTTTCCATCGAAGAAGGCGTACCAAAATTCTTGGCTGGTAGCAACCAAGGTTGGCTAACAGCAGAATATCGGATGATGCCAGCTTCCACGATTCCCCGTCAGCAGCGCGAATTGATGAAGCTTTCAGGACGCACTCAAGAGATCCAAAGATTGATTGGACGCAGTTTACGGGCGGCGCTAGATATGACGGCGATCGCAAATTACACATTTACCGTTGATGTTGATGTGCTGCAAGCCGATGGTGGTAAACGTACAGGCGGAATCACGGGCGGATTTATAACGTTGAAAGCAGCTTGCGATCGCTTATTAGCTGAAGGCAAAATTACGCGATCGCCAATTCGTAATACCAAATCACAAAAGAGAGGCAACAGATAGCGCTTCGAGTATGGATGCTCTACTGACCAGAGAAGCAATAACGGACTGAGTCATTCCTGTCAGCCGATTCTTCACTAAGAGGCGTAACTCATCCATATTTTTGGGCAAAGCCTACCTTAAGCCCTGCTTCAAATGCAACCAAACGCGCTCAATCGGATTTAATTCTGGGGAATGGGATGGCTAAAATATCAAAATAATATTTTTGAGCAAGCACAATTTCTTTGCCCGATGGCAAGCGGCTCGATCCACTTGCATGACGATAATACTGTCTGCAAACTTTGCGGCGGCAAGGTCAAGAAATATTTGAAAACAGTCTGTATTAAGATGACTAAACTCATAGAAAAAGCTTTCATCAATACCATGTTGCCAGAAACTGCCATTGGACTTTCGCTCTAGGCTTAACCCCACGTTTAGTTATCTTGCGACCACTGATAGTTTTCATGCCAATTCTGGTTTCGTTTTGGCAGAAGAAACGTACTTTTCCGCTTAATCCCATGACGGGGTCAGGCGATCGCATTTCTAAACCCTCACACCAATTGAAATCAGAGGCGTTTAACCTTTGTCCATCTAGTTTTGCGAGAGGTGAAGACCATCCCTTCCCATATTCTTCACATAGAAAATTATGGGTATTCATCTGCAACAATAATTCATCTTCTGGGAATTCGTGTTTAGTAGTGCATCGCAATGTAAAACTAGCACTTCCTGCGATCGAATCTAAACTACAACATAATCTCAGAGATCCACATATTTGGTTTACTCCATGTGAATCCTCTTCAAAAACTCCATCCCAGTTATATAATTCCTCAGTAATCCGCTCAATTAAAGCTTGACGTAACTCCTGTTGCAAGTCATCTTTGCTATTTTTTTCTTGCAATAACCTCAACGTTTGATTTCTTAGCAAATCTCGCCCGTGACGAGCTACAAGATTGGCGATCGCTTCTTCAGATGGAGGAACAGTTGGCTCTAAGCCAGTCGCTGCAAAAATTGACGGGAGTTGACGACGTTCTTTTTCTGTCAGAAGAGTTTGTGACTGTGGGACTCCAATATGCCTCCTATTGCCAATGCAGTTATAGTTAAAGATTCCAAACTCACCCAATTTATCTTCTTTCGACCATCGCTCTAGATCTTCCCAGAGTTTCCACATTTCATTAAACATAGGATATTGACCTGTAACAGGTTCTTCTCCCAACAATCTCCTCAATCGTGGATAGTATGCATTTGCAGAAAAATCCCCTTCAGTCCCAGCAGCAAGAACAAATAGGGCTAGATAGCCAATATAAGGAGGATAATCATAGAAATGCTGACTACTTTTTCGATCTTTTTGCCAAGCTTCTAAAATCCCTAGCGCTTTTTTACATAGACTTTCATTTTGATCTTTTAGCCTAAACCCAATCTTTACGGCGTTGATAAAACCTGAAAATTCCCACTCATTTTTTTGACCTAATTCGTTTATAAGTTCTTCAGTGACATAGAGATAAACCGTATTGCCTGCCATGTTAGTATTAAAAAAATGAGAGGCAATTAGCTCATTCCATCTTAAATAATTCATATAAAAAGTTAATTATGATTTTTAGGATTGATAATCTTGGTTTGTTTTATGTAAAATTCGGCTTTTAAATAACAGAACAGCACTGATAATTCCCTCGAATCAACAATCAAGACTTCCGATAGCTTTTTTAATGAGAATATAAGCACTACAGAGCAATAATCCTAGAAAAAATTATTTAATTGGCTGTTAGTCTTTTAGCTAACTGCATTTTAAATAATAACCAAAGATAGCACTCTATACGGGATAAGCGATACAAGCATTAGAAAATGTCTGAAGCATTGAACAATCAAATCCTTAATTAACGTTGATGATGAAATTATTGGCACTGGTTAGCTAATTCGGGATATAAATCTATAACCTAGACTTTAGACATTTATAGTGATTGCTTTTCAAAGCCTTACAAGTTAACGGTTTACAGCTTTATCACGAATTAGCTGATCAGTTCCGCGCACGCCGTTTGGTTATTGGTAACGCAGGGGAAATCTACTATACTGATGATCATTATCTGACTTTTCAGAAAATCAGCGAACAGTATGACTAAGCAAATAACCCAGTTACTTCCTGATAAGCCTTTGGCTAGCCGCGATTCTGTGGCAATTGCTAATGGTTTGCAGAAGTTGGGAACTGAAATCTTTTATCTTGATGGTCGAGAAATTCGAGATAAACAGTCTTTTTTGCAGAAAGTTGCTGAGGTAATGCGGTTTCCAGATTATTTTGGCTATAACTGGGATGCCTTAGAAGAGTGCATTACCGATTTAGATTGGTGTCCTGCGGCGCGATATATTTTGATATATGACTATCCAGAAGCATTTTCAAAAGCGGAGCCTGAACAATGGAAGATTGCCTATGATATTTTGCGATCGGCTGTGGAATATTGGCAAGGAATAGATATACCTCTAGAGGTTTTATTGATAGGAGAAAGCTAATAAAAACCAAAACCCAAAAGCTGTGGCGCGCGCGCTGCGTGCGCCACAGCTTTTTGGGTTTTAAGTTTTCTGTTGCGTACTTACTTATCGCTATAATTAGTGCTTGTGCGAAACCTTGAAAACTTTATTTAACCCTTCTCTATCCCTTTTTCCTACATCCCTATGCTATCTAATCTTAATCGCCGCAAATTTATTTCCCTTTCTACCCTGTTTTTATTAGGAGCTTGTGGCGCACAAACTACTCAATCAACTGGCTCTTCTGACAAAAATAAAATTGTCTTTTGGACAATGCAACTGAAGCCACAGTTTAATAAGTATATGACAGAGCTAATTGCAGGATTTGTCAAAGAGAATCCCACAGCAGAAGTGGAATGGGTGGATATTCCTTGGGGAGAAATGGAAACTAAAATTTTGAGTTCTGTCGCTGCTAAAACTGCCCCTGATGTGGTGAATCTCAATCCTCAATTCGCCTCAAAGCTAGCTGAAAAGAAAGCTTTAGTAGATATGAATACCGCGATCTCAGCCGCAGATCAAGCAAGTTACTTCCCAAATATTTGGAAAGCGAATCAACTAGACAATACTACCTTCGGTCTGCCTTGGTATGTCGCGACAGATATCACCATCTACAATCGATCGCTATTTGAAAAAGCAGGGTTAGATCCTGCTAAGCCTCCTCAAACTTTTGCAGAACTCGCTAAAGTTTCTGAACAGATCAAAGCGAAAACAGGTAAGTATGCATTCATGTTGACAATGGATGGCGGACAGGTCTTGGAGTCGATGGTGCAGATGGGAATGAACCTGCTAGACACTAATGGTAAAGCCGCTTTTAATGATCCTGCTGGCAAAGCTGCCTTTGACTATTGGGTAAATCTATTTGATAAGCAATTAATTCCTCGCGAAATCTTGACGGAAGGACACCGAAAGGCAGTGGAACTCTATCAAACTGGTGAATTGGCAATCCTATTGACTGGCCCCCAATTTTTGCAGTCCGTTGCCCAGAATGCTCCTGAGACTGCCAAAGTTACGGACATTAGTTCGCAAATTACTGGTTTGACAGGCAAAAAGAGCGCCGCAGTAATGAATGTAGCTGTGCCAACTGCATCTAAGAACCAAGAGCTAGCAGTTAAATTTGCTCTATATTTGACTAACGCTGACAACCAACTCGCCTTTACAAAAGTAGAAAATCTTTTACCTTCAACCGTTAAAAGTTCTAGCGATCGCTACTTCACTGAAGCTGCTAAAGATGCATCAATCCTTGATCGGGCTAGATTGATTAGTGCTTCTCAACTTCCCCAGTCTGAAGTTTTGATTCCTCCTGCGAAGGATATTGAGCAGCTTCGTGAAATCATTTATGAAGAGCTGCAACTTGCTATGCTCAAAGAGAAGTCTAGCGATCAAGCGATCGCTGCTGCTGCTGAAAGATGGAACTCGATTTAAGAGGTAGTGTCTTGTCAAAACCCAAAAATTTGTGGCGCACGCTGCGCGTGCGCCACAAATTTTTGGGTTTTCTACATAAGCGCCGCCCTTGTGTGGGTTTTAGCGCAAGTCCTAATGGTTTAAAAACTGCTCTACTTTGATCACTTCCTGCAAGCTGCGCTTGATGCAATCGCCGAGAGCAACTCCACCGATAAAATTGGCACTAATGTATAAACCTGATGACTTTTGCAACTCAGCTTCCACTGTGGCGACGAGTTGCAAATGTCCAATTTCATACTGAGGAATTGCTTTGTCCCAACGATGGACAGCGATCGCCTTTGGTTCGGCTTTGGTGTCAGGACGGAGAATTGTTTTCTTCAAGTCCTGATGAACAGCTTGAATTATTTCTGACTCAGATAGCTTAGCTAGAGCAGGATCTAGCGTGCCACCAATGAAGTTGAGTAGTAGCTGCCAACCTTGGGGGGCGCGTCCTGCAAATAAACTTGATGACCAAATAGTACCAAGGGTGCGGACTCCTTCAGTACGCGGGATCAGGTTGCCGAAGCCTTGCATATCACAGACAAATTCACTTTTAGGGTAAGCAAGCACTACACAAGCAACCGTTGGATAAAAGATATTACGAAGGGCTTGACTCGCCGATGGTAAATAGTCTCGCAGTAGCTCAGCAGTTACATAGGCAGGTGTGGCAAGCACTACGGCACGGGACATTACCGTTTCTTCACCCATTGGCGTATCAAATTTGGCAATATAAATATCGTTTTGCCGATCTAGCGATCGCAAAGTCCATTGTTGCTTGACAGGTGTACCTTGAGTTCGCAGCTTAGTCGCGATCGCCTCTGGCAACATCTTGATCCCCTGCTTAAATGAACCTAGTTCACCAGCTTTGACTTTGGGCAAATCCGCATTCTTGGTTTTTTGCGCTTGGCGATCTTTGCTTGACAAAATTGCCCCCGCAACTAAGCCTCCATAGCTATTTTCGAGACGAAATATCTTAGCGAAAGCAGCTTTGGCACTCAACTTCTTGGGATCACCCGCATATACACCCGAAATAAAAGGTGCAACTAAACGCGCTACGGCTTGTTCGCCTAGCAGCCTTCCAAAAAACTGCTCCACTGACTCTTCGCCTGCCATCGCTGGACGCGCAAAGCCGATCGCCCCTAGCGCTAGGCGGATTTTACTGCTCCAATTCAATAGTGGCGTAGCGATCGCGGCGGGTGGACTCATGGGCAAAGCATTCAATTTGCCATTAAAAAATACAAAGCGCGGCAACTTGCCATTGGCTAGCACCAGTTCATCCGTGAGTCCCACATTAACCGCTAGGCGTAGCAGTTCCGCCGTAGGCTGGAAGCTATTGGGACCCTCTTCCCATTGGTAGCCTTCATCATTTTGTTTCGATACGATCGCCCCGCCCACGCGATCTTGAGACTCGGCAACCAAAACTCGACACTGCCCAGTAGTTGCTAACTCATAGGCAATCGTCAATCCTGAAATTCCTGCACCCACAACAAGAACATCTAATATTGAATTGTTTGATTGGTCGGCTAACTGGTTCATATCAGATTGGGCTACAGTCATGGAAAAACTCTACGCGAAGTAACTTGGCAGATTAATTTTCAGTTTACATCGCTAACGTTAAACAGGGCTAGATATACATACTCCCTTCCCAGTATATGACTAGACATTAAATCCAAGAAATTATCGTTACGGCGCGGTGCGCCGCAACATCTAATCTTTCACTGGGAAGAGAGTAAGACCCAAAAGAGGGTGGCGGCGCACCGCGCCGCCACCCTCTTTT
>Ga0136636_10002072_pt1 | contig 11905 bp, 11 predicted proteins | sample AntDrymUQ8522106_2_FD_104653 | JGI IMG/M metagenome (GOLD analysis project Ga0136636, IMG submission 104653) | Polar desert sand microbial communities from Dry Valleys, Antarctica - metaG UQ852 (21.06) | ecosystem: Environmental > Terrestrial > Soil > Desert | place: Antarctica: Dry Valley... | reverse complement strand
TGATTAAATTGGTTTTGGAGGCTAATTTTTCAAGTACTTTGTGATTGATGATTTCTCCAGCTTTAGCGCCATCTAAATCAACCACATGCAAGCGTTTTATGCCATTGGCCTCAAACTCCAGAGCCACCTCAAGTGGATTTTCGTTGTATATTTTTTTTGTGTCGTAATCACCTTTGCTAAGTCTCACACATTTGCCATCAATAATGTCGATGGCCGGAATTAATTCAATCATATGGTCAAGCGAGTTTAGGTTGAAGACCTATTTGTTGTTTTTATTTTCTGTTGTTAATGAGTTAGTTATCTAAGTAAAACACGTCCTTGTTTCCTTAAAAATACTTATTAAAGTTTTAAAAAGTTAATCAGAATTCTTTCACCAATCGGCCCACTTTTTTCGGGGTGAAATTGAGTGGCGAAAAAATTATCTTTTTGCAAGGCCGAGCTATAAGGTAACAAATAGTTGGTTGTGGCTGCTGTATCTTTCCCAAAAGCCACGTAATAGCTGTGTACAAAATAAACGAATTGCTCTTCTAAAGTGGCATCGAACAAGTCGGATTTTAAGTTGGTAATGCTGTTCCATCCCATTTGCGGCACTTTAAAATTGGCAGGATTGGGATTTGGAAGCAAAAATTTCTGAACCTTCTCATCGAAAATACCTAGGCAAGGCACATCGCCCTCTTCGGAGTGACTGCACATGAGTTGCATGCCTAAACAGATGCCTAAAACAGGCTGCTTAAGTTCGGTGATGAGTGTCGAAAGACCTGTTTTATTCAAGTGTTTCATGGTGGTACTGGCTTCGCCTACACCTGGGAATATCACTTTGTCGGCTTTGCGAATGAGCTCCGGATCGGCTGTGATGGTAGCATCTAAACCCAATCGCACCAGAGCATTGTTTACCGAGCGGATGTTTCCGGCATTGTATTTAATGATAACTATGTTTTGATTCGTTGAAAAAGTCATATCTTTTTTTTGATGTTGCTTTATGTTGAGGGTTAGTTTTTATCCAACTCCTCAGCAATTTTGTTGACTAATTTTTTAAACTCTATTTCATTGTAAAGACGAGTCATGAAAATGATTTTTCCGTTTCTGTCGATAAGCACATTTCGGGTAACACCCGCCTCTTTATCAGCATATTTTTCAAATATCTCACCATCGATGTCCAAAAGCAAGGGGTAGGTTACTCCAGTTTGCTGACGGAATTGTTTTATGGTTTCGAGGGGTTCTTTTAGGTCGATGCCAACAACTACCAATCCTTTGTTTTTGTGGGCTTGCCAAATTTCGGTTTCAATGAGAGGCATCTCTTTTCGGCATACGCCACACCAACTGGCCGTAAATTGCAACATCACCACTTTGCCCTTTGTATCCTTGAGGTCAAATTTTTTGCCATCGGTAGTTGTTGTTGAAAAATCAGGTGCTTGATCACCAATTTTTACAATATAACCTCTATCGTCTATTGTTTGAGCAATTAATGAATTCATGAAAAACAGGCTAAGTAAAAAGGTTAGGAAAGTGCTACGTGTGAATGAAGATATTGTATTCATAATAAACATGTTAATCGAAAATAATAGTTCGGTTGTTGTAAACCAGCGATTTACGTTGCAAATGTACTTTAACTGCTCGTGAAAGCACAATTTTTTCGATGTCTTTACCTTTTTGCACCAATCGCTCAATCGAGTCGTGGTGCGAAATACGTGTGATTCCCTGATCGATAATTGGCCCTGCATCTAAATCGGATGTGACATAGTGACTGGTAGCGCCAATAATTTTCACTCCTCGCGCATGTGCAGCATGATAAGGCTTGGCACCCATGAATGCAGGCAAAAACGAGTGATGTATGTTGATGATTTGTTCTGGAAAACGGTTCACGAAAGCGGGTGAAAGCACTTGCATGTAACGAGCCAAAACAATTAAGTCGATGTTGTATTGTTTGATTAACTCAACCTCTTTTGCCTCTTGTCCGGCTTTGTTTTCCGCCGTTTTGGGGATGTGTATAAAGTCGATTCCAAACTTTTCCGCAACATGCTGTAAGTCTGCATGGTTACTGATAATCAAAGGGAGCTCTACGTCTAACTCATTGCCCTGATAACGAGCTAAGATGTCATACAAACAGTGCGAAAGTTTCGAAACGAAAATGGCCATGCGAGGCTTTATGTCCGAAAAATCGAGTTTCCAGCTCATGTGGCAGGGTGTGGCGATGGCATGCTGAAAGGCAGGTTCTATCTGTTCGCGAGTTAATGCAAATCCTTCCAGTTCCCATTCAATTCGCATAAAAAACCGATCGTCTTGTTTGTCGGTGTGCTGATCGAGCGCCACCACATTGCCATTGTTACGGTGAATAAAATCGGTTACTCGCGCAACAATGCCCCGTTGATCGGGACAATGAATTCGAACGATGGCTGTGGTATGTTTGGTTGATGTCATTTTAAACAAGTGTTTTTACAGGGATTCCTCTGTTTTTATGTTGGTAACAAATTGTAGGATATCGGCCTCCAAGTTTTTCGATTCGCTTAGTAATTTTACAAATGCACTACCCACAATGGCTCCACTTGAATATTGACAAGTCGTCTTGAACGATTTGTGGTCGCTGATTCCGAATCCAATCAAGGTGGGATTCTCCAGTTTCATCGCTTTTATGCGTTCGAAATAGCTTATCTGACTGTCGGATAATCCGGTTTTTGCTCCGGTAATAGCAGCAGATGAAACCATGTAGATAAAGCCTGTGCTGTTATTGTTGATGAGTTTAATTCTCGATTCGGGTGTTTGGGGCGTAATCAAGAAGATGTTCGAAACCTTGTTGGCCTCAAATTTCTCTTTGTAAGTATTCAAATACTCATCGAAAGGAAGATCAGGAATGATGGTTCCATCGATGCCTGTTTCGGCACATTTTTCCAGAAAATTATCTAAGCCAAATTTGTGAACGGGATTGAAATAGCCCATTAAAATCAAAGGTATGCTAACGGATTTTCGAATCTCCTTGAGCTGCTCGAAAAGAATTTTTATCGACATTCCGTTATGAAGAGCAGTCTGGCTGCTTGCCTGTATGGTTGGACCATCGGCTAAAGGATCGGAGAATGGCATGCCAATCTCAATTAAATCAACGCCTGCTTTTTCCAATGCTTTGATAATTGGCACCGTGTCAGTCAAGTTGGGATAGCCTGCTGTAAAATAGATAGAGAGAATCTCTTTTTTGGTCTTAAATAGTTCTTTTATGCGGTTCATGGATTGACAATTGAAAAGGGTTTGCGAATTATTAAACATTGATTGGCTCCTTTTTGAAACTCGTAAGGAACGTTCACCAATTGAGTGTGAAATCCCGCTTCGAGCACTCGACGGACAGTGTCGCGCAGCCAGGGCGATACTTCTCCGGTTTGATCAATAAGCGGAAATATGCGAGTCTCTTTGGCTACGCGCATCATTTCAAGAATGGCTTGGTAATGAAATTCGGCATCGAGCGTTGAACTGTACAAAAATAGTAGGTGCGAACTCAATGCAATATCGAAAGCATTATCGCCAAAAGGCAACTTTGGAAGTGAAGCGGATTGATATCGTCCTGTACTTTTGCCTTGCTCGTAATCGGCTAAAAATAGCTTCATGGTTTGACTTCTCGACTCCATCAGCTCTTCCACTCCATTAAAATAATCCCACCGAAAGAGATGTTTGTTGTGGTGGATTTTCTCAATCAACTCTGGAAAGGTATCATTGATGCGCTGTTTTATTTGAGCATCGTTGAACTGATACAAAGGGTCAATAGATACTACCTGCTTGCCTTGTTCAGTCATTTGTGCATTAAAGCACGATGGACCTGCACCACAATCGATAAACGACCGACTTTCGTGAATGTTGTAAAGATTAAACATCCGCAGATATTCGGCCGCATTGCGTCCAATGGGAATAATTTGATCGAGTTTGTACGAATGGTCAACAAGTTGCATTGGAGCCATAATGCTGTTTTATTTGAGGTTAAAACGGTTCATGTAGGTTTCTAAATCTTTATCGCCTCGTCCCGATATGGTTACAACCACAATATCTTTGGGAGAAAACTTTATTTGAGGTAGTGCCGCCAAGGCATGAGCCGATTCCAACGCCGGAATAATGCCTTCGAGACGGGTTAGTTCCATCACCGATTCCAATGCCTGATCGTCGGTCGCGGACAAAATGATGGCGCGCCCCGATTTTTTCAAGTGGGCATGTTGAGGGCCGATACCAGGATAATCTAACCCTGCTGATAAGCTGTAAGGCTCAATGATCTGACCATCGTCATCTTGCATTAGGTAGGTTTTACTTCCATGAATCACGCCCACATCACCAATGGCAATGGTTGCAGCTGTTTCACCTGAGTCGATTCCCAACCCTGATGCTTCCACAGCCACCAGTTTTACTTCGGGATTATCTAAATAATGATAAAATGAACCGGCCGCATTGCTGCCTCCACCCACACACGCAATGATGTAGTTGGGAAGTTCGGTGCCAATTTTTTCTTTTAACTGCCATTTTATCTCTTCGCTAATAATGGCTTGTAAGCGAGCCACCATATCGGGGTAAGGATGAGGTCCTACCACTGAGCCAATTAAATAAAACGTATCCAATGGGTTGCAAATCCAATCGCGCAATGCTTCATTGGTCGCGTCCTTTAGTGTTTTATTGCCCGACATGGCCGGAATCACCTCAGCACCCAGCATTTTCATGCGTGCCACATTGGGAGCCTGACGTTCAATGTCTGTTGCACCCATGTAAACCACGCATTGCAATCCCATTAGGGCGCAGGCGGTTGCAGTTGCAACGCCATGTTGTCCAGCACCCGTTTCGGCAATAATGCGCTTCTTATCCATTTTTTTAGCAATGAGTATCTGACCGATGGTGTTGTTGATTTTATGAGCACCCGTATGATTCAAATCTTCACGCTTGAGATAAATGGTGGTGCCATATTTCTCCGATAAACGCTTGGCAAGGTATAGCGGCGAAGGACGTCCAACATAGTCTTTTAGCAAATCCAAATATTCGGTTTGGAATTCGCTCGACTCAATAATGGGAAGGTATCGACGGCATAGGTCATCGACGTTGGGCTGGAGCATTTCGGGAACGTAAGCTCCTCCAAATTCACCATAATGGCCGTTTTTATCTACATGATAATTTGTCATATATGATTGGTGTGATGTGATTTAACTGTTTGATATTGTTGTAATTGATTGAGAAATGTTTTTAGCATTTCAATGTTTTTCACGCCAGGTGAAATCTCAAATTTGCTGTTTAAATCGATGCATGCTAACTGTGGAATGTTTAGTTTTATTATGGTTGAGGCATCTGACTCATCAATTCCTCCACTTAAAAAAAATGGTTTTGAATACGGATAATTGGTGAGTAGTTGCCAGTCAAATTTTTGTCCGCTTCCACCGTGTCCGCTAGTTTTGGTGTCGAATAAAAAATAATCGACATGGTCAACATAGCTCTGCATGGGAGCGAAGTCGAGCGACTCATCAACACTAAAAGCTTTAATGATGGTAACGCCTTGAGACTTTAGTGTTGCGCACATTTCGGACGATTCACTGCCATGAAGCTGTAGCGCATTTAAACTGTATCGTTCGATTTTCGACTGGATGTAATCAATGGTTTGATTCACAAAGACGCCCGTTTTTTTAGCTCCAGATGCGAGTTGCGATGCCGTGGTGTCAAACTCTTCTCCCACAAATCGTGGCGATTTTGGATAGAAAATAAATCCAATCCAATCGGGCTTTAAGGTCATGAGTTGCCTAATGTTATTTGGCTCACGCATGCCACATACTTTTATGCCAAGAGGGAAATTATCCATGAGTGTTAGTTCGCACGGTTACGAGTGGTTCTATTTGGGGACTAAAGATAGTGACTTTTGTCAGTTTTTAGGTCGAGTTCGGCACAAAAAGCCATACAAGCTTCGGCAGGATTAGCTTGTTTCATAAAGTTTTCGCCAATTAAGAATCCTTGAAACCCATGCTGGCGCAGAAAAAGAATGTCTTCGACCGAATGAATGCCGCTTTCACTAATTTTCAAGGTTGCTTGTGGCATGGCTTCCGATAGCTCAACACTGCGCTGCAACGAAAGCTCGAAAGTTTTCAAATCGCGATTGTTCACACCCACCACATCAACGTACTCGTTCATAATATCCAGTTCTTGATGATTGTGTACCTCCATTAAAATATCAAGGCCCAATTGTTTGGCTGTCGCTCCCAGTTCCTTTGCTTGCTTAGGAGTTAAAGCCGCTGCAATAAGTAGGATGGCACTGGCACCAATGGCTTTCGCTTCGTAAATTTGATAGGGGTCGATGATGAAATCCTTACGAAGAATGGGAATAGCAACCGATTCGCGGCCAAGCGTTAAATCGGGGGGCGAGCCACCAAAAAACAGCTTGTCGGTTAAGATGCTCAATGCCGAAACACCTGCTTTTTCGTAGCCTTTAACCACATCGGGCACAGTCACCTTGTCGTTAATAATGCCTTTCGAGGGCGACTGCCGTTTGAATTCGGCTATGATGCCATTTTTTGATTTATCACTTAAAAAAGCTTTAAGTGATGGAACGGTTTGATTGAAATAGACATAGGTTTCAAGCTCTTTAATAGAGACTTGCTGTTTGGCCAATTCAACTTCGATGCGTTTATTTGCTATTATCTTGTCAAGTATGTTCATAGAAATATTTTAATTTATTTTGCTTTATACTATGTTGTCAGGATAGTTTTAGATTATAAAAATCCATAATTGCGTCACGCATCAAAAAAAACGAAGCTAATTAATAGTCTTTATAATCTTTCACCCCCCCAAATCCTCTCATCTAATTAGCACATTAGCACATTTACTAATTAGCACATTAGCACATTATCCAATTAGCACATTAGCACATTGTCCAATTAGCACATTAGCACATTATCCAATTAGCACATTAGCACATTATCCAATTAGCACATTAGCACATTGTCCAATTAGCACATTAGCACATTATCCAATTAGCACATTGTCACATTACCTCATTACCTATATTTCCAGCAATATTTTCAATGCATTTTTCGCTCTCCCTTGTTTCAGCGACTCCTCAGCCCCCGATAAACAATCGCTTATTGATTTTGATGGTTCGTAGCAGTGCAAGGCCATGGCAGCATTGGCAATCACAACATTGTTTTGAACCAGTGTACCTTTTCCATCCAAAATTGTGGTGAAAATTTTTGCTGATTGTTCAATGGTTTCGCCTCCGTAAAGGTCGTTTTCCATTAAAAGCGATTTTCCTAAGTCCGATGGATTTAACAGGGATTCGCCTTGCTTGGTGATCACTTTAAATGGACTCGTTAACGAGACTTCATCGTAACCGTCTAAACTGTGAATGATTGAGAAGTTCTTCGTTCCTTGTTGATAAATGTATTGGTACAAGCGCGCTAACTCCAAACTAAATACCCCCACTAACTGATTTTGTGGTAATGATGGATTGACCATTGGCCCAAGCATGTTGAAAAAAGTTTTCACGCCAAGTTCTTTACGAATGGGTGCAACTGCTTTCATGGCTGGGTGAAAAAGGGGGGCATGCAAAAAGCAGATGTTTGCCTTGTCGAGCTGACGCTTTAATTTTTCAGCATCACTGGTAAACTGATAGCCCAAATATTCCATCACGTTTGATGAGCCGCACGACGATGACACGCCGTAATTGCCATGTTTGGAAACTTTAGCTCCCGCACCAGCCACCACCAATGATGCTAATGTGCTGATGTTGAATGTGTTTTTGCTGTCGCCACCAGTGCCGCACATGTCAATGGTGTTGAAATCACCCAGATCGATGCGAATACACAGCTCAAGCAGCGCATCTCGAAAACCAGTTAACTCGTCAACCGTAATGGGGCGCATTTGAAAGACAGTTAAAAATGCGGCAATCTCCGATTTGTTGTATTTGTCCGAAGCTATGTTGGTTAAAATCTCCTTGGATATTTCTTTCGTCAACGTTTTATGTTCGAACAGGTGTTTAAGTGTGGGTTGTAACATATGTGGGGGATTTATTACTTTATAGGAATAAATGTCGTGTTTTATTCAGTTGATTGATTCATTAATAGCAAAACTAAAACAATTAATAGGTCTTAGACCTTAGTTCGTTAACCAATTTTTAATCATGAGTTTGCCGTGTTCGGTGAGGATGGATTCGGGATGGAATTGAACGCCGCGAATATTGTACTCGTTGTGGCGAACGCCCATGATTTGGCCTGACTCGTCGCGCGAGGTAATGACTAAGCTCTTTGGGAAATCGGTTTCGTTGATTACCCACGAATGGTAACGCCCAGCCATAAACGTATCGGGAACACCATTAAATACAAATTCTTTGCGGTCGATCACACTCACTGGCGTTGCAATGCCATGAAACACCTTGTTTAGATTGATGAGCGAACCGCCAAAAACCTCGCCAATGGCTTGACATCCTAGGCAAACACCTAAAATGCTTTTGGTTTTGCCGTATCGCGCAATCAAAGGTTTTAAAATACCTGCTTCGTCGGGTAAGCCTGGCCCTGGTGATAGGATGATTTTGTCGTACAAATCCACATCATCAAGTGATATTTCATCGTTACGAAACACATCTACTTTAATGTCGGTTAGCTCCTCAACGTAATGAACCAAGTTGTAGGTAAAGGAGTCGTAATTATCGAGAACTAATATTTTCATTTTTTTCAATTTTTAGTATTAAGTATCAAGATATCTCATGTTTCATAATCTTATATCTCATCATCTCATCATCACATTAGCACATCATCACATTAGCACATTAGCACATTAACACAATCTTGCGTCTCTTTTTTCAAAATTCAGCTGCCATATCAATGGCTCGTTTTAGTGCTCCGAGCTTATGGTTGACTTCATTCAATTCGCTCTCTTCGACCGATGCGGCTACCACGCCGGCACCTGCCTGATAGTAGAGCGTGTTGTTTTTACTCAAAAAAGTACGAATGGTTATGGCTTGGTTAAATGTGCCATCGAAACCTAAAATGCCAATGCATCCGCCATAAAAACCACGGTTTTGATTTTCATATTTATCAATCAATTGCATGGCTTTAAATTTAGGTGCACCCGACAAGGTTCCTGCTGGAAAGGTGTCGGCCATAATTCGGCAAACATTCGAGCCTTCCTTTAATTGACCACGAACATCGGAAACCAAGTGAATAACATGCGAATAGTACTGCACCTCTTTGTAGGTTTTTACGGCCACATGGTTGCAATTTCGACTTAAGTCGTTTCGAGCCAAATCGACCAACATCACATGTTCTGCATTTTCTTTGGGGTCGAGACTCAACTGAATGGCCAGTTCTTTGTCCTTTTCATCGTCGCCAGTGCGCTTAAACGTGCCGGCAATGGGGTTAATGGTTGCCTCACCTTGGTTTATCACCAACTGAGCCTCGGGTGATGAGCCGAAAATTTTATATCCGCCATAATCGAAAAAGAAGAGGTAAGGAGAGGGGTTGATATTGCGCAAAGCACGGTAAACATTGAATTCGTCGCCTTGGTACTTGCGCGAAAACTGGCGTGCTAACACAATTTGAAATACATCGCCTTTAAAGCAATGCTCCTTGCCTTTTTTCACCATCTCCATAAATCGCTCATCGGTAATGTTCGATGTTTCGGTATCGAGTGGCTTAAATTGAAATGAAGGAATGGTGCGGTTTATTAGTATTTCTAAAATGGAATCGCTATTGCTCTCCTCGCCCGTGTAGAGGTTCTCGAGCAAGTAAATATGATTGTTAAAGTGGTTAAAGGCAATGATGTATCGATAGTGGATGTATCGCATTTCAGGAATTTGATAGCCATTCTCGCTTGGTGCTTTAAATTTGATGTTCTCGAAATACTGCACCGCATCGTACGACGAATAACCAAATAACCCATTGATAATAACTGGGCCTTTTTGTTCGATGCTGAAATTTTTAATAAATGAATCTAATAATGATGGAACATCTTGATAACTCGTTAAAGTTTTTTGTTCTGGTTTTTCATTGGGATACTGAGTTGTTAACTTATCTCCATCCACTTTAAACTCAGCCTCGGCACCAAAACAGATGTAGGACATGGAGTTTTTCTGACTGTGATAATCCGAGCTTTCTAAAAGAAGCGTGTTGGGATACAAATCGCGCAGACGAAGGTATATGCTTACAGGTGTAATTACATCGGCAATGCCAGCAGGGATTTTTGTGTAATGTGTTTTAATTGAAATGGTTGTCATGGTTTTTTGCTTTTTAATAGAAAAAAAGAAGGCTTGCCGAGGAATCGGCAAGCCTATATATCTTTAGTTAGATAGCATACGACTTTAGCTCTCACCTCTGGGTTGAAAGTTGTATCCGTGCCACCACCAATATTTGTTAGTTGAAAACATTGTTTCGTTGCAATTGTTAATTAGATGGCAAGTTTAAGTAATAGATTTTGTATTTGCAATAATGATGATGTAAAATTTTCATCATCCACAAAAAAAGGGATATTTATCTTATTGGAATTAAATTGTAGAATTCTCTGTGAAGTGAATGATATTTTGAATTATTTTTCAATATGCAATTTTCTTTCTAACTAACTTCACAATCGATTTAAAAATCAAGAATATATATGGAAGATTCAACACGAGTAGAGTTGCGTAATTTACGCATCGAGGATTATCAAGGATTAAAAACATCAATGATTGAAGCCTATAGCAATTGGCCCGGTGCGTATTGGCAAGAGGAGCAGGTAAAAACATTGCTGAATATTTTTCCAGAGGGACAATTGGCTGTTTTGGTTAATGGTGAAGTGGCTGGATGTGCTTTATCCATTATTATTCGATACGAACATTTTGGTGATGAACATACCTACAGTGAAATAACCGGGAATTACACGTTTAATACACATACGCCTAAGGGTGACATGTTGTATGGCATTGATGTGTTTATCCGTCCCGAGAACCGTGGACTTCGTTTAGGAAGGCGATTATACGATGCACGGAAAGAGCTGTGTGAAAAGCTTAATCTTCAAGCCATACTTTTTGGCGGTAGACTACCAAATTATCATAAGTATTCCGATGAAATGACTCCCAAAGAGTACATTCAGAAGGTGAAAATGCGCGAAATTCATGATCCAACGCTTAATTTTCAGTTGGCCAACGATTTTCACGTAAAAAAAGTCCTTAAAGGCTACATGCCTGGTGATTTGGAGTCGAAAGAGTTTGCTGCTTTGTTGCAATGGGATAATATTTACTATACGCAACGAGGTGTTAAACGAAGCAATTATAAGCCCATTGTGCGTTTGGGATTGGTTCAATGGCAAATGAGACATTTTAGCGGATTGCCAGAACTGTTCGATAGCGTTGAGTTTTTTGTGGATGCCGTTTCGGGTTACAAGAGCGATTTTATATTGTTCCCTGAGTTTTTTAACGCGCCATTAATGTCCAAATCGAATAACCTGAGCGAAGCGCAGGCTATTCGTCATTTAGCCACGTTTACAGAGGATATTCGCAAGAAATTCATGGAGTTTGCAGTCAGTTACAATGTTAATATCATAACTGGTAGCATGCCTGCTATGCGTGGCGACAAGCTGTACAATGTGGGTTATCTCTGCCGACGAAATGGAACGTATGAAGAGTATGAAAAAATTCATGTCACACCCGATGAAGCCAAGTTTTGGGGCTTGTCTGGTGGATCAAAAATAAAAACGTTTCAAACCGACTGTGGAACAATTGGCGTTTTAATTTGCTACGATGTTGAGTTTCCTGAATTAGCTAGGATTTTGGCCGATCAGAAGATGAAAGTGTTGTTTGTGCCATTCTTAACCGACACTCAAAATGGCTACTCTCGAGTTCGACATTGTGCTCAGGCGCGTGCCATCGAAAACGAGTGTTATGTGGCCATTGCCGGAAGTGTAGGTAATTTGCCTAAGGTGGAGAATATGGACATTAATTATG
>Ga0136636_10002071_pt1 | contig 11905 bp, 7 predicted proteins | sample AntDrymUQ8522106_2_FD_104653 | JGI IMG/M metagenome (GOLD analysis project Ga0136636, IMG submission 104653) | Polar desert sand microbial communities from Dry Valleys, Antarctica - metaG UQ852 (21.06) | ecosystem: Environmental > Terrestrial > Soil > Desert | place: Antarctica: Dry Valley... | reverse complement strand
GCCATTCATCGCATGTGGTCTCAACCGCGTGGCTGAACTTGATCAAGGGTTCATGAGATGTGCATCCTGGGGTGGCTAGGGTGCACCTCATGAAGCCGACCCTCCTCAGGTGCCTCGACCCCGGGTTGCGCCGTTGGGCGCTCCGTCTCGTCCCCCTGGTGCTGGCTGCGGCGGTCCTGCCGGCAGTTGAGCCGCCGAAGGTCGTGCTGATCTCGATGGATGGGGCCACGCCGCGCTTGGTGGAGCAGGACCTGGCCGAATGCTCCCTGCCCATGACCTCGGGCATCGGCCTACTAAAGGCCAAGGTGCTCACTGCGCTGCAGAACCTGACCGTCACCCCGTCGCTCACGGCGGTCGGGTACATCGCCATCGCCACCGGCTCGAACCCGGCCCGCACCAATGTCATCGCCAATTGGTTCCACTTGGTGACCTCCACTTCGCCCTGAATGTGAGCGGGTTCTCGGCGCCCATCGGCGGCTATTTCATTGATGGACCCGCGCACCTGGACCAGGCCGGCGCGGAGCCGGTGTGGAAGCGGCTGCGCGCGCACGGCAAGTGGGTGGTGGCCGCCACCTTTCCTGGAGCCGACGGTATTGACGTGAGGGTGCCCGGCACCGCCCCGATCGTCCAGCCGGCCAGCGAGCGGACAGTGGACTACAGCATGCCGTTTGGCGGTTTCTCGGGCCCATCCGGGACCGGCGTCGTGCTCTCCGCCGCCGACTTCACCACCGCCAGCGCCACCCCCGCGGCGGCCTTCACCCCCGCGGGGAAGACCTCCTGCAGCCCGATCAAGACGAAGGTCACCAGTTTGGAGACCTTCACGGTCAACACTAAGAGCTTCGCCATCCAGTTTGCCGCCCTCGATACCACCAATGACGAGGTGGTGAACTACAATACCTTGGCCTTCTACGACAGCACCCTCGGCATCCTTGCCGGGCCCTTCGCCTTGCCATCGACCGGGCCGGCTTACGTGAAGAACGACGGCCATTTCCAGCGCTTCTTCTTCGAGGGCACCCCCAACAAGGCCGGGTGCAGCTATTTTGTCAGCACCCTGGCCCCGGACCTGTCCACGGTCCGTCTGGTGCGCTACGCCGGTTACAACATATCACGTAACTCGCCCGCTCCGGCGGTCATCGCCGCAGTGGACGACATCAACAACAACGTCGGCTTCTGGCCTGCCGGTCCCGACGTCAACCCCGGCACGGTGACGCTGACCCACAACATCGACATGGCCCCGACCATCAATCGCATCCTTGGGGTGGTCCCCGCCCCGACCGTCGAGGGCAGCGTTCTGCCGGCATCACGCCCCGGGTGCTCCCGACCTTGGTGGCCCAGACCATGCCCAACGGGATCGCCATCGGCGGCGTGACCCAGACCTCGGCGGTGCTGTGGGCCCAAAGCACCGCCACCGGGACGGTGACCTTCCAGGTGGCTACTGATGTGGCGTTCGCCGACGTGGTGAAGAGCGCATCAGACGCGGCGGCCGATGCCACCATCCCGGTGACGGTTGCCGTCCAGGACTTGCTGCCTGGAACGGCCCTTCAGATGCGGGTGCGTAACGCCGCCGGCGCTTCGTTGACCGGACGGTTCCGCACCAATGCGGCCACCGGCAAGGGCGCGCGCCTTGGCTTCGGTGGCGACTGGCGCGACGAACTGGGCTCATTCCCGGCGGTGGCGGCCCTCGCCGCAGCCAACCTGGACGTCTTCATCGCGGACGTTGACACCATCTATGGCGACTATCCCTCGCCAGCGGTGAACAAGCCCGCCGCCGAGACGCAGGCCGAGTACCGCGCCAAGCACGCCGAGGTCTACGGCACCAGCCTGGGCCTGAGCACCTAGGCGGCCGCCCGCACGGTGACGCCCTGGCTGGCCTGCATTGACCACCATGAGGTGATCGACGATTTCAGTAGCCTCGCTCTCTACTCCGAACCCGCTCGCCAGCGTGGAGAGATCGGCCATGCCAGGACAGAAATAGCCCGCCCCGATATTTTATTGTGGAGGCGGGATTCTCAGGTGGTGAGGTTACATTCTCTCGGCCCGGGATACGCGGGCCCAGCAACGCACGACGCCGCAGTGGCCGGACAGGCTCCGGCTCCACTGCGGACGTCAGGGTGCATCATCAACGACACGCCCCCTCCCGCTGGCGTGGACCGGCGGGAGGGGGTGGCATCAGCCTTTGCCGCCGGGATTGGTCAGGCGGCCCAGTGGGCGGTCGAGCTTGAGAATAATAAACTCGTTGTCGTCCGGCCGCCCGGGCGAGGTGGCAGTCTGGGGATTGCGGCCCTTGCTGAACGGGAAGTTGTTGTCGTTCAGCACCCCGATGTGGGTGCGGTCGATCACCACCACGTCCTCGATGGTTTCGAATGGGAAGGCGAAGCGCGTTCCCAGGCCGATGTCGCCCGGCCGGGCCGGCAGCGAGATGGTGGCGGGATCCTTGATGTTCAGCAGGTCGACCAGCAGTTCCTTCTGCACCGCCTCGCCGGAGTCGCCCATCCGCACCTCGTAGATGCGCTTGATGGCGTCCAGGCGGCCTTGGGTGCCATCACGCTCGATCACCAAGCCCTGGTGCTGGTTGAAGAGGACGAAATCGCCGATGTTGGTGGCGCCGGCGCCCATCATGTAGGGCCAGCGCTCATTGGTGTAGGCCTGCGCCGGGATGTCGTAGTGGTGGATGTACAGCGTGCCGGCAGGGCCGTCGACCAGGGGCTTCTCCAACAGCGGGAACAGGTGCTTGCCGTTGGGTGAGATGGCCATGCCCTCGAAGCCCGAGCTGCGGCCGACCCGGAAGGGGTGGGTCAGGCGCGTGACCCGGTAGGGCCAGTACAGGCCGGCGAGCCACGGCGTGTTGGCGCCGAACTCGTCCTGCATGTTGGTGCCGTCGTCCGAGTCGGGATCGCTGCGGTCAGCATAGATCGGAAAGTCGCCGAACAGGCAGACGGTGCGGATCGACGGAAAGAGCACATGGACCTGGAGCAGTTCTCGGAAGTCGAAGCTCTGGATATCAGCCCGGTCCTGCATGCCGAAGGCGCTGATGGTCCCGCCCACCACCAGGGAAAAGACCCAGGGGGCGTAGGTGCGGCTGGCGTACTCGGCGCGTGGATTGGTCTTGGTCTCGATGTTGAAGCGCACCGTGGCCGCATTGCGCCAGCGCGCGCCGGCCATCGGGTGGCCCGCACCCGCGCCGGTGTGGTAGTAGTCCCGATAGAAGTCGACGAAGCGGAAGAGCTGGGCCAGGCTGGGCATGGCGTATTCGCTGGGGATGTAGCCGGCGGCACGGAAGGCCATGGTCACCGGCGACAGGGTCACGTCGTTCATCTGGCTCGGGCCGCGGAAGACCTTGTCCGCCTTGAACTGGGTCTGGAGCTGGGAAAGCGTCAGCGACTTCACCAGGACCTCGTCGTCGAGGCTGTAAGGGACTTCCGCACCGCCGACGAAGCGGCGGGTCTTCTGTGACTGGACATGGGGATCGTGGTTGAGCACCGCGACCCAGTCGCGGGTGATGCCGCAATCGGTCTCAAGGGTGGTCATGAGGTTGTCGAGGGCGACCTCCATGGCTGGCAGGGTGTTTTCAGGCCGCAGGTTGCGGCTGCCGCGATGGCCTTGGGCGTCGAACTTGGCGGGATCAATGCGGCCGTCGGGCAGCAGGAAATCGCCTGGGACGCCGTCGCCATTGGCGTCAAAGGCGGCCACCGCCGCGTACAGCAGGTCGGAGCGGTCGGAGATGATGCCGTCCAGCTTCAGCTTCAGCAGTTCGGCCATGCGCGCGCTGTCGTTCACTGTCCAGCACACCACCGGATAGCCGGCGCGGTGCAGCGAATCCACGTCAATGGTTTCACTTGCAGCCGGGGCCAGTCCAGACCCGACCGGCGACACCGGGCCGCGGGCGTAATGGTCGACCGCCGGATTGCCGTCGACGAGCTGGACATGATAAGGCGAGAATACCGGCGTGCGCGAGCCGAAGCGCCGCGCGTGGTTGCGCATGGCGTTCATCACCCGCACCGGGCTCGACTCTTCGTTGAAGGGATTCTGGGGCGAGCGCAGCTCCTGGCCCGGATGGTCCTGGTCCGGCAGGGCGATGGGTGCCTCCAGGACCTTGCCGTTGGCGTCGGTGTGCAGCAGGAAGGGCCCGAACTCGTCGCCGAACCATAGGGAACCGTCATGGCCGCGCTGGACGGACTCGATGTCGAAATCGGCGCCGGTCAGGACGCGCTTCGCCGAGAAATGGTTGGTGATAGCGAAGGGCACCTTGCGATCGGGATCGTGCAGCTCGATGCGGCCGACGACGCGCATCTGCCCCGGCCCGCCGCTGGCGGTCTCGAAGAGGGGCAGCACGCGGTAAAGGCGGAGGTTGAAGTCGGAGCTGTTCTCCATCGCGCCATAGCCGTTGTCGCACATCACCAGGTAGGTGCCCGCGGGCTCGCGCAGCACAGCGGAAAAGCCCTGCACGGGCTGCTTCATGGTGAAGGGCGGGGTCACGCCGTTGATCGGCGCGGTGCCGAGCTGCTGGCCCGAGGTCGGACCGCTGGCGTAGGTCTCGGCCGGCAGAACGGAGCGGGCGACCAGAGTGGCCTCGCCGGCATTGGCCGAGGCCAAGGCTGCGACGCAGAGGAGGGTGGAGGAGAGGATGCGCATAGCGTGCTCCGTGGACCGGGGTGGTGCATGGTACATCCCCGCCGGCATCAAGATCGGTACGGGGGCATTGGTAAGAGGGCGCAAAGGATTCGGGAAGACGCCAACGCCACCTTCACCATCGGCGCAGATCGACCCACTTCCATGATGCTCTGACCCACTCAGCGGAGTTGCTCATGCGCAAGGTGCGAACGCTACTGCGCCGGCACCGCGGCCACGAGTTGTTCGAGGGCCGTGTCCCAGCCCGGTATGAAATCAATCTCATAACCTTGAAATCGCAGTCGGATTCACACGGTGGACCAGAGGAACCAGAGGTGGAAAAGACTTGGGGCAAGGGACGAGGGTCACCCTCCGGGTGAGTGCAGCTCTCGGCGCAACACTATGCGCAAACCCTTTCCCTCTCAGGTTACTCTGGTGCTTAGTGTGAATCCCATCGCCGATTTTAAAATCAAGCTGCTGTCGCTTCCGCTGCATCTCGTGGCAACAAAGTGACGCTCGCCGGCGGGACGCCGGCGAGCCCGGGGGATCCTGAACAGGCGCGACCACCTGCCGCTGTCCGTCGTTACCTTTTCGCTGCCCGTTGGATCTGCTCGGCCACGCTGCGGGCGGTGCTGCGCACCTGTTCAGGTTCGGCGTCGTTCTTAATCAGCACGGTCAGCAGCGGCATGGCTGGGCCGGCGTCGGCGGCGATCAGGCCGAGGCTGGCGAGGGCTGCGGACCGCCATTCCTGGTCGGTCACGGCCGGATCGGTCAGGATCGCGGTGATCCTGGCGATGGTGATTCTTGGGTTGGCCACAGTGGAGAGGGCCTTGAGGGCGGCCAAATGGGTGTCCCGGACCAGGGTGGGATCGGCGATCAGGCGTTCGAGGACGGGGACGGCTTCCGGTCGGCGCTCGCGGCCGGCCTGCACCAAGGCGCAGGCGCCAACCCAGGCATCGCTGGCCTTGGGTTGGCTCAGATCGCTGATGGCGGCAGTGATGAGGTCGGTCTCGGTCGAGCCGATGCGGGCCAGCGCGGCATAGGCGGCCCCGCGAATACGCGGCGCAGGATTAGCCGCTTCACGCACCAGGGCGGCCGTGGCATTCAGGTCCGAGGCCTGGCCGCGGGCCAGAGCGGCCAGGGCGGCCAGTTTGACCGACTCGTGCTGATCCTCGGTGGCCGCGACCACTGCGTCGGTGGCCGACGACGGCAGTTGCTCGAAGCCGCGGGCCAGCACCAGCAGGGCGACTTCGCGGACCCGTGGATCCGGATGCTTCACCAGGCGCAGCATCACCGGCAGTTCGCCAGCCAGGGCGGCGCTGAAGGCGGGATCTACAAGGCAGCGAGCGCGGGCGGCGGCAATGGCGGCCTCGCGGCTGCGCAGGTCGTCACCATCCAGGCTGGCGAGCATAGTGGCAGCGTCAGCTTGGCCCAGGTCGGCGAGGCGCACGGCCCGGGCCTTATGTTCACGGTAGATGGCGATGCGGTCGAGCAGGTCCTTGGCGGCCACGCGCACGGACTCGTCGGTCGAAGCGGTCAACGGCTCGATGCGCAGCACGCTTTCCCGGGGCAACTCGACCGGGGGGGCGATGGCATTGAGCACGGCGACGCGGACCGCTGGATCCGGGTGCAGCAGTAGCGGTTCCAAGGTTGGCAAGGCGGCCAGGACGGCAGCGGGGCCAAGGCGTGCGATGCCATTGATGGGCGAGACCAGCAGAATGGCGTCTTTGCGGGCGCCCCGCATATCATCGAGGTAGGCCTCAAGACTCCGTTGCACATCCGGGGGCACGGTGGCCTCGCCTGCCAGCGTGATCGTTCCCAGCATGACGATCAGGGCCAGAGGGCGGAGCATGGTGCAGATCCTAGGGGGGTTAGGCGTGCGGACCAAGCGACGGCGTCGGCGGTCACGGGGGAGCTGAGGGCGTGCATGTCACTCGCCGCCAGCGGCGCCAGGGGACACAAACACCTGGCCACGGGCCGCAGGTCGGGCAGGTACGGCGAGGTGATGATGTCGCCCAGGAGCATCCCGCATGTCCACCGCCACCGCCGCGCGCGCCCGCTTTGGTACCCACGATATCACCATCACCTCGCCCGAAATGGGGGAACTGCTCGACAGATCATACGCCTGGTACAGCGAGCCTGAGAAGATGCGGAAGATGGTGGCCATGCGGCAGGAAGGGGGTCTCTACGAGCTTGTCGGAGATAGCCCGACACGTCGCTTGGCTTGGTCTTTTCGGTCCTTATTTCGCCCGAAACGCTCGACGTAGCGATGCTATGCCTCCGCTTTCGGGCAAAATCAGGCCTCGAAAATCCACAGCGCGATGCTCGGTCGTCTATCTCCGACAGGCTCCTCGGCACGGCGCGCGCAACGCCTCACGCCGGATCCTACTCCCACAATTTGATCACCACCAGGAAGCCATCTTGTCCTTCACCGGGAAACTGCTGGACGGCCTTGCGGACCGGTAACTTCTTGGCGGCGGTGGTGCCGCCCAGGATGAGCAGATTGCGGGTGAGGGCGATGGCGGCGAGTTGTTCGGTGCCGGCCTCGCCCGCGGTCAAGGCCCCCAAGGACGCGTTCAGCTCCACCGTGGCCAGGTCGGCGGACAGCACGGTCACACCGGCCCGGCCGCGCATGCCTAAGCTGCCATCGCCAGTCCCGATGCTGGTCGGCAGATAGGTGCGGCCCCAGGGATCCACCGCCCGCAGGGTCAGGGGCGCGGCGATGAAGCGGGCCTGCCGCAAGGTGCCATCGATGGGATCCACCAAGCAGAACAAGGTGGCAGGCCCGCTGGGCCGCTCGACCGCCATCGGCTTGGAGGGCTCACGGGGATCCCTGGTGATCACCGCATTCGCGGCCTTGGCCCAGGCTTGCACCATCATGCCACCCGGCACCAACCAGGCATCCTGGGCCCGGCAGTCGGCGGTCAGGCCCAGGGCTTCGGCCTTGGCCGGATCCATGTCCCACCAGGTCCAGGTGGTGCCAGCCACCACCGGCCATTGCTGTACACCGCGGACGGTGCGGGCGCCGATGCGCACCGTGGCCCCGCCAGGAATGGTGATGGTCCGGGGCTGGGCCGGCACGGCGGGTTGGGGCTGCCAGGGCGACGGGTCATTGGTGTTCGCGTCCCCCTGGACTTCGCCGGTCCAGGTGGAGGGGTCATAGACGATGCGGAAGCCGCGGCCTTTGCCGTAGATCCGGCCACTGGCATCGCTACCCACCTCGGTGATCGCCTGAGCGCCGGCGCCACCCACCAGGGTCGACACCAGGATCTTCGCATGCAGGCGCGGCGGACCGCTGGTGGGGGTCGGAGTCTCTGGTGCAGCATCGTCGAGGGGTGCCACCTCGTCGGCCGTGGCCGAAGCCGCCACGGTGGCGGGCGCGGACGATTGTGGCGGCAAGGCAGCAGGTAAGGCCAGCCGCCGCGACGGAGTGGCCGCGGCAACGTCCGCCTCTGTGGCGCTGGCCGCCGCCTCGGCTCCGCTCCGCTCGGCCGCGCGACGCTGTATGCTGCTGTACAGGATCACCGCCAGCAACCCGCCCAGCACCAGGGCTAGGCCGGACATGGCCGCCGGGGGGATGCCCAACTGCGCTGCTAAGCTCTTCTGTCGACGGCTGGTGGAACGCGACGTGACGGCACTGGCCCGGCGGGTCGCGATCGGCAATGGCAGCGCCTGGGTGCCCGAGTCTTCGTCCTGGGGAACGGCAGTGCCGCGCGGCCGCGCCACCGGAGCCCCGCTGCGCTGCGACGGCGGCGTAGCCAGAGCGCGTGCGCCCGCGGCGGCGCGCGCCCCCATGGCCGATGACCCTAGGGCCGGCGCGGCTACTTCGCGTCCAGCGGCCGCCGCGGCGATGGCCTCCAGCACGGCCGCCCAAGCAGGGAAGCGGTCTTCGCGCTGGTGGCACAGCAGGCGGCCCACCAGATGCTCGACCGCCGCTGGGGTGGCCGGGGCCAACTGCCGCAGCCAGGGCAGGCTGTTCTCGATGCGGGCGCGAGCCAGTTCTTCGCGCGTGCGCCCGCCAAAAGGCGGCGTGCCGCCCAGGCAGTGGTGCAGCACCAGGCCCAGCGAGAACTGGTTGGAAATCTCGTCCGAGGCGCTGCCGGCCACTTCTTCTGGGGCGCAATATCGCGGATCCGCACCGACCGACGGGGTGATCGGGTCATAGGGCGCGCACAGCCCCAGGTCGGCCACCAGCCAGCGACCCTCGCCATCAAGCAGAAGATTGCTCGGGCGCAGGCCCTGGTGGGCCTGCCGCGCCTGGATCCCGGCCTGCAGGCCCAGGACCGCATCCCGGGCCAGGGCCAGGGCGGCGGCGACATCAATGCGTCCACGGCTGGCGAGCCGTTCGGCCAGGGACCCGCCTGCGGCCCAGTCCATCACCACCACAGGCAGGCCATTGGTCGAGGTCACGGCGATGGTGCGCAGCACATGGCGATGGTTGACCCGGGCTTGCGCCCGACCGGCATTGATAAAGCGCGCCACGGCGCCGCCATCCCGGGCCAGGCCTGGGTCCAAGACCTTTACGGCGGCGGCCGCACCGTGGGCATCGCGGGCGCGGAAGACCACGCCCATCGTCCCGGACCCGATCCGGGTCGCGAGCATCCACTGATCGACACTTTGCCCGGCGAGGCTATCGATGCGGCCATCGATGAATTCCAGCAGGCTCTGGCCGCAGCGGATGCGATCGCCGGTCTTGACCCGCACCGCAGCCTTGACCCGCACGCCATTCAAAAAGGTCAGGCAGCGGGCTTCTGCCGGTTCGAGGTGCCAGGCACCATCGTCCAGGCTCAGGCGGGCATGCTCGACGGCTGCGGCATCATCGCCGATCGGCGCGGCGCAGCCGGCCCGGCCAATGATGCCACGCTCGCCCGTGATGACGAACTCCGCGCCCGCGGCATGGCCCTCCAGGACCACCAGGCGGGTGTCCGCATCGGTGGACATCACCAGATCAAATTCCAACGCCATCTCGCCACAGGTCAGGCGGGCTCCGGCGGTCAGCACCACGCCCTCGGCCGGCAGGGGCGTGGCATCCAGCAGCACCACGGCCTTGCCCAGGGGCAGGGCGCGCCAGCCGGTGGCGCTGCGCTCGCAGCGCATCACCCCGGTCGGGTCGGCGGTGGGCACGCTGGCGCCAGCGGCATCCACCGTGATGGGATCGCTCAGCAGCACGGTCATGGCCCCGGCCTGGCTGCCACCGGTGAAGCGCAAAATGGGATGGAACTGGTCGGTCATGGCGGACTGACAGCACCTTACGATGTGGAGCCCGGCCACTGAGCCCTAGGACCCGGAGGGGGCACGACGTGTATGGGTCACACCGCAGGTCGTCGTGCGCAAGCGCGGCAGGCCCAACCACGTCCTGCATTGCCTTCCCTGTCCTGCCTCTACGACCCGCGTCATGCGCATCACCGTGCTTGGCCTTGGCATCATCGGTTCCGTATGGTCACGTCACTGGCAGGCCGATGGCCATGTGGTGCGTACTTGGAATCGCACGGCTAAACCGGACGCGCCAGGCTTCTGCGCTGATCTTGCCCAGGTGGTGGGCGGGGCCGAGGCGATCGCCATCGTGCTGGCGGATGCGGCGGCGGTGCGCGCCGTCCTGATGCAGATCGCGCCAAGCCTGCGGCCGGGCATGATCGTGTGCCAGCATGCCACCATCGGCGTGGACGACACCACAGAGTTTGCCGCCACCGTGCTGGCCACCGGGGCGGGCTTCATCGACATGCCCTTCACCGGTTCGAAGCCGGCGGCCGAAGCCCGCCAGGTGGTGTACTACGTCGGTGACGACGCGGGACTGTTGGCCCAGGTCGAGCCGGCCTATGGCAGCATCAGCAAGGCCCGCTTGCTGATCGGCGGCATCGGCCAGGCGATGGCCCTGAAGCTGGCCATGAACCTCAACCTTGCGGTGGTCTATCAGGCCCTGGCCGAGAGCTTCCGCGTCGCCACCGCCGCCGGCATCCCCGCCGCCACCTACCTAGCCGCCCTGGACCTGAATGTCGGCAAGTCAGGCCTGAGCGAGTTGAAAAAAGACAAACTGGTGCAACGCGACTGGGCCACGCAGTTTTCGGTCAAACTCATGCACAAGGATCGGCGCCTGGCCTTGAGTCTGGCCCAGAGCCTGGGCGTGACCCTGCCCCAGACCACAACGGTAGAGCAGGCCTATCAGCGCGCTGTCGCCATGGGGCTGGGCGATGCGGATTTCAGCGCCTTGGCCGACACCCTAGGTTGAAGCTTTAAACGTCGCTCATGGCACGGTCGCACCTCCCAGCAGGGCGAAGGCGGATCCGGAGTGCAGGCATTGCAGTTGAGTCTCTAGGAATGTCAAAATGACGAATAAGTGGATCATTTCGCTTGGCATGAAAGGTGCATGGTGCGGTCGAACTGGCTGCTCAAGGACCATCCCATGCTTGACCCCAACCGCTGCACCGAAAAGACCCGCGAGATCTTGGCGGCTGCCCATCAGCTGGCCTTGACCCGCCGTCACGCCCAGCTTGACAGCGCCCACGTGCTGTCCGCCTTGTTGGAGGATCACGATGGCCTGGCCCGTCGTCTGCTGCTGCGTGCCGAGGCGGACGCGGATCGCTTAGCCAGCGAGGCGACCCACCTGCTCGGCGCCCTGCCGCAGCAGGAGCCACCGCCATCCCAGTTGGCCACCAGTCGTGGCCTGACCGAGGCCCTGGCCACGGCGCAGCGTGATCAGCAGAAGCGCGGCGATAGTCATCTGGCCCTGGAGCATCTGCTGCCTGCGGTGCTGGCCGACCGTGCCCTGCTTGCCGCCGTCAAAACCGCCGGGGTCGACGCCAAGCGCCTGGCCGCGGCCATCGAGGCCGTACGCCAGGGCCGCCAGGTGCAGGACGATCACGCCGAAAACCGTTACGAGGCCCTGGCCAAGTACGGCCGCGATCTCGTCGCGCTGGCCCGCGCCGGCAAGATCGATCCGGTGATCGGCCGCGACGACGAGATCCGCCGCGTCATCCGCGTGCTCTCGCGCCGCACCAAGAATAACCCCATCTTGCTGGGCGAGCCGGGGGTCGGCAAGACCGCCATCGTCGAGGGCCTAGCCGAGCGCATCGTGCGCGGCGATGTGCCCGAGGGCCTGAAGGAGTGCACCGTGGTCGCCCTCGACCTTGGCAGCCTGGTGGCCGGTGCGAAGTTTCGCGGCGAATTCGAGGAGCGTCTGAAGGGCGTGCTGGACGAAGTGCAGAAATCCGCGGGCAAGGTCATCCTCTTCATCGACGAGATGCACACCCTGCTGGGTGCGGGTCGCAGTGATGGTGCGATGGACGCCGCCAATCTGCTC
>Ga0136636_10002070_pt1 | contig 11908 bp, 9 predicted proteins | sample AntDrymUQ8522106_2_FD_104653 | JGI IMG/M metagenome (GOLD analysis project Ga0136636, IMG submission 104653) | Polar desert sand microbial communities from Dry Valleys, Antarctica - metaG UQ852 (21.06) | ecosystem: Environmental > Terrestrial > Soil > Desert | place: Antarctica: Dry Valley... | reverse complement strand
TTCGTTTTGGCGATCAAAGCTTGTTTGTTACAAAAGAAATATTTCGAAAAGCGGGCGGTTTTCGTGAAGATTTGCTGCTGATGGAAGACCAGGAAATCATCAGCCGCCTGAAAAAGTTCGGAAAATTTGAAGTGATTGATGGTTACGTTATCACTTCAGATAGAAAATACCGAGACAATGGTATCTATCGGATGCAGTGGATTTTTTTCAAAATTTGGTGCCTTTATTATTTGGGTTATCCACAACACAAATTAGTACAACTTCATCGAAAACTGATTAAGAACAATAAATTATGATGGACAATAATTACGATATAATAGTTATAGGAGCTGGTTCTGGTGGGCTAAGTGTCGGAATGACCATGAATGCGCTTGGTTTTAAAGTCTTAATGATTGCAAAAACAGACAAAGATATTGGTGGAGAGTGTCTCAATGATGGTTGTGTTCCTAGCAAGGCGCTGATTCACGTGGCAAAAATTCTCCAGAATGCAAAAACAGCGGAAGCGTTCGGGTTAAAGTTAACAGGAATAGCAGACCTGGGAAAAGCAATCGAGTACGTCACGCAAAGACAGGGAATCATCCGCAAACATGAAACTGCAACGGAATTACGTAAACAGGGAATTGGCATTGCCTTAGGCGAAGCAAAATTCACGGGCAAAAAAGAAGTAACCGTCAAAAACACCCGATACGAGGCAAAAAATATCGTCATCGCAACCGGTTCAAAGCCTCGGGAATTAAATGTACCTGGGGTCGAAAATGTAAATTATTTTACGAACAGTTCTATTTTTTCAATTGATTATTTACCTAAAAATCTTTTGGTAATTGGAGGTGGGCCAATTGGAATTGAATTAGCGCAGGCATTTAATAGTTTTGGAACCAAAGTGATCGTTGTGCAACATGGCAATAAAATTCTAGAGCATGATGATGAGCAGGTATCATCCATTCTTTTACGGCAACTAGAACAGGAAGGAATCAAGTTCTTGCTCAATGCAGATTTAGAGAGCTTCTCTTCAACCAATAAGGCCAACATAAAATTCAAAAATGGAAAAAACCGTACCGTCGACTTTGACGCTGTCTTTGTAGGTATCGGACGGGAACTGCCTTTGGATGTATTACAATTACAAAATGCCGGCATTAACACCAAAGATGGAAAAATCATCATTGATAAACACTTGCGAACCACCAACAAAAAGGTTTATGTATGTGGTGATGTGGCTGGTGATCTGATGTTTTCCCATGCGGCTGAATTTCATGCGCGAATTCTGGTAAATAACTTCCTTTCCCCATTCAAAAAGAAATTGAACAATGATAATATGTCTTGGGTCACTTTCACTAATCCCGAACTGGCAACATTCGGTCTGAATGAAAAACAATTGCAGGAAAGGGGAATTCCGTACGAGAAATTAGAACAAACATTTAACGCTGATGATAGAGCAATAACAGACCAATATCAATTCTCCCAAACAATACTTTATATAAGCAAAGGAAATTTTTTAAAAAAGGAAAAAATCCTCGGTGGGACAATGATAGCCCCAAATGCGGGTGAAATAATACAGGAATTGATCTTAGCCAATACCGCAGGATTATCAACCCAAGAAATTTTCAATAAAATTTATCCGTATCCAGTGGCTTCGAGGGTTAACCAGCAGCTAATAGTAAAGCATAAACAAAAAATAATATCTCCCTTTTTGAAAAAATTAGTAAAAATCGCCTATAAATTATTCAGCTGATGGAATGGTGGGAAACTTTTAAAGAATGGTTTTTAAGCCTTGGCGAAAAATACAATGTCAATCCTTTTATTTTTGGAGGGATTTACGTGGGGGCAATTCCGTTTTTCTTTCTATGTCTTTATTGGACGATAAAAAATATAAGGAATAAAAAATCATCTGTATTGCCTGTGTTGCTTACTGGGTTGTTTTTTATTTCGGCCTATTTGTACCTCTTAGTAGTTGGTAAAAACATTCCAATTTGGGTTTATTTTTTTATTGGCCTTATGGTTTTGTACTGGATTTATTCAACAATTATTAAGATAAAGAACAAGACAAAAAATGAAACCCAACGATGAAAACGCAAAACTGGCTCCAGAAAATTGACCGATCAGGATACTGATAATATCAGGTTCTAACATAAGGCAGTATAATTGCTCCGTCATAAGCAAGCATAAAAGACCTAACAACTTAACAATCAACCTAGCCTACAATTAAAAAAATAAATTGAAGTAAGCATGTAGCCAATAACACAAATTGTATTTATATGTGTTATAAAACGCCAAATACTGTAAAAGCGGTATTTGTCCCTAAGCATTTATGAATTAATGAAGGAATTTCCTGATGATCAGAGTTGTCAAAATTATCTTATAAATCTGCGATGGTCCAATGGATTTAATTGTAATCTTTGCCAACATGTTTAGTATTGTGCAGGAATAACTGCCGCACACAGACAATGCACAAATTGTAGGTTTGATCACTCACCCACAAGCGGTACAGTATTCCATCACTTAAAATTTTCATTGCAAAAAGCGTTAATGATTATTTACTTGGTTAGCACCAACAAAAAAGGAATTAGTTCATGCGAATTATCCCGCAAACTACAACTTCGGCAAAAGACATGTTGGCTATTTAAGCAAAAGCTCATGAAGGCAATGAATCAAGAAAGCAATTTATCAGATCAAATAGAAGTTGATTAGACCTTTGTAGGGGGCAAAGAGACAAAGACAGGTGCTGTGGGCCGTAAAGTAAGGAAGAACAAGACAGTAGCAGTGGCAATTCAGAAAAAGGGAAAAGGAATAGCTTTTGCCAGCTGCAAGGTAATTCAAAACACATCGACCAAAGAGTTGAGATCATTCTTTGAGCAAACAATAGAAAAAGATGCAGAAATAAGATCTGATAAGTGGAGATCCTACAAGAAACTACAAAACGATTATCCTGGACTTGTAATGGGAAAATCAGATAGCGGCAAAAACTTTAAATTACTTCATAGATTTATAATGAGTCTCAAAAGTTGGTTGCGTGGACAACACCATTATGTCAAGAATTTACAAGCTTATTTGGATGAATAAATTTGGAGATTCAGCAGACCTGGAGCATCAAAAGGTTTATTTTATGAACTGATAAATACGGCTATCCAAAAACCGCATTGCGGTTATATTCAAATCAAGCTGAATTATCAATAATGTGCCTACTTCAATATTTTAATAATCAACCAATAAATACTAAAAGACTATTGTGTGCGCCCGGAACAAAAATATTCAGGAAGTTATCTTAAATATTTTATTGGATTTTTTATTCGTGAAATGCGCGATTCTGTTTATAATTTCAAGGCTGTAAAGAATTAGAAGATACTGTTTATACCAAATTCAATGTCAGGCGCTGAGCCGACAAATTTTTGAATATTCCAATAATTTTGCGGGTCTGACGACTCCTGTACTAGTATGGGATTTGCAGGAGGTTTAATTTCCTGATGATTTATTCAAATGTCAGGGGCTTTAAAGTCTACAAAATCAAAGATTTTCATTGATTCATGAAGCTTTGCTACAAGGCAAACTCCATACATGCGGTTTTTGGGTTTGATTGACTGTTGTTGAGCTTGAAAGACCTTATTGCCGTTCCAACCCACTTATCATTTTTATTTGATATATGGGTTTGCCCTTTACCTTGAATTGGTATCGGAATAGTTCAAATTCATTCATTACAGAAATACTTAGTCATTGCTGCGCTGTATATAGCCATCAAGTTCTTAGGGCTAAACTAAGAAAGTTTTTTAAGCCAAATTTTACTAGATAAACATCTGTTTCAGATTGGCAATTATTAGAATGTAAACCTGCCATAATTGCCACAACAGTATTTAAGTCTGGTTTGCCAAAAATAAATTTTACATTTTCCCTTTGACAAACTTGGCTTGAACTACTTCTTTGCCTCGGGAAATAACACAATCATAAACTCCAGGTGGCAAGGTTTCAATATTGATGTTGTTTTCTGTTGTCAATCTATCAAGGACAACAACTCCGTTCATATTTATAATTTGAACTTGAAGGGGAAAAAGATTTGAGCTAGTCAAATTGAAATTGAGTTGACCCTGCGCAGGATTAGGGAAAATCGACAATAATTTCATGTCAGTGACATCAGCTACTTTGTTAGGCTTGTTCTCAAAAACATACCTCATCAAATCGGCTTTGTTGCCACTTGTATCTTCACCACAGGTGAAATAAATAGAATCACCAATCACAAAGCTCCCTGGTGCCCAACGCCCTAGTCCAGGATGAGATTCCAATTGTTCCCAAGTATTCACAGTTGGATTAAATTCCCAGAATTCTCCATCGGGTAAGTAGTTGTGTGTTTCTCCTTGACCACTTAGTACATATCCATTGCCATTATAGGCAAATTGTTGACCTGCTACACGGCCTTGAGATGGCAAGGAAGTCATAGCCTTCCATTCATCTGTTACAGGGTCATATTCATACAAATCATTGAAAATAAACTCCGCATGGTGGCCCATTCCTACGTAGGCAAGACCATTTACGCCAAAATAATAAGGATGATGTCTTCGCAGTGCTGGAAAAGATTTTTTTTCTGCCCAGCTATCATTTTGTATGTCGTATTCCCACCAATCACCCAAATCACCACTACTTCCGCTACCTAAGCCAACATAAATCTTGCCGTTAATTTCCAAAAATGCTGGATGGGCTCTAGCTTGACAAGGACAATCTGCCTTTTTGGTCCATTGATCTATTGCGGGGTCATATTCCCACATATCATTTTTAAAACCACTGGAAGTGTCTATACCAAAACCCAGATATCCTTTGCCTTCATAATTCAATCCGTAAGCATATCCACGCCCATAATCTGGAAAGTCGCCCAATTTGGTCCAAGCATCATTAGTGGGATTGTAACTATAAAAATCTGTGAGATAAGAGGAAGTATCAAGACCGACTCCTACGTAGCCCAAACCATTGATTGCAAAAGTGACCGGATGATTGCGTCCTTTAGCATCTGGCGGCATAGATGACAACATTTCCCATTTTTGAGAAAAGCCATACTGAATGGAGAGTATAAGAACTATTAGAACTCTGAAGATTTGCATAAATGTGTATTGTTAAGGATCAGATTGATTTGATTGAACTGTAAAAGTAATTGGAGAATGATGAAAAACTAAACCGTACAGTCTTTTTTTAAAAAATTAAATAAAAAAGACAGTTTATTTGTTGTGAAATAAATGTGCATTCACCATTTTATTAAAAGTTCAAAATAAGTCCAAGCTAGCAATTTCAAGATATTATCATCTGAATTTTCTTGAAAAAGTATTAACAAAAATAGTAACTATTTTCTAGCCAAGAAGGTTTAAGCTTTTTATGAAATAGGTGGCTTTTAGGATTTGTTTTTGGGATTGGTTTGACCGTTCCTGCTATCAAGGTAATCTTCAGTTAATCTTGCTCCACTACCACTTGTATTTCATACCAACTTGAATGCTTGGTAACAATACATTTTTATATGCGTTCCCAGTTATGCTCATTGGTGTAAAATAATAACTTGTATTCAATTGGGTAAGTAAGGCTATTCGCCGAGTTATATCGTAGCCGAGATTTAAGCCCATTCTACCACTGAATCCGACATTTGATTTGATAGAATTTGAAAAATCTAGGCGTTCATTAATTTGTGAACAATAGTAGAAACCAGTTGATTTGGTTTGAAAATTAATCCCTAAACCTGTGTTGACTCCATAGCTCCACTTTCCAAGATGTTTAGTATATGCTAGGCCAACTATTCCATTGAAAATATAGGATCTTTGATATTTGTTTCGGATAGTTGCGGTGGTTTGATTGCCATAAATCTTATTTCCAATTAACATTTGCTCGCCGTTCAATTGGCGGAAAATGATGGTGCTGTCATAAGTCTCAATGGTTTTGGTTACAAAATTTTTATTTTCGGAATGGAAAAGAATGTGATTCAATTCCAAGCCAATTTGGTAGGAGAATGGAGATTTTCGTATTTGTCTTTGATATCCGATTTCAAAATTGTAGCCATATTTTGGCTTAGCACAACTCAAAAGTTCACTTTGATCTGTTTGTGCAATAACCGCGTGCATACCACCAATGGCATAAATACTTGAGCGATGTTGTTTTTTAGTGTACTCTTTATTTGTATGCACAACTAAAAAATTTGGCTGGTTTCCTACTCTTGTTGGGAATAAATAGAGCTGCGGAATCTGCTCAAGAATTTCAGTTTTTACAGGTGCATTGGCTAATGAGAAAATCTGTTGTGGAAGCTCAGGAGTGGTTTTATCAGAATTTGTCTGACTGTTTGATATTTCATGAATTAGACCAGCAATATTTGTGGCACTATTGGCCAATTTGGATCCACTAATGACTGTTTGATTGCTTTTTGGTTGATATTTCCCTGTTTCAGTTTTACCTGTCACGGTGCTCTTTGATTTATTGTTTGAATTGTTTGGACTGTTTACTTGACCTGATTTTGCATTGGAGTACCCTTGTAAATGATTGTTTGCTTGACTTGTTTGAATTTTATTGTTTTGAATGTATTCAGCATCGGCTTTTTGGTTTCTTGAAATATTGCTTTTATTCGATGCAAAATCTTTACTTTTGACGCTTCCATTAGAAAGTGGAGATGATTGATAGCTGTGACTTCCTAAATAAATACCTAAACCTGTCAAAGCCAATGCAGGAAATATCCACCAAAAGATGAACCTTCGCTTTTTCTTTTGATTATTGGCTTGTACACCTTCCCAAATTGAATCCATGTCAATAGGCATCTGATGGTCATCCAGCTTTTTTCTTAAATTATCTTCAAAATTTTCCATGTATAGCAGTTTCTTGCTTTTTTAGAGCATTTATTTTATCCATTAGAAGGTAGCGAGCGCGGGCATATTGCGATCTCGAAGTCCCTTCGCTGATGTTGAGCATTTTAGCAATGTTTTTGTGTTGGTATTCTTCCATTGCGTACAAGTTGAATATTTCACGACAACCATTGGGCAATTGTTGAATCATTTTATGCAACTCTTCCATTGACAATGAATTGAAAACTTCAGGATTAATTGCAAACAACTGTTCAGAGCTAATTGTAATCTCGGTAAACTTTAGCTTATTTTTTTGAAGGTTTTTAAGTGCACAGTTTACAGTAATCCTTCTGATCCAAGCTTCGAAATTTCCATCATGGATTCTGAAATCATCTAGGTATTTAAAAATTTGAATCCAGGCATCTTGAACAATATCTTGAGCAAGATTGGAATCTGGGACATAACGGAATGCAACACTCATTAACTTGCCAGAAAAATGAAATACCAGCTGCTTTTGAGCCGTGGGTTCATTCTTTAAACAAGCTGAAATGATTTCCTTTATTTCCATATTCTATAAAAAAATGCACCGAAAAAGATTTCCGATGCATTCAATGGTATTATTCTAATTTGCTTTTACTCTCCATGATCCGCTAATTGGAATGATGGTTCCGGGAACAGTCCCACTAAATGTTCCTTCTGAATATCCTCCAGGAGTATAGTTTAAAGAAGTGTTGGTGTAAGACAAACAATTTGTGCAGGTGAAAAAATTATTTGGAAGTCCAGGGAAATTTCCTTCAATGGATATGTACGCGAAGGGTGTTGCAATATTCAGTTGATTTCCGATTTCACAAGAGAAGTACTGGCTTATATTACTGTTGTTCTGCCCAATTATTGCATAGTTGCCAAGAACTGTTCCGAGTGAGTCATCAATAAAAACATTTTCAATTAAATAAGATATGTTTCCATCGATATTAATCACAACATATTCATCAATGTCTATGCAAGCTTCAATAACACCAATACTATTTATTTGACCATTTACTATGTTAAATTCTTGAGGTAATGAAGTTTTTGCATTTGGATAATCATATGCTGTTATGGTTACTTTTCCTAGCGGATCACAACCCAATAGTTTTGAGAACACACCGTTTGTGACACTTGCGTATTCAACTTTAAGTCCAAACTCAATCTTAACTGCTCCGTCAGGAAGATTGTTTCCACCGCAATCCTTCACAACACCACTTATTTCTGTGTTTGAAGATCCAAGCGTCACAACAATATTTCCAAAATCAGTATCAACGCTAAATGGTCCTATTTTTTGTGTTTTTAAAATTGTTTTGATACCATTACAATCAGAGGCAATTTCTAGATTAAATTCTGTATTAGCGGGAACTTTACCTGCTACACTTCCATCCGTGCCTGACCAGGCGTATCCTACACCGGCTCCGTTCAAAGCTGCTAAGCTTACTTGGAGATTTGAAATGGCTTGTCCTCCCTGTGATACCAGTTTCGCCTTAAAATCTATATAATCATAGGGAACATCACAATTCCAAAAAGAAAAATGCGAGGCTTCAAATTCGTATGTATTGCCTGATTTTGTTGCAACACCCTCTTCTTTCCATACTCCAGTTACTTCATCAAATGACCAAGTTGGCATAGTGGCTGGAGCTATCGAAGCCAATTGGCCATTCAGATCCATTTTGATTTTAACAGTCTTACCAGGAGCAATTTGTAGTTTGTTGCCTGAATCATCATTCATTTCAACCGCTATCATTCCAAACGATGCTAATACTTGCGATTGTCCATTGATTCTGATGGCTCTTAAGTCACCGGGAGCCAATTGGGTAAAATTATTAGCCGTTGGGTCGATGTGCATAACTGATACATTTACATTTGAGATAAATGCTTGGCCTTTTGAATCCACAATTGCATTGGCAGGAAATTCGAGCTTGACGCCTCCAAAATTTAGATTTCCTCCAGCTTGGCCAGGAAGATCAAGATTATTTTTTTGAACCAGCATTACCTTTAGCACTCCTGCCTCTGGATATACTCTTTTGAAGGAGTTAAAATATCCGGATTTGCTTATGGAAACAAGATGACCAGTGGTTTTGATGCCCACCTTGGACAGCAATACCGTACCGTTCTGATCAGTATTGTATGTTTTCTGATCACCAATTGTTATTTTGGCATTGGCAAGCGGTATATCAAATTCGTTAACAACTTGAACCAAAAGGAAAGACTCTATTAAAGTAGCACCTTTTTCAAAGTCATCACTTGTAAATATATCAAGCGTATCTTTTTTGCAATTGGAGAAGATGGTCAATAACAACATTCCCAACAACAGGATTCGATTTTTCATTTTATTGTTTTAGGTTAAACTAATTAATTTTAGTAGCTACCTTATGATTGATACGAAAATGTCAAAAAGTGTTGGAAGGACCCCGATAAATAATTCAACTAAAGACAAGGCAAATATGAAATTGTATTTTTAGTTCCTTTTATTTGGCTTTTATTGCTACAAAAATATTCTGATTGTTGCTGATTAGGGTTAAAACAAGTCTGATAATTTAATTGGTCTTCGTTTAGTTTCCCATTTGAAGCCTTGAAGTTTGATTTTCTCATGATTTACCTGTCCCATGGGCATAAATTTGGCATGAGGTTGATTCAGATAGTGAATGGTTTTAATTTTTCCCTCTTCAAAGCGGATAGCAATGTTGGCACTTTCCGATTTATTGACACCAATGTAAGCTTTTTGGTCGTCTAGGACGTAGTACACGGATTCTGCGTTGCCTTGAACGTCCATAAGTTCTATTTTTCTTTCTTTCATGAAAGCTGTGATGTCCCTTCCTTTTATTTGGTTGAAATACAAACTGTCTTGTTGATTGATAATCAGACTATTGGATCTTAAAAGGATTCTCTCCAACTGACCCTTGTTGAGCAATGCTTTGATGGTATCGGCTACAAATTGCGATGTATCACTCCACATGATGGGGAGATTGTAGAAGGTCATTACAGAATCTTTGCTGTTGTAAGTCAATGAGTCACAAACCACTTGAAGGTCTTTGCGCAAAATCCTTACGTCATGGTAGCCCTTAAAATACCTTGTGCTGTCTGAGCTCAATGTATCCCGATAAGAAATAAGCGTATCAGCTGTCATGTAAAGTGAATCTGTCCCTTCATAGTTGATCAAAAGCGGTCTCCGCTTCCCATAAGCCCTGACATAATCATTACTTCGGTTGAATGCTGCAGTATCAGATTGTAGAATAATCCTTTGGATCGTGTCTTGCCAAGTCACATCTCCTGTGGCCAAACCAAGTCCTAAAGTTTTTGAATAATCAATATTGTTGGCTTCAATGATTTGTGGCGGATCACTAATTCTTGATCTTCCTTTTGTAGAAAAGCTTCCATCATTGCCATCGTACTTTATTTCTGGTCCTTGCAGGGTTTGTTGATCCTTTTTGTAGTAAGCATTACCCACCAGGTCCGTTTTTTTGGTCTTGCCGGTATATTTTATTCTGTCTGCTTTGGCAAGTTCATTGGACCGTTCGAAGTACGCCTTACCAATTAACTCTATTGATTCATCTCTTGAAACGTATCGGATAGTATCTCCAGAGGCTTTAGAGGTTTTACTTTCATACTGGGCATTTTTTCTGAATTCCGCTTTTTTGTTTCCGATGTCATAAAATCCGTCCTCACAGTATATTCTCGCGGTGTCTTGTGCAATAATGGTAGGACTGAAGAAATAGGCAATTTTCTTTTCGGAATCAAACAATAAGGTATCTGATTTGAGATCAAAATCAGGGTCATTTACTCGAACATTGGTCTTGAAATATGCTTTTTTCTCATTTACGTAATAGTATCCTTTTCTACTTGATAATTTGGTTTTGCCATCCGTTAGTACTGCTCCTGTTGTATAAGTACCTATTTTTTGGTTGAGATCGTAATTGAGTTTATCTGTAAATAATTGTTGCCTACCGTTGATTAAAGTGACTTTACTAAAAAGATCGGCTATTCTTGTATTTCCATTATACCACAAGGAGTCACTGAATAGTGAAATGGTATCTGTTTGCTGAATCAAAACGCGCCCGTAAGCTTTTACACTGTTGTCCTGTAGCAATGCTGAGTCACATTTCATATAGACATTGCCCTGACGCATGCGAACATTACCAACCATCCATTGATATTCCTGATTATTGATAGATCTATAAAAGAAAGTTTCAGCTTTTTCCACAATGATCAACTTGGCAGAATCCTTTTCCTGGGCACAAATAGTTGCAGTCGGCATGAAATTCATAGCCATTAAGAATATTGCCAAAAAGGAAATCCGTCTGCCTTTTAGCTTAGTTAGCTGGATTAGAATTTCCATCCTGATAATTTCTTAAAATCGTTTTCATGAAATAAACAACTTGTTGGTAAGGTTAGATTGCCACAAGCCATACCTAAATCTAATATGGAGCGCCAAGCAATATCGAAGTTTGACCTTTTGCTCTTTGGAAATGTTGATTGAAACAAACCATTGATAATTCCTCCGACGCTTTCTGGACCAATGGTGCATTTCTGTTGTGTTTTTTCAGATTTATTTATACTAAAAAATCCAGTGATAAAGTTATTCTCAATACGTGTTTCAAATTTATGAATGGCTTCACTTTTTCCGACGGGTTCATTTGCAATATTCATTTTTGTTCTAAGCCTTGCATTTTTTTCATCAAGTAACATGCAATCCTCTGTGACTTTTGTTTGGCTTCCTCTGTTTATTTGATGTGATCCACAATTATAAGCATTCAGCTTGTTTTTTTTAATTAGAGATAGCTTGGTTGTAACCTTGATTGTTTTAACCGCAAAAGTATTGATATCGACAATTTTTAAATGTGTTGTCAGTTGCATTGTGGTAAAAATCAACAATAAACTCAAAATCAATTTCATGTTAATAGCCAAATAGAACGTCAAAGATACAACTATAAGTGTTGGTCAATCATCTCAGCTGCTTCTTTACCTACCAAACTTCCCAGTGCCACTCCCATGCCACCCATCCGCACCGCAACACTCAGTCCAGGCTGTAGGTTTTTGATTATTGGGGATTTATAGGGTCCCAGACCCAAAGTGCCGCTCCACCTGAATTC
>Ga0136636_10002069_pt1 | contig 11909 bp, 10 predicted proteins | sample AntDrymUQ8522106_2_FD_104653 | JGI IMG/M metagenome (GOLD analysis project Ga0136636, IMG submission 104653) | Polar desert sand microbial communities from Dry Valleys, Antarctica - metaG UQ852 (21.06) | ecosystem: Environmental > Terrestrial > Soil > Desert | place: Antarctica: Dry Valley... | reverse complement strand
GACTCATTTGAGCAAAGACAAATATTAAAAAGGATCTTTTTTCTCTTGCGTAAATATTAATTTAATGTTAATTATTTTATGTTTACTGAATCTAAATTATTAAAAATGTTTTATTTATCCAGTAAATTTCCTAATTTTGTACTATGAAAAGGTGGATTATTTACTTATTTCTGTTTGCCTACCTCTCTAATTTTACGGAGGCTAGACAATTGACGAAATTGCCCAATCTTCTGGAACATTACATTTCCCACAAACTTCTTAACAGTGAAATGTCAATTTTTGCTTTTTTTAAAATTCATTATCTAGATGAACAGATCTTAGACAAGGATTATAATCAAGATATGAAACTGCCTTTTAAAGCGCATGATGTTTATATCAGTTCAATTCTTCTAAATATTCCTCCGGAAAAAACCACTTTTAATATTCAGCATCAATCCATTTATGTTGATGTTTCCTCAAATTTTTCTTACTCAGAAAAATTTTTTCCTTCCGTATTTCAAAAAATTTGGGAACCGCCCAAAATATAATTTAAAAATTTTCGCGCTATTCATCATGTCCTATCCATCGATTCCGACTGTTGTTTAGCTAAACTGAAGTTAAATTTTTAAATTATAAAAAAATGAATAATACACATTTGCATTTGGTCGTGAACCATTTGCCAATTATATTTCCTATTGTAGGAATTATCATCTTATTAATCGGAATTTTAAGTAAATCCGAAATCACAAATCGCAATGCTTATATTATTTTCATTTTGGGAGCGTTCGCTTCCATAGCGGCAATGGCTACAGGTGAAAATGCAGAAGAAGCAATCGAAAAAATTTCCGGTATTTCTGAAAATATGATTAAAACTCACGAAGAAACCTCCGAACTCTTTGCGGGATTGTCTTACGTTTTGGGTGGATTTTCCCTCATTTCACTCTTTGGAAGTTATAAAAACTTTGCTGTTACAAAATATTTCCCATTTATTGTGAGCATATTTGCAATAGTGGTCCTCTTTTTTGCACAGAAAGTTGGGACAAGCGGTGGTGAAATTCGACATACCGAAATTCGCAGTGGCGTAACCTTTCAAAATGATAATCAAACGGAAAAAAACACCGAAAACGATTTCAAAAAAAGCGATGAAGATAATGATTAACGATCCTAACTAGAAAAATATGCTCAATAAAATAATAGAATTTTCTATAAAAAATAAACTGATCATCATTTTGATGACGCTTGGTTTAATTATTTATGGACTTTTTGAACTCAGAAAACTTCCCATTGATGCGGTTCCTGATATCACAGACAATCAGGTTCAGATTATTACGGTTTCCCCAAGTTTAGGAGCACCGGATGTGGAACGTTTTATCACTTTTCCTTTAGAACAGATCAATTATAATATTCAGGGAATTAAGGAAATGCGAAGTTTTTCGCGCTTTGGTTTGTCGGTAATTACCATAGTTTTTAAAGATGATGTCGATCTGTATTTAGCTCGTCAACAAGTTGCAGAACGGCTTCAGCAGGTTTCCAAAGATATTCCTGTAAGTTTGGGAGTTCCACAAATGGCGCCAATTTCTACCGGTTTAGGAGAAATTTACCAGTACGTCGTTCGTCCGAAAAAAGGTTTTGAACACCGCTATAATCCCATGCAATTACGAACCATTCAGGATTGGATCGTTCGCCGGCAATTGCTTGGAACACCCGGAGTTGCAGATGTTGCCAGTTTTGGCGGAAATTTAAAACAATATGAAGTTGCCGTAAATCCTGCCATTTTAAAATCGATGGGCGTCACGATTACAGAAGTTTTTAATGCGTTGCAAAAAAATAATCAAAATACAGGCGGCGCTTATATTGAAAAAGGACCGAGTGTTCTCTTTATCAGAACGGAAGGTTTGATGAATCAGATTACGGATATTGAAAATACCGTGGTTAAAAATTTGGAGGATGGAACTCCAGTTCTTATTAAAAATATTGGGAAAGTTCAATATGGAAAAGCCATTCGGTACGGTGCGATGACTTACAACGGCGAAAGCGAAGTTGCGGGTGCAGTGGTGATGATGATGAAAGGGGCGAACTCCAATGAAGTCATCGCGGAAGTGAAAAACAGAATCGAAGAAATTCAGAAAACCTTACCAGAAGGTGTGAAAATCGATGCTTTTCTCGACCGAACCAAAATGGTGAATAATGCCATTGGAACTGTAAGTAAAAACTTATTGGAAGGCGCTTTAATTGTGATTTTTGTGCTCGTTTTATTTCTGGGAAATTTGCGCGCAGGATTTATCGTGGCTTCTGTTATTCCTCTTGCCATGCTTTTCGCCATTATCATGATGAATATTTTTGGCGTTTCCGGGAACTTAATGAGTTTAGGAGCGCTGGATTTTGGATTGATCGTAGATGGTGCCGTTATTATTGTTGAGGCGATTTTGCATCGTTTCAAACATTTAACCAAGTTTCAGGATAAAAGGATTTCTCAGGAATTTATGGATCGCGAAGTGTACACTTCTTCCAGTACCATGATGAATTCTGCAGTTTTTGGACAAATAATCATTTTGATCGTTTACCTGCCGATTTTAACTTTACAGGGAATTGAAGGGAAAATGTTTAAACCAATGGCACAAACCGTAATTTTCGCTTTATTGGGTGCTTTTATCCTTTCTCTCACCTACATTCCAATGATGAGTTCGCTCTTTTTATCTAAAAAAATAGATCTAAAGAAAAATTTTTCAGACCGGATGATGGAAAAGTTAGAAGCTTTTTACCACCGAACTTTAAACTTGGTTTTAAAAATTCCAAATTTGGTTTTCTTCAGCGTTGTGGGTTTATTTTTCGTTTCTCTATTTGTAATGTCCAGATTAGGTGGTGAATTTATTCCCTCGCTTCCGGAAGGTGATTTTGCTGTAGATACGCGAGTTTTACCCGGAAGTAATTTGAAAACTTCTACTGATGCTATTCTAAAATCTTCGCAGGTTTTAATGAAAAAGTTCCCCGAAATCGAAAAAATCGTCGGCAAAACCGGAAGCAGTGAAATCCCGACCGATCCGATGCCGATTGAAGCAAGTGACATGATGATCATTTTGAAACCCCGCAAAGAATGGACTTCCGCAAAGACCTACGATGACCTCGCTGAAAAAATGTCTGCCGAATTAAAAAGAAATATTGTTGGCGTTACTTATTCTTTTCAATATCCGGTCGCCATGCGATTTAACGAATTAATGACGGGTGCAAGACAAGACGTGGTTTGTAAAATTTATGGGGAGGATTTGGATACCTTAAAAGTGTATGCAGAGAAATTAGGATTGCTTTCCAAAAAGATAAATGGCGCTCAAAACATTTATGTGGAACCCATTTCTGGCATGCCACAAATCGTAATTTCTTACAAAAGAGAAGCGCTTTCACAATTCGGTTTAAATGTAGAAGACGTCAATAATATTGTAAACACAGCGTTTGCTGGACAATCGACAGGGTCCGTTTTTGAAGGCGAGAAGAAATTCGATCTGGTTGTTCGTTTAGATGGCGAACAAAGAAAAAATGTTGAGGATGTTAATAATCTTTTGCTCGCAACACCTTCTGGAGTAGAAATTCCGCTAAGTACAGTTGCAAGCGTTGAATTGAAAGAAAGCGTCAATCAAATTCAGCGGGAAAATGCGCAGCGAAGAATTATTGTCGGTTTCAACGTTAGAAATCGCGATATTCAGTCCACCGTAGAAGATTTGCAGAAAGTGGTTGAAAAAGAGTTCAAACTTCCGCCCGGATATTCTATTACGTATGGTGGAACTTTTGAAAACCTTCAACAGGCGAAATCCCGTTTGATGATCGCAGTTCCTTTAAGTTTATTGCTTATTTTATTGATGCTTTATTTCACGTTTAATTCCATAAAATATGGCTTGCTTATTTTCTCTGCCATTCCACTTTCCATGATCGGCGGAATTCTTTCCCTTTGGATCCGCGGAATGAATTTCAGTATTTCGGCCGGAGTAGGTTTCATCGCACTTTTTGGAGTTGCAGTACTGAATGGAATTGTCTTAATCGCAGAATTTAATCGGCAAAAACTAAAACATTCAGATTTAAAAGATGTTGTAAAAATTGCCGGCAGAACAAGATTGCGTCCTGTTCTGATGACGGCTTTAGTTGCCTCTCTCGGATTTTTACCAATGGCAATTAGCACCGGAGAAGGTGCAGAAGTTCAGCGACCTTTGGCAACAGTGGTGATCGGAGGTTTACTTTTGGCGACGTTTCTCACGCTCTATTTATTGCCTTTAATTTACATTTGGTTTGAGGAACATTTCCCGGATCGCCGGAAAAAAATTCAGGAAATTAGCGAAGAAGAAGATGGTTACCATGAATAGAATAATTATTTGGGCAGACATTTCCGCCTACCGTTCCCGCTTTTTTTATTGGTGGCTTCGGCTCCGCTCAGCCAACAATAAAAAAGAGCTTCACTCAAGTCGGGCTGCAGATTTTAGATAAAATAAAAAGTCCGATAATAATAAAGTTTCATATTGTTTTTGCAAACTTTTGACCGACTTAAAAAAATAAAACTTTTGCCTCTTTTGCGGTAAAAAAATCATTAATAAAATTAAATAATGAAACAACATATAAAAATAATAACAGTTTTCCTTGTATTCATAGGAATCCAACTGAAAGCACAAACGCAGATTTCACTGGAATCTGCCTACGAAAAAGCCTTTAAAAATAATCTGAATTTAAAAACCGGGCAACTTCGGATAGATTATCAAGACAAAATAAAAAAATCTTACGCAATCGTAGATCCGCTAAATATTTCTGGAGAAATAGGGCAAATTAATTCAGCTTACACCGACAATAAATTTTCCGTGAACCAAACTTTGAGATTACCCGGATTTTATAATAAGCATAAACAGGTTTTAATAGAAGAATGGAAAAATTCCATGCTAACTTTAGACGTTCAAAAATGGCAATTGAAAAGGGAAATCGCTTTGATTTATAATGAACTCAACTATCAGGATGAAAAGAAAAAACTCTTGTTAAGAGCAGATTCTATTTACACCAATTATTATCAAAGAGCCGAACTCCGTTTGAAAAAAGGAGAAAGCAATATTCTGGAAAAGACAACCGCAGAAAATTACAGAAGTCAGGCAGAAATTCAATTGGTAAATCTAAAGAAAGATCGGGAAGTTTCTCTTTATCAGTTTAATTATCTAATTAATGACGAAACGATTTATGCCAATGAAAACCTTAATTTCTATGAAATGAATATTCCGAATCAAGATCTCAATTATGCTGGAAATCCCATAGTTTTAAAACAATTGGAACAGCAGAAAAACATAGAACTCGCCAAATTAAATGCAGAGAAATCTAAACTTTTACCGACGTTCAATCTCGCTTATAACAATTCCAGTATGTTTGGAAATGGTGCCGATAATCAGTTTTATGAAAAATCTGCGCGTTTTCACTCTGGAATGATTGGGGTGGGAATTCCTCTTTTTAATGGAGCGCAGAAATCTTTAATTGAAGGTCAAAAAATCAATCAACTCATCGCGGAAAATAATTTCGAACTCGGTTCTAAAAATCTAAAAAACCAGTATGCATCGCTCTTTGGTGAATATGAAAAACTGAAAAGCGAAACCGATTATTACAAAACGAAAGGTTTAAAAAATGCAGAAATAATCATGAAAACCGCGAACCGCCTCTATTACGAAGGGGAAATCAATTATCTGGAATGGTCTATCCTGATCAACCAAAGTTTAGAAATTCAAAACAAACTCATTGACACTCAAAAATTGCTGAATGAAAAAGCAATTCAACTCAATAATTTAACACAACAATAATTTTAAAAATTATCAAAATGAAAACTTATACCGCTCTCCATCGTTTATTACACTGGGTTCTTGCCCTTTTGATCTTCGTCCTATTTACAACTGGATTTTTAAGAATGTATTGGATGAGCAAAAAAACCGTTTCCGCAGCGGTTTCAAAAGAATTAGAAATGCAGAATTTAAATTTGGACAAAGAAAGCTTGCGAAACATTGGGAATGCCTTATTGGAACCCATGTTTCAGTGGCATGTTTACGCTGCTTATGTCATCACCTTTGCATTTCTTGCCAGAGTAATTTACATGGTCGTAAAGGGAATTAAATTCCCCAATCCTTTTTCGAAAACCACTGCAAACAAAGATAAAATACAGGGATTTATGTATCTCGGATTTTATATTTTAATTGCTGTTCAAATTCTTACCGGTGGAATTCTGAAATTTGAAATTGGTTCCGAATCTTTTAGCGAAGTAGCAGAAAAAATTCACAAATTCGCGGTCTATTGGACACCAGTTTTTATCCTTTTACATTTCGCTGGAATTGCGATTGCAGAAAATACAAATCGAAAAGGAATCACCTCAAAAATGATTGGCGGTGATTCTGAATAACACACTTTTTACAATGAAAAAAACACTTTTAATAGTTCTAAGCCTGCTTATTTTTTCCTGTTCCAAAGAAGAAACGCTGAAAGAGGAAGTTGGAACAGTTTCCGGAAATCAGGTCACTTTAACAGACTTGCAGATTAAAAATTCTGGGGTAGAAACCAATACTTTAAACAACCTTGATATTGCTCATAAAATAATTTTGAATGGTCAGATTGATGTTCCACCGCAAGGAATGGCAAGCGTTTCTGCACCAAGCGGCGGTTACGTGAGAGTCTCCAATTTTATGCCCGGAAATCATGTCAGCAAAGGCCAAACTTTGGCAACTTTAGAAAATCCAGAATTGGTACAGTTGCAACAGGATTATTTGCTCGCAAAATCAAATCTTCAGTATGCACAGGAAGATTATTCCCGGCAAAAAGATTTAAATGAGAGCAAGGCCAGCTCGGATAAAGTAACCCAAAAAGCCCGAAATGAAGCGCAAAATCAAAATATTATGATGCGCGGAACTGCACAGAAATTAGCAGCTCTGGGAATTAATCCAACTTCTTTAACAGCAAATAATATTCGCCGAACTTTTGCTGTAAAATCCCCGATTTCAGGCTACATTTCTACCGTAAATGTGAATATTGGACAATATGTTTCGCCCATGGAGAAGATGTTTGATATTGTAAACACAGACGATCTTCATTTGGCTTTAAAGGTTTTTGAGAAAGATCTAAATAAAATTTCTGGAGGTCAAAAAGTCTTCGCTTACACCAATCAAAATCCTACGAAAAAATATGAAGCCCGTGTTTTTCTCATCGGAAAAGATTTTTCTGCAGACCGAAGCGTTTTGGTTCACTGTCATTTTGTGGATAACAGTTTGGCTTTGCTTCCGGGAACTTTTATGAACGCAGAAATGGAAGCTGATTCGGAAGAAGGAATTGTAATTCCCGATGATGCCATTATAACTTGGGAAGAAAAGCAATATATTTTTGAGGAAATTAAGCCGAAAACCTATAAAATGTTTCCGGTGCAAATCGGCAATTCCGAAAATGGTTTGACAGAAATTTTGAACTTTAAAGCAGAAAATTCCAAGAAAAAATTTGTGACAAAGGGCGCCTATCAATTATTAATGGCCTTAAAAAATGTAGAAGAGTAAAATATTCAACAAAAAAAAAGCAGCTAATTTTTAGCTGCTTTTTCTTTTGGTAAGTAATTGCTACTTATTTTGTCGTTGCAGAATCTGCTGCCATTGGAGCTACAACCGCAGTAGAATCTGTCATTGGAGCTGCTTCTACCATTGCTGTGTCTGGTTCCGCCATCATTGTGTTGGTTTCTTCCGTGTTTTCTTTTTTTGCACAACTAGCTAAAATTAATCCACCTACAAATGCAATTGCTAATACTTTTTTCATAATAAAATTCTTTTGCGCAAAGTTGGAAATTATTTCTTTAATAATCAAATTTTACAGTCACAAATTCAAAAGTAATAGGTAAATTCTATTTTAACCGTGTTGAAAATAAATTAGAATAAATATTTCTTTTTTAAAAAACATTTATATATTTGCCTCACTAAAACAAAAGCGGCATATTTCTTTAAACGAAAATTGCATTCGCTTTTAGTTTTATTTTTTTATCATATAATTTTATCCAAATGAATTTCGGAACAAACAATACTTGGTGGCATCATTCAAACTTTATTAAGGTCTGAAGCAAATCTTGTATTCTGTTTGTAAAAACATATAAAAAGACTTTGACGGATCCCGTTGAAGTCTTTTTTTTTATAAAAATTTTCAAAAAATAGCATGGAATTTAATCAAACTGTAAAAATAAAAACAACTGTAAAATCGGTGATGAGCGATCTCTTCACACCGGTCGGAATCTACTTGCGATTGCGTGATAAATTTCGGGATACCATTTTACTGGAAAGTGCCGGAAATCAAAATACAGAAAATAGCTTTTCATTCATTGCCATTAATGCCGTTGCCGGAATAGAAATCCGAAATTTTCAGCAAGCAGAACTCAAATTTCCGCTGGAACATCCAAAGAAAATCACGCTCGAGAAAGAGAAATTAAGTGAATTACTGAATGACTTTTCTAAATGTTTTATTTGTGAAGAACCCGCCAAAGAAATAGGTAAATCAGCGCAGGGATTTTTTGGATATACAAGCTACGATGCCATTCCATTTTTTGAAAATATAAAATTTAAAGAGCGTTCGGAAGAAAATAAAATTCCTTTATTGCGGTACCGACTTTATCAATATGTGATCGCAATTAATCATCACAACGACGAAATGTTCATTATCGAAAATAAAATTGAGGGTTTAAAATCTGATCTTTTAGAAATCGAAAATCTCATCAATCAGAAAAATGCACCTATTTTTCCTTTTGAAACCATTGATTATGAAACTTCAAATCTTAAAGACGAAGAATATCGCGAATTAGTGGAAACCGCAAAAAAACACTGTTTCCGCGGTGATGTTTTCCAATTGGTTTTAAGCAGAAGATTTGAGCAGAAATTTAATGGCGACGAATTTAATGTTTATCGTGCTTTGCGGCATATTAATCCTTCTCCATATTTATTTTATTTCGATTACGGCGATTACAAATTAATGGGTTCCAGTCCAGAAAGTCAATTGATTATTAAAGGTGGAAAAGCCATTATTCATCCAATTGCAGGAACCTTTAAAAGAACTGGCGAAGTTCAAAAAGATTTAGAAGCGGCCGAAGAATTAAAGAAAGACGCAAAAGAAAATGCGGAACATACCATGTTGGTTGATTTGGCGAGAAATGATTTAAGTATTTGCGGAAAAAATACTACGGTTACAAAATTAAAAGAAGTTCAGTTTTTTTCTCACGTCATCCATTTGGTAAGTGAAGTTACAGCAGATGTAGAAGAAAATCAAAATCCTTACGAAATGATCGCAACAACTTTTCCACAGGGAACTTTGAGTGGTGCACCAAAATACAAAGCCATGGAATTAATTGATTCCTACGAAAAAACTTCGCGATCTTATTATGGCGGTTGCATTGGTTTTGTCGGTTTTGATGGAAGTTGTAATCAAGCCATTATGATCCGAACTTTCTTAAGTAAAAATAACACGCTTTTTTATCAAGCAGGTGCAGGAATTGTAGCAAAATCTACGGCAGAAAACGAATTGCAGGAAGTAAATAACAAATTAAATGCGCTGAAAATGGCCATTAAAAAAGCTGGCTCAATTTAACGATCTAACAGTGTAACAATTGGTAAACTGTTACATTGATAAATTGTTACATTAATAAAATAAAAAGTATGAAAATATTGGTCTTCGATAATTACGACAGTTTTACCTATAATTTAGTTCAAATGATTGAGCAAATTAGCGGTGAAAAAGTAGATGTTTGTCGCAATGATGAAATCAGTTTAGAGGAAATCGAAAAGTACGACAAAATTGTTCTTTCTCCCGGTCCGGGAATTCCCAGTGAAGCCGGAATTTTAATTGAGCTCATCAAAAAATATGCGCCTACAAAATCAATTTTAGGTGTTTGTCTCGGTCAGCAGGCGATTGCTGAAGCTTTCGGTGGAAGTTTAATCAACCTTACTGAAATATTTCATGGCGTTGCTACCAATGCGCAAACCATTAAAAAAGATGCTCGACTTTTAAAAGATTTACCGGAAAATCTGGAAGTTGGTAGATATCACAGTTGGGCCGTAAATCCTGAAGATTTCCCCGAAGAATTGGAAATCACTTCAGTTGATGAAAATGGAATGATCATGTCGCTTCAACATAAAATTTATGATGTTCAGGCAGTTCAATATCACCCAGAAAGTATTTTAACACCACACGGAAAAAAAATTATCGAGAATTTTTTAAAAAACTAAGATCAGAGCCACGAAGTGGTGACAGCAAATAGCATAGGGTGAAGCCCTATGAAACTATGAAAAATGAAATCAAATGAAAGAGATATTACAATATTTATTCGACCACCAAACATTGAGCAAAGCTCAGGCAAAATCGATTCTTCTGGAAATTTCCAAGAATATCTTTAATGAAATTGAAGTGACGTCCTTTGTTTCTGTTTTTTTAATGAGAAGTATTACGTTGGCTGAATTGGAAGGTTTTACGGAAGCTTTACAACAACTCGCGCCAAAAATTAATTTGGGAACCGATGATTTGGTGGACATTGTCGGAACAGGTGGCGACGGAAAAAATACGTTTAATATTTCTACTTTGGCAAGTTTGGTCGTGGCTGGAACTGGGCAAAAAGTAGCGAAACACGGGAACTATGCCGCCTCAACAATTAGTGGTGCTTCCAATGTGTTAGAAACTTTGGGTTATCGTTTTAAAGAAACAGAAGCTGAATTAAAAAGCGATTTAGAGAAAGCAAATTTCTGTTATTTGCATGCACCGATTTTCCATACTTCTTTAAAATCCATCGCACCGATGCGAAAAAATTTAGGACTGAAAACATTTTTCAATATGTTGGGACCTTTGATTAATCCTGCACAACCAAAATATACCATGATTGGAGTGGCAAATTTAGAGATTGCTCGGATTTATCAATATTTGCTGCAGAAGAAAAACGCAGATTTTTTACTTGTGAATGCATTGGATGGTTACGATGAAATTAGTTTGACGAGCGACACGAAAATCATCGATAAAAACGGCGAGAAGATCTATTCTGCAGAAGAACTAATGTTTAGAAATATTGAAGCAGAAACAATTTCCGGTGGAACTAGTGTTGAGGAAGCTGCGCAAATTTTTTCCATGATTTTGGAGGGGAATGGAACGTACGAACAGAATGCAGTTGTTTTAGCCAATGCAGCCATGGCTTTGAAAAATACAGGGAAATATGGGAATTATGATCTTTGTCTTCAACTTGCGAAAGAAAGTTTGCTGGAAGGAAAAGCCTTGAAATGTTTACAAATTTTAAAAGATTAGAAATGAATATTCTCGATAAAATTATTGAACAAAAAAAACTGGAAGTCGCAGAAGCGAAAAAGAATGTTTCTTTGTCGGAATTAAAAGATGCAGAATTTTTTAGTCGAAAGACTTTTTCTTTGAAGGAAACGGTGGAATCGGGTAGTGGAATCATCGCAGAATTTAAAAGAAAATCGCCTTCAAAAGGAATTATCAATGATAAAGCGGATGTTTTAGAAGTCGCGAAATCTTATGAAAAATTTGGGGCAAGCGGAATTTCAATTTTGACAGACTCAGAATTTTTCGGCGGAAATCTTCGAGATGTTGTAAATGTTCGCAATGAGATTACTATTCCTATTCTTCGGAAAGATTTTATGATTGAGGATTATCAATTTTACGAAGCGAAAGCCAATGGAGCAGATGTGATTTTATTAATTGCTTCGTGTCTTTCTCCCAATCAAGTTCACGAATTTACGGAACTTTCGCACCAATTGGGTTTAGAAGTTTTGCTGGAAATCCATACCGAAGAAGAATTGAATCATTTTAATAAAAACATTGATTTGGTGGGAATTAACAACCGAAATCTCAAAGATTTCAAAGTGGATTTGCAACATTCTGTCAATTTAAAAAATCAACTTCCAAAGGAGGTTTTG
>Ga0136636_10002068_pt1 | contig 11910 bp, 8 predicted proteins | sample AntDrymUQ8522106_2_FD_104653 | JGI IMG/M metagenome (GOLD analysis project Ga0136636, IMG submission 104653) | Polar desert sand microbial communities from Dry Valleys, Antarctica - metaG UQ852 (21.06) | ecosystem: Environmental > Terrestrial > Soil > Desert | place: Antarctica: Dry Valley... | reverse complement strand
CACTCGGCTTTATCGGTTTCAACGATCCCTATGGTGAGAACTGGTTCAAGGTCTTTGGTGGGCTGGCGGAAAAGGCCGGGATACAACTCGTGGCCAGTGAGCGTTATGGCCGGACCGATCAGTCCGTGACCGGGCAAGTATTGAAGGTCATGTCGGCCAAGCCGGATGCCGTGTTTATCGCCGCCACCGGTGGGCCGGCCGTTTTGCCGCAGGCCGGGTTGCAGGACAAAGGCTACAAGGGCCGTATCTATCAGACGCATGGCGTGGCGACCCAGGATTTCATCCGCCTTGGTGGCAAGGCGGTCGAGGGTACGCTGATGGCTGGCGGACCGCTGCTGGTGGCGGATGATCTGGCCGCAGCTAATCCGATCAAGGCGGTCGCTCAGGGGTATATCAAGGCTTACGAAGGAAAATATGGTGTCGGCAGCATGTCCACCTTCGGCGCCAATACTTGGGATGCCGGCTTGCTCTTGCAAAAGGCAATTCCCGAGGCGTTGAAGAAAGCCAAGCCCGGTTCCCCGGAATTTCGCCTGGCTTTACGGGATGCCCTTGAGCGTTCAAAGGAGTTGGTCGGGGCGCAAGGTGTTTTTAATATGACACCGCAGAACCATAACGGAATGGACCAACGCTCGCGCTTGATGATGACTGTCAAGGGCGGCAAGTGGGTTTTGCTCAAAGACTGAACGAGTGCAGAAATAATTTGTTTCCTTCTGCAATTTGCGACAAAAAGGCTTGACAAGGCGGTTGTCAAGCTTTGGTTTATTCACAGATCAAAATAATTTCTGAAGTCCGGATTCGTCTTCGCTCAAAAAACTGTCAAATCCAGTCTGTATTTGTTATTTGCAATTAAATCAATGGGTTATGTATTAGCTCAAGTTTCGGGCAGGGTAAGGAAAAGCCTTGTGGGACTGACACTTAGCCTCTCCCTTCTCGATTAACTCACAGACTTATCCACAGTTTTTGTGGATAGATCGAAAAGGCTATATCCAGTTACCGCATTGTGGGTATTAGTTAAAGTAATACATGAACTTCGCAGTCTGTTTTGCTGCGCCGCAAAAAAATTGCCTGCAATGCAGGTAGTTTTTTTTGGCGTCAATTTACTTGACGCGCATACCGGGTTGCGCCCCGGAATCGGGCGAGAGTAGAAAGATTCCCGGTGTTTTGCCATCGACGTCAGATGCCGCCAAGACCATGCCGTCAGACATGCCGAACTTCATCTTACGTGGCGCCAGGTTGGCCACCATCACCGTCAGGCGGCCAATTAATAGCGCCGGATCGTAAGCCGCCTTGATACCGGCGAAGACGTTGCGCCTTTCGTCGTTGCCAACATCCAGCGTCAGGCGGACCAATTTGTCGGCGCCTTCAACGTGTTCGGCATTGGCAATACGTACGATGCGCAGATCGACCTTCATGAAGTCGTCGATATTGCAGAACGGCTCCCACGGGCTTTCTGACTGGATTTCTTTTTGCTGATGTTCAGCATGGCGCTGTGGCGATTGCGCCTCCGGTGCCGGGGCCAGCGTTTCCTTGTTGGCTTCGACCAGTTTTTCGATCAGCTTGGCATCGACGCGCGTCATCATGTGTTCGTAGATGTTAATGCCGTGGCCGGCGGCAAGCAGGCTTTGCGTGTCGGTCCAGTTCAGCGGCGCAATGTTGAGGAACTTCTCGACCTTGTTGGCGATGATCGGCAGGATCGGCTTCAAAAGTACCGTAAGCAGGCGGAACAGGTTCAAGGCATTGCTGCAGGCGGCGTGCAGTTCAATTTCCTTACCTTCCTGCTTGGCCAATTCCCAGGGTTTGACGCTATCAACGTATTGATTGGCGGCATCCGTCAGCAACATGATTTCGCGCATTGCCTTGCCAAATTCACGCGCTTCGTAAAGTTCGGCGATCCGGTTTGCCGCTTCTTGAATGGCTTTGATCGCTGGCAGATCGGCAGCCGCCGGCGCCAGTTGGCCATTGAAGCGTTTGGTAATGAAGCCGGCCGAGCGGCTGGCGATGTTTACGTATTTACCCACCAGATCGGAATTGACGCGGGCGGCGAAGTCTTCCAGGTTGAGGTCAATATCTTCCATCGTCGCCGACAGCTTGGCGGCGTAGTAATAGCGCAGCCACTCTGGGTTGAGGCCGGTATCGAGATAACTTTGCGCCGTGATGAATGTGCCACGCGATTTTGACATTTTTGCGCCGTCGACCGTAAGAAAGCCGTGCGCGAAGATCTTGGTCGGCGTCCGGTAGCCGGCGTGGGCCAGTTCGGCCGGCCAGAACAGGGCGTGGAAGTAGAGAATGTCCTTGCCGATGAAGTGGTACAACTCGGTGGTTGAATCCGGCTTGAAATACTCGTCGAAGTCGAGGCCGTTCTTGCTGCACAGGTTTTTGAAGGAACCCATGTAACCGATGGGTGCGTCGAGCCAGACGTAGAAGTATTTACCTGGTGCATCAGGGATTTCAAAGCCGAAATAGGGCGCATCACGCGAAATATCCCAGTCGGTCAGCTTGTTTTCGCCGGGGGCGCCCAGCCATTCCTGCATCTTGTTGGCGGCTTCAGGCTGCAATACGCCGTTGTCGCGGCTGGTGTACTGGCGCAGGAAAGATTCGCAACGCGGATCGGAAAGCTTGAAGAAATAATGCTCCGAAGTGCGCAGTTCCGGCTTGGCACCGGAGATGGCTGAAAAGGGCTCAATCAGATCGGTCGGCGCGTAGGCCGCACCGCAAACTTCGCAGTTGTCGCCATACTGGTCTTTGGCGTGGCACTTCGGGCATTCGCCCTTGATGAAGCGGTCGGGCAGGAAGAGTTGCTTGATCGGGTCGTAATATTGTTCGATGGTCCGGGTTTCGATCAGACCCGCAGCGCGCAGCTTGAGGTAGATATCGTTGGCGCAGTCGCGGGTTTCGTCGGAGTGCGTGCTGTAGTAATTGTCGAAACCGACGTGGAAGCCGGTGAAGTCGCGGTAGTGCTCGCCATGCACTCGGGCGATCAGCGCTTCTGGCGTGATGCCTTCCTTCTCGGCGCGCAGCATAATTGGCGTGCCGTGCGTGTCGTCGGCGCAAACGTACCAACATTCATTGCCGACCATTTTCTGGTAGCGCACCCAGATGTCGGTCTGAATGTATTCGACCAGATGGCCGAGGTGAATGGCGCCGTTGGCATAAGGCAGGGCGGAGGTGACAAGAATTTTGCGCGACATGGGAGGCCAGAGTGCTGTGAAATAAAGCGCGATTTTACCGCGCGCTGGGGCAATGCGTCGGTTTGTAGGCCGAAGGGGAGTGATGGGCTATTGTGTCTAAATGCGAACGACTGTGTCGGCAGGGTTAATTGGCCTGATTGAATATTGATTTCGTTTGAAAATGACCTCAGAATCAACGGTAAATGGAGGTCGTATGAATTTTGCAGTTGTTGAAGATAGTCGGAGCCAGGCCGAAGTGCTCAAAGCGCTTTTGAAGAGTGAGGGGCATCAAGTTGAGGTGTTTGCCGAAGGTTTGGCTTGCATTGAGGCATTGAAAACCCGGACGTTCGACTTTTTCATCATCGACTGGACGCTGCCCGATATTGGCGGCGATGAAGTGCTCAAATATGTCCGCCAGCATTGTGGCTGGGAGGTGCCGGTAGTGTTTTGTACGGCCAGGACGACGGAAGAAAACGCTGCCGACATCCTCCGACTCGGTGCCGATGACTTCATTCCCAAGCCGATTCGTTACATGGAGTTTATGGCGCGGATTGAGTCCTTGCTGCGTCGCCGCCAGAGCGTAGCGCCCAGTTCCTTGCGGTTCGGTAGTATTGAGGTTGATCTGGCTGGGCGGCGCGTTAAGCTGGCCGGGGTCGATGTTGACCTGACGCAGCGTGAATTCGATCTGGCTGTGATCTTTCTGCGCAATGTCGGGCGCGTCTTGCCGCGCGAGGAGTTGCTGGCCAATGTATGGGCGCGCGATACGGAAGTCGATACCCGCACGGTTGATACCCACGCCAGCCGCTTGCGTAAAAAACTCGGGCTCGGCGGCGAAAGTGGCCTGATGCTGAGCTCGGTCTATGGCCAGGGCTATCGGCTGGATACTGTCCAGCAAGGCTGATTTGATTTTCCCGTTTCGGGTATACTAGACAAAATCGCTCGGGTATTCCCGATAGTCCATCCCAAACTGGAGTTTCCATGAGTCTTACAGAACAGCAGATCAAGACCGCGCTCACTGCTGCGGTCGACCCCAACACAGGCAAGGATTTCGTCACCAGCAAAGCGGTGAAGAACATCAAGTTTGATGGCGATGATGTTTCTTTCGATATCGAACTCGGTTATCCGGCAAAAACCCAAATCGACATTATTCGCAAGCAAGTGATTGCCGCGGTTCGTACCGTGCCCGGTATCGGTAACGTGTCGGCAAATGTCAGTGTCAAAATTCTTTCTCACGCCGTTCAGCTGGGGGTCAAACTGCTGCCCGGCGTCAAGAACATCATTGCCATTGCCTCTGGTAAGGGCGGTGTCGGCAAGAGCACGACGGCGGTCAATCTGGCTCTGGCTTTGGCCCAGGAAGGCGCTACGGTAGGTATTCTCGACGCCGATATTTATGGCCCGTCGCAGCCGCAAATGCTTGGCCTTGCAGGCCAGCAGCCTGAGTCGCATGACGGAACCAATATGGAACCGCTCGAAGCCTATGGTGTGCAGGCGATGTCGATTGGCTTCATGGTCGATGTCGAAACGCCGATGGTCTGGCGCGGCCCAATGGTGGCTCAGGCGCTTGATCAGCTAATCACGCAGACCAACTGGCGCGATGTCGATTATTTGATCGTTGATATGCCGCCGGGTACTGGCGATATTCAATTGTCGCTGGCGCAAAAAGTCCCGGTTACTGGCGCGGTGATTGTTACCACGCCGCAGGACATCGCATTGATCGACGCGCGCAAGGGATTGAAAATGTTCGAGAAGGTGAATATTCCCATTCTCGGCATTGTGGAAAATATGAGCATTCATATTTGCTCGAAGTGCGGCCACGAAGAGCACATCTTCGGCACCGGTGGCGGTGAGCGCATGGGCAAGGATTACGATGTTGAGTTCCTCGGTAGCCTGCCGCTCGAACTGGCGATTCGCGAGATGGCCGATAGCGGTAAACCGACCGTGGTCGGGGCGCCTGATTCGCGCACGGCAGAGATCTACCGCAGCATTGCCCGTCGCGTTGCCGTCAAGGTAGCTGAAAAAGCGAAGGACATGACTTCGAAATTCCCGAATATTGTTGTGCAGAACACCTAAACTTTTCGCTTAATCCTTACACAAAGGCGGGTAAAATCCCGCCTTTGTTTTTTGTCGCGTGGATACGAGAAAATGACCATCAAATCAGATAAATGGATACGCCGGATGGCGGCAGAGCACGGCATGATTGAGCCGTTTTCCCCGGAGCTGGTGCGTGAGCATAATGGTCAGAAGATCGTTTCCTACGGTACTTCCAGCTACGGTTACGACATCCGTTGCGCCCGCGAATTCAAGGTCTTTACCAATATCAATTCGACGGTCGTTGATCCCAAGGACTTCGATCCCAAGTCTTTTGTTGAAATTGAGTCTGACGTCTGCATTATCCCGCCGAATTCTTTCGTGCTGGCCCGGACGATGGAATATTTCCGTATTCCCCGGTCAGTGCTGACCATTTGTCTGGGCAAAAGTACCTATGCCCGTTGCGGCATTATCGTGAACGTGACGCCCTTTGAACCCGAATGGGAAGGCTACGTGACGTTGGAGTTCTCCAACACGACGCCGCTGCCAGCCAAGATTTACGCTGGTGAAGGCTGCGCCCAGGTGCTGTTCTTCGAGTCCGACGAGGTTTGCGAAACATCCTACAAGGACCGTGGTGGCAAATATCAGGGCCAAGTCGGCGTAACTCTGCCCAAGATCTGATTCCATTTTCAGGCCAACCGTGACTTTGTCGACTTCGCCTCGCCGTGCTAATTGCACTGTCTTCGACTCGTCTTCGCGTCACAATTGATCTGAAAACGGAATTGGCTTACGCATTGGCGTAACAAAAACGACTTATTCTGTGACCCGCTGCGGCGGGTCGCCGCTTTTCAAGGATTCAAAATGCGCTTCCACTTTCCCATCATCATCATCGATGAAGACTTTCGCTCGGAGAATACCTCCGGTCTCGGTATTCGCGCCCTAGCTGCGGCCTTGGAAAAGGAGGGGCTGGAAGTACTTGGCGTGACCAGTTACGGCGACCTGACCTCTTTCGCGCAACAGCAATCGCGGGCCAGTGCCTTCATTTTGTCGATTGACGATGAAGAGTTGGCGCTGGAGCCGGAAGAAACATTGGCCGAGCTCCGCGCTTTCGTCACTGAAATTCGCCTACGCAACTCGGATATTCCAATTTTCCTCCATGGTGAAACGCGCACCTCACGGCACATTCCGAACGACGTACTGCGCGAACTGCATGGTTTTATCCACATGTTTGAAGATACGCCGGAATTCATTGCCCGCAATATCAAGCGTGAGGCACGATCTTATCTTGACTCGCTGCCACCGCCCTTTTTCCGGGCGTTGGTGCACTATGCCGCCGATGGTTCTTATTCCTGGCATTGCCCTGGCCATTCGGGTGGCGTTGCCTTCCTGAAGTCACCAGTGGGCCAGATGTTCCACCAGTTTTTTGGCGAAAACATGCTGCGCGCCGACGTTTGCAACGCGGTGGAAGAACTCGGCCAATTGCTTGATCACACTGGCCCGGTTGCCGCTTCCGAGCGCAACGCGGCGCGGATTTTCAACGCTGACCACCTCTATTTCGTTACCAACGGCACCTCGACCTCGAACAAGATCGTCTGGCATTCGACCGTGGCGCCGGGTGACATCGTGGTGGTCGACCGCAATTGCCACAAGTCCATCCTGCACGCCATCATGATGACCGGGGCGATTCCGGTTTTCCTGATGCCGACGCGCAATAACTTTGGCATCATCGGGCCGATCCCTAAGTCTGAATTTCTTTGGGAAAACATCCAGAAGAAGATCGCCGCCAACCCCTTCATCACCGACAAGACTGCCAAACCGCGCGTGCTGACTATTACGCAGTCGACTTACGACGGTATTTTGTACAACGTTGAAGACATCAAGCAGGAACTGGACGGCAAGATTGACACCCTGCATTTCGACGAAGCCTGGCTGCCACACGCCGCCTTCCACGATTTTTATGGTGATTATCACGCCATCGGGGCTGACCGGCCGCGCTGCAAGGACTCGATGGTTTTCTCGACGCAGTCGACACACAAGCTGCTGGCCGGTTTAAGCCAAGCATCGCAAATTCTCGTGCAGGATTGTGAAAACCGTAAGCTCGACCGCGATATTTTCAACGAGGCTTACTTGATGCACACCTCGACTTCACCGCAATACTCGATCATCGCTTCCTGCGACGTGGCGGCGGCGATGATGGAAGCACCAGCCGGCACCGCATTGGTTGAAGAGTCGATTACCGAAGCCCTTGATTTTCGCCGCGCCATGCGCAAGGTTGATGAAGAGTGGGGCGTCGATTGGTGGTTCCAGGTTTGGGGGCCGGATGACTTGTCGGAAGAAGGCATCGAAGAGCGTGACGCCTGGATGCTCAAGCCGGGCGAGCGCTGGCACGGTTTCAATAATCTGGCTGACGGCTTCAATATGCTCGACCCGATCAAGGCAACGATCATCACGCCGGGTCTTGATGTCGATGGCGACTTTGCCGACGAATTCGGTATTCCGGCCGCCATCGTTACCAAATATCTGGCCGAACATGGCGTTATCGTCGAGAAGTGCGGCCTGTACAGCTTCTTCATCATGTTCACCATCGGCATCACCAAAGGCCGCTGGAACACGCTGGTGACAGCGCTGCAGCAGTTCAAGGATGATTACGACAAGAACCAGCCGCTCTGGAAAGTGTTGCCCGAGTTCGTCCAGAAAAACCCGCGCTACGAGCGCGTTGGTCTGCGAGATTTGTGCACTCAGATTCACAGTGTGTACAAAAAGAACGACGTAGCACGCCTGACCACCGAAATGTACTTGTCCGACATGGTGCCAGCGATGCGCCCGGCCGATGCCTTCGCCAAGATGGCACACCGCGAAATCGAACGGGTCGCCATCGACCAACTCGAAGGCCGGGTGACAGCGGTGCTGCTGACGCCGTATCCGCCGGGTATTCCGCTTCTGATTCCGGGTGAGCGCTTCAACAAGCCAATTTGCGATTACCTGAAATTTGCCCGCGAATTCAACGCTGCGTTCCCCGGCTTCGAGACCGATGTCCATGGTCTGGTCAAAGTTGCGGATGGCACGTATTACGTTGATTGCGTGAATTAAAAGCGCTTATTTTCGTCTGTAGGTAAGAAAAGAAAACCCCGTCCCGCTTTGGCTGGGCGGGGTGCTTTTTGCCACTATTTCCCAGTTGACCGTAGGGCCAGCCGTAGACTCTAACGGCGTAGTAATTTCCGGAAACCAGGCATCGCCGTCAGGTTCTAGCTCAACTTCGGTAATTTCCAGACGGTCGGCCAGCGCCATTGCTTGTGCGTAAATCTGCTCACCGCCGATGATAAAAACGATTGTTACGGCCATAGAGTCAACGGCTGGCCCTGAGGGCGACGCCAATTTCAGGCCATTTTTCAAAGAATCGGCGACTTCAGCACCCGGGGCGCTGTAATCAGCCTGTCGGCTGATGACGATATTCCGGCGGCCGGGCAGTGGCCGGAAACGTGGCGGTAGTGATTCCCAGGTTTTGCGGCCCATCAGCACCGTATGGCCTTGGGTCAGTGCCTTGAAGTGCGCCATGTCTTCCGGAATGTTCCAGATCAGTTGATTGTCGCGCCCGATGACCCCATTTTTGGCGACGGCGGCGATGATGACAATTTCCGGCATTTGTGCTTTCAGTGGTGGCGAGCGATGGCGTCGCGATACAGGGTGAGGTATTCGTCGGCTGCGTTTTCCCAGGAAAAGTCGCGGCGCATGCCGTTTTGCTGAATGCGTTGCCAAAGTTTCCGGTCGTGCCAGCAGCGCGTGGCCATTTCCAGCGCTAGCCAAAGTGCATGCGGCGATGCTTCGTTGATGACGAAACCATTCGCCGTTTTGTCGGCCAGCGTGGCCGCCGAAACGTCAATCACCGTGTCGGCCAGACCGCCAGTGGCGCGGACGATGGGCGGCGTGCCATAGCGCAGACTATACATCTGGTTGAGGCCGCAAGGCTCAAAACGCGAGGGCATCAGGAAGCAGTCAGCACCGGCTTCGATCCGATGTGCCAGTGCTTCATTGAAACCTTGGCGGAAGGCGATTTGCCCGGGGTGACGGGCGGCTAGCTCGGCAAAGCCCGCTTCCATGGCTTTGTCGCCACTGCCCAGTATGGCCAGTTGGGCTGGCAGATGGGTAATGCCCTCGCCCAGTGTGAGCACCAGATCCAGCCCTTTTTGTTCAGTCAGGCGGCTGATTATGCCGAATAGTGGGCGGTCGACCGCAGCATCGAGCCCCATTTCGTTTTGCAGGGCGCGTTTGTTTTCGCGTTTGGCAGCGAGGCGATTGGCCGCATAGGGCGCCGCGAGTGCTGGGTCAGTGGCCGGGTTCCAGAGCGCGCTATCAACGCCATTCAGAATGCCGCGCAGGGCATCGGCGCGGTGGCGCAGTAACGGGGCGAGGCCATAGCCGAATGCCTCGTCTTGAATCTCCTCAGCGTAGGTCGGGCTGACCGTCGAGATCAGCGTTGCCAGTTGCAACCCGGCTTTGAGGAAGGAGAGCTGGCCGTGGAACTCGATGCCGTCAAAGCGCCAGGTGTGTTCGGGCAGTCCGAGGGCCAATAAATGACTGGGGGCGAAACAGCCTTGAAAAGCGATGTTGTGCACCGTAACAATGCTGGCGGCATCCTGGGGCTCAAGCCAGGCCGGGGCGAGTGCGGTTTGCCAGTCATTCAGGTGCACGATGTCGGGTCGCCAGGCGAGCGGTGATTCCGCCTGGCCGAGCAGGGCGGCGACGCGGGAAAGCAGGCCGAAGCGAATGCCATTGTCCACCCAGTCGTGGCCAAGGGCATCAAGATAGGGGTTACCCGGTCGGTCGAAGAGGGCCGGGCAGTCGAGCAGGATCAGCGGCAATCCATCACTTTCGGCGGCGAGCAAACGGGCCGGCGGTAGCGCCGGGGCGAGTGCCGGTAGCTCGGCGAGCAGGGTGGCTTGCGGAAAGGCCTGGCGCATTGCCGGGTAAGCCGGAATCAGCACCCGGATGTCGTGCTTGGCCCGGCGCAGCGCCGCTGGCAGGGCGGCAGCAACGTCACCCAAGCCGCCGGTTTTGACCCAGGGGGCCATTTCGGCACTGGCGAAAAGAATGGAAAGATGGCTCATGCTGTTCTCAAGACGGCGATCAGGCCACGGGTCGAGGCGTCAAAGGCGGCGTCATCGCCATCCCCGGCGAGCAAGGGGGAAAGGCGGCTGGCCAGTTGCTTGCCGAGTTCAACGCCCCATTGGTCAAAGGAATTGAGGTTCCACAAAACGCCGAGGCAGAACACCTTGTGCTCGTAGAGGGCGAGCATCTGACCGAGCGTGTAGGGGTTGAGCGCCGGGAGGATTAGTGTGGTCGACGGCTGGTTACCGGGAAAGATTTTGTAAGGCAGCAGGCTTTCCGGCACGCCGACGGCGCGAACCTCGTCAGCCGTTTGGCCAAAGGCCAGGGCGGCTGACTGGGCCAGGCAGTTGGCCAGCAGCAAGAAATGGTGGCCAGGGAGCGGGAAATCGGCTTCCCGCAGGGCAATAAAGTCGCAAGGGATGACGCGGCCACCTTGATGCAACAGTTGGTAGAAGGAGTGCTGGCCATTGGTGCCGGCTTCGCCCCAGAGAATTGGGCAGGTTGCGGTACCGACCGGATCACCATCGCGGTCGGTCTGCTTGCCATTACTTTCCATTTCCAGTTGCTGCAAATAGGCCGGGAGCAGGGAGAGCGACTGGCTGTAAGGCAAGACTGCTGCGGTCGACGCGCCGAGGAAGTCAGTATTCCACAGCGTCAGCAGGGCGAGCGTCAGTGGCAGGTTTTCGCTCGCGGGGGCGTCGGTGAAGTGCTTGTCCATGGCGCGGGCACCAGCCAGGAGTTGCTTGAATTGGCGCCAGCCGATGGCCAGCGCCAGGGAAAGGCCAATCGCTGACCACAGGGAGAAACGGCCACCGACCCAGTCCCAGAATTCAAAAACGTTGGCCGAGGGAATGCCGAATTGCTCAGTCAGTTCAAGGTTGGTCGAAATGGCGACGAAGTGCTGGGCGACGGCACTTTCCCGCCCGGCCGAGGCGAGCAGCCAGGCGCGGGCGGTGCGGGCGTTGGTCAGGGTCTCCTGCGTCGTGAAGGTCTTGCTGGCGACGATGAACAGCGTTGTGCGTGGGTTGAGTCGGCCGAGCAAGAGGGCGATATCGGCGCCATCGACATTGGCGATGAAATGAACGTTGATGTCCGGTTGTTGCTGGGCAGCCAGTGCTTTTACTGCCATGCGTGGGCCAAGGTCGGAACCGCCAATGCCGATATTGACGATGTCAGTGATGCGCTCGCCGGCAAAGCCGCGCCACGTGCCGCTGTGGATGCTTTCGCAAAATTGCTGTAGACGTTCCAACACGGCGCGGACTTCCGGCGGCTCCTGCTTGTCGGCGCGCAGCGCCATGTGGCGGACGGCACGGTTTTCGGTATGGTTGATTGCTTCGCCGGCGAGCATTTTATGCTTCCAGCCATCGAGATCTGCCGCAACCGCCAGGCTACGGAGCAGGTCAAGGGTGTCGGCGTTGACGCGTTGCTTGGAAAAGTCGAGCAGCAAGCCATCCTGGCGCAGTGAAAACTGGCTGAAACGATCCGGATTGTCCGCAAACAGTTCACGCAAATGTTGCGGCCGGAGTGCCTCGGCGTGGGCTGCGAGAGCCCGCCAGGCCGGTGAATCTACGAGGTTCATAACCAGAGCATCAAGCCAGTTTCAAATTTG
>Ga0136636_10002066_pt1 | contig 11916 bp, 7 predicted proteins | sample AntDrymUQ8522106_2_FD_104653 | JGI IMG/M metagenome (GOLD analysis project Ga0136636, IMG submission 104653) | Polar desert sand microbial communities from Dry Valleys, Antarctica - metaG UQ852 (21.06) | ecosystem: Environmental > Terrestrial > Soil > Desert | place: Antarctica: Dry Valley... | reverse complement strand
GCTTCTAATGCCCTTTGACGGCGTTTTGGTTTGGGTAAATTAGCGTAAACCATTGGCAACATGACGTTTTCTAGCGCTGTCGCCCGCGCCAATAGGTTAAATTGTTGGAAAACAAAACCTATTCTTTGATTGCGAATATAGGCCAATTCATCATCATCAAAAGTCGTCAGGTTTCTCCCTTCAAAAATATAGTCTCCAGTTGTGGGACGATCCAGACATCCCAAAATATTCATGAGCGTAGATTTACCCGAACCTGATGCACCCATAATCGAGACATATTCCCCTTCCTCAATGGAGAGTTGAATTCCCTTGAGTATTGGAACACTAACTTCTCCCAAGTAGTAAGTTTTAGTAATAGATTCCATCCAGATCATTGTTGGCATAGTAGAGAGACGCGATTAATCGCGTCTGTACAAGAATTACGAATTACGTTAGCGTAGCGGTAGCGAGTCCGCGTACTCTTACAGAGAAGCAAGCTACGCTTTTAGCGTCTCGTAAGAGAGCGTCATTACGAATTACGAATTATTTAGTCACTTCTTAAAGCGGTGATTGGATCTAATTTGGATGCGTTCCGGGCTGGAATTACCCCAGCTACTAACCCAACGCTCAATGAGAGTCCAAAGCCAGCAATGATTGACAATAAAGAAATTACAAAGGGAAATTTGAAAGTGTTTGCAGCTATAAAGGCTAATAAAATACCAGTGACGATCCCAATACATCCGCCAACAATGGAAATCACGATCGCTTCGGCTAAAAATTGATTAAGGATTGCAGAATTGGTGGCTCCTACGGCTTTGCGAATCCCGATTTCTCGTGTCCGCTCAACCACGGAAACCAGCATAATGTTGGCAATACCGATTCCACCAACCACTAACGAAATTCCAGCGATCGCTACTACCATTACTGTAAATAAACCCACAATATTAGTGAAGGTACTAACAATATCAGCTTGGTTGGTCAGCCGAAAATCATCGGCTTGTGGCGGATAAATGTTGTGACGCAGGCGTAAGAGATTGGTGACTTGAAACTGAGCGGCTTCTAACTGCTCCTGATTAGCACCTTTAACTAAAATTCCATTTACAGAAACGCCTACCAGGGCATTGTTTCCAACCAGTCTCTTCGACATAGTAGTTAGAGGAATGAAAACCTGGTCATCTCGATCCATCGGCCCCTGAGAACCTTTAGGTTCCATCACCCCAATTACTTCATAAACCTCTCCCTGAATCCGAATTTTCTCGCCGATAGGATTTACACCCTGTGCAAAGAGGGTTTTTTGAACTGTAGGGCCAAGAATAGCTACCTGTGCGGTATTATCTAGTTCTTCTTGAGTAAAATATCTCCCTTGCTGGGGGTGAGTATTTCTGACTTCTGGGTAGTTCAAATCTGTGCCATAAATGGTTGTTGAGGTGTTCTGTCCTGCATATACAACTTGAGCGCTGCGTTGGAGATAAGCAGAAACCATCTGTGCTGATGGTGCTTGTGTAGCGATCGCCTTTGCATCTTCCCAAGTCAAGGTGCTGCTAGAACCTACCCCTTGACGAACATTCCCGCTTCTTGCCGCACCCGCCAAAATTTGGATGACATCTGTACCCAATGCTTGTATCTGTTGCTCAACCCCTTTTTGTACTCCTTGACCGACAGAAGTAATGGCAATGACTGAAGAAATCCCAATAATCACGCCCAACATAGTTAGACCTGTGCGTAATTTGTTACTCCACAGAGTCTCTGCCGCCATTGTCAAGATTTCCAGCAACGGTACTGTGCGGGTATTCTTAGCTTTGTAAAAGCCCTTAAACATCTTAAACATAAGGTTTTATTTAAAACTAACTTTAAGGAGAACCACCGCCTGAACGACTTCCACCACCACCGGCTCCTCTTCCTGTGCCTCCTCCTAAACCAGGGAAAACTCCTCCTCGTGGTGTTGATTGCGGACGTGACCCTGGTGGGAAACTGAGCAATACTCTTTCGTTTCCTGTCAATCCAGATTTAACTTCGGTAAAGTTATTTGCGGTAACGCCAGTCTCGATGGGAGTAAACACAGGTTTGTTATCTCCTCCAGGCACAAACACACCTGTGGCATTTTGTTGGCGCACCACTGAGGCGCTTGGCACTACTAAAACATTTTGAACTTGACCGACTTGAAAATCTACTTCCGCATTCATCCCAGACCGCAATAGCCTTTGAGGGTCTGAAAGTGATACTCTCACTTCAAAACTGGTGACATTTTGCTCTACTATTGCTTGGGCAGCGATTTGGCTGACTTTACCTTCAAAAGTTTTTCCTGGGTAGGCATCAGCTTTAATGGAGACTTTTTGACCAAGGCGGATTTTGGAAATATTTGTTTCTGCTAAATTTGCGACAACTTCATTTGTGGAAGCTAGAGACAAGATTGAAGAAGAAGAAGAAGAAGCTACTTCACTACTAGCTGTTGTGGGTGTCACAAAAGCGCCGGGATCAGCAAACTTCTTTGTCACCACACCATCAAAAGGGGCGCGAATAATTGTGTCATTGATTTGGGCTTGGATGTTTTGCAGGGAACCGCGAGCAGATGTTACCTGGGCGCGGGCTGCGTCAATATCTTCAATGCGCGTTCCTGCTTTCAAAAGTGCCAAAGCTTGCTGTCTTTGCTTCACCACAGCTTGTGCTTGCTCGATGTCTTCTGGACGTGACCCGGCTTTTTGCAACCCCAGTGCTTGCTGTGCTTCATTTACATTAGCTTGAGCGCTGTCGCGATCGGCACGGTTTTGGTTAAGAGTCTGAAGGGAAATGCCACCTGCATTGTAAAGTTGTTGGTTACGAACAAAATTATCTTCTGCTTGGCGAAGGGTGGCTTGAGCGCTTTGCAAGCGTGCCTGTGAAGCAGCAATATCTTGAGAGCGATTGCCTGCTCGTACCTTTTGTAGATTCGCCTGGGCTTCGTCTAATACACCTTCTGCTTGAGCAATATCTTGAGGGCGATTACCTGCGATCGCTTTTTGCAGATTCGCCTCGGCTTGTGCCAATTGTCCTTGAGCAGAGGTGAGTTGCCCCCGCAGGTTGGAATCATCCATATAAGCTACAATCTGTCCTTGTTTGACGATATCTCCTTCTTTCGCCAGCAGTGTTTTCAAGATGCCGGAATTTTTCGGGCTGAGGTTGATTGACCGCTCAGGTTTCACCGTTCCGTTCGCTGTAACTGTGATTGTTAAACTCTGCCTTTCTACAGGTCTTGTCAGCACCCGGCGGCTGGCTTGTTGCCGGGAAACAACCGCTACTTGGTAATAAACTGCATAACCAATTCCACCCAAAAGGCAAAGAGCAATTAGCCAAGAGAGCCAATTCCGTCTCCCCTTTTTTTTCTTTACCTCTGGAACAAAACTTGAGGAATCTACGGTCTTTGGTGTATCAATTTTCATATACCTTCATCTAAAGCTAAGACTATCGATAAACGGTTTGGTTTCAACATGGAATTAACTACCTTATTTACATTAAAGTTCTATTATGCTTAGGTTCCAATTCAGCAATTTATACAGTTACTTTTGTTTTGGCATCAAGATATCTAATATTTACCTTGTCGTATAAATTCATACATTATAATTATTGATCAAAAATTCTAAACCGATGTATGACCAAAGTCATTAGTAATTCCAGACTGATGTATGACCAAAGTCATCAGTTTTTTTATAGGCATTGGGCATGGGTTATTCTCCTTGTTCCCCCATCTCCCCTACCCTTTCCCCAAGATTGGTAAGATTTTGCTGCCGTCAACAGCGCAGATCGTTTAAGCTAGCTGAAAGATTCTTTGATTAGTGGCTTAAAGGCGGTAATGTGCCTAAACATGTTCGTTTGATTTCTTTTCTAATGGTCTGTAGTTTATGGAGTATGCCAAAAGCCGCTAACGCGCAGGCATTAATACCCCATATATTGCAACTAGATGGGACAAAGTTAGAGAAGCAGGGGTTGAGCTTGGCCCAAGAGGCGGCTCAACTGGCTCAGTTTCAACAGGTTGAATTAGCTTTGCCACGAGCGCGGCTGGCTAGTCAACTGGCTCCTAAGAATGATAAAGTGTGGTTGCTCTTAGGTGGATTGCAACTGCAAACCAAAGAGTTTGACGGGGCGATCGCTAGCCTGAAAAAAGCGCAATCTATCAACCCCAAAAATGGTGATATTCTGTTTGCTTTGGGTTCAGCTAATTTTCAGCAGAAAAATTACCAAGCAGCTGTTGTCAATTACCAAGATGGTTTGAAGTTAAAACCCAATGATCCAGAGGGTTTGTTTAATTTGGGTAATGCTTACTATCTGCTGGGTAAATTGCCAGATGCGCTCGCGCAGTACAATACAGCAGTTTCTAAAGATAAAAAATTCTGGCCGGCGATCAACAATATTGGCTTAATCAACTACGAACAGGGTAATATCCCCGAAGCGATTAAGCGATGGCAATCTGCTGTAACCCTTGATAAGCAAGCCGCAGAGCCTTTATTGGCCTTAGCAGTGGCACTGTATACTAAAGGCGATCACCAACAAGGACTAACCTTGGGAGAAGCCGCACTCCGCATCGATCAGCGCTATGCTAGTTTGGATTTCCTCAAAGAAAATCTCTGGGGCGATCGCCTACTGTCTGATACGAAAAAATTCTTAGAATTACCCCGTATTCAAGCAGCCCTACAACAACGAGAAAACTCATCATCAGCCCCTGGAAAACAGCCTACTCAATAATAGAGTTAGGAGTTAGGAGTAGAGACGCGATTAATCGCGTCTGTAATTGAGTTAGGAGTTAAAAGTAAATATTTCAACTCATAACTCATAACTTTCCTATCACCACTTGCCTAACAGTACCTTTTTATAGTACATATATACTAAACAATGAAGACAGGAACTAGTCGCCCAAAAACGTTTGCGGGCGAGTATTCCTGAAATTCTCAATGGTCGTCTTTGGGTAGAAGTGCGATGATTTGGTCAACAAACTGTTGATGGTCAACAACTGGCTTAGAAATGTAACCATCAGCGCCGCTTTGCTTGAGAAAGTTTTCGCGATCGCCTTCCATAGCATGTGCCGTCACCAAAATAACAGGTAAGTTTGCTGTTTTTGGATCAGATTTTAACATTTGTGTAATTTTGATTCCATCAACAGATTTACCTTGGTAAACGCTTCTAGACAGAGAAACATCCATCAAAATCAGGTCAGCTTCTCCTGATTGGGCAATTTTTATTACTTCTTCGACATTTTCAGTGTGTTTTACACCCAAGCCGCCACGCTTGGACAAAATTTTGGAAAAAACACGAGCATTAATTAGATCGTCTTCGACAATTAAAACAGTTTTCATGAGATTTTTAGTAATAGAGGTAGAGGTAAGGCGATTAGGCAATTCAAAATTTAAAATGAGAAAATGCAGTCATGGCAAGTATCCTGGCTATGGAGTCTATACAAATTAAGTGTGCAGCATATCATTCGATTAAAACAGCTACCTGCTATATGTTTCCTTTTTAATAGTCAATGTACATCCTGTCATCAAGGATGATACTACTGCTTTTTCTTCTGTGACTATCAATATTTTGTTAGGAATCCCATTTCATCCGTTATGCTGTGGTTGCTGCAATATTGAGTTCCGACGGCTTTAGTGTAGTTAAATTTCAGGGAAAAAACTCATGGCAAAACAGTTAAACCTTCTCTCAACGGGACAGGTAATTCCAACAGCCCTGCACACCGAGATGCAACGGTCTTATCTAGAATATGCCATGAGCGTGATTGTCGGGCGAGCGCTACCAGACGTGCGTGATGGCTTAAAACCAGTGCATCGGCGCATTCTATATGCCATGCACGAACTCGCTTTAGTACCAGATAGACCCTATCGAAAATGTGCCCGTGTCGTGGGTGATGTGTTGGGTAAATACCATCCCCACGGCGACCAATCAGTTTACGATGCCTTAGTGAGGCTGGTACAGGACTTTTCTAGCCGCTATCCTTTACTAGCAGGACACGGTAATTTTGGCAGTGTCGATAATGACCCGCCAGCAGCGATGCGCTACACAGAAACGCGCCTCGCACCCATCAGCCATGAGGGAATGCTGACAGAAATTGGTGAAGAAACTGTGGAATTTGTCGGGAATTTCGATAATTCCCAGCAAGAACCAACGGTGCTACCTGCTCAGTTGCCGTTTCTGTTGCTCAATGGCTGTTCTGGTATTGCTGTGGGAATGGCGACGAATGTTCCACCCCACAACTTGGGGGAAGTTGTCGATGGGTTAATTGCTTTAATCGACAACCCAGATTTGCCAGATGAAAAATTATTTGAGCTAATTCCAGGGCCAGACTTTCCTACTGGTGGAGAAATACTTGGTGAGACTGGAATTCGAGAAGCATACACCACAGGTAAAGGTGGGATTTTGCTGCGGGGAGTCGCAACTCTGGAGGAAATTCCAGCCACAAGGGGAAGCAAGCGACGGACGGCAATTATCATTACAGAATTGCCTTATCAAGTGAATAAGGCTGCCTGGATTGAGAAGGTAGCTGATTTAGTAAATCAAGGACGCTTGCAAGGAATTTCTGATCTTCGGGATGAGAGCGATCGCGAAGGGATGCGGGTGGTAATTGAACTCAAACGCGATACCAATCCCCAAGAAGTTCTCCAGCATTTATATCACCAAACTGCTTTGCAAGTGACTTTTGGGGCAATTCTCCTAGCAATAGTGAATGGACAACCCCGCCAGTTAAGTTTGCGTCAACTTTTGCAGGAGTTTTTGAGTTTCCGAGAAGAGACGCTGAACCGTCGCTACAATTACGAGTTGGAGAAGGCCCAAAGTCGTGTGAATTTGGTGGAAGGTTTACTCAAAGCACTATCTAATTTGGATCAGGTAATTCAAATTTTGCGCCAAGCTCCCGATGGCAGTACGGCAAAAATAAATCTTTGTAGCCAACTAGATTTGAGTGAGGTACAAGGAGATGCAATTCTGGCTATGCCGTTGCGCCGCCTCACCAGTTTAGAACAGCAAAATTTGCAGCAGGAATTTGAGCAGATAAGTGAACAAATTAGATTGTTGGAGCTATTACTGAGCGATCGCCGAGAATTGCTCAAGGTACTGAAAAAAGATTTGCGATCGCTCAAGCGCAAGTACAACGATCCCCGGCGTACTAAGCTAGCGCCTACCAGCAGCGACACAAGGATACAAGAGGACAAAGGAACAAGAGGACGAGTAGAGGAAGAAGAGGAACTTAAATCTTCTGAACCAGCAGAAGAAGCGGTTTTAGAGTTTACCCAACGGGGTTATGTGCGCCGCACCCAGCCATCTGGGAGAAAGTCAAAAGCTGAAAATGGTCTGCATGATAACGACTTCATTATCCAAACTGTGTTGACTGACACTGAGAAAGACTTGCTAGTACTAAGCGCTAGTGGCAAAGTCTATCCTGTGAAGGTGGGAGAAATTCCCCCAACCACTGGACGTTCTCCACGGGGAAAACCTTTGATTACTATGCTTAGTAGTACTGCTCAAAGCGCTCAAGAAGCTGTAGTCAGCCGCTTTTTATTACCGGAAAATCTCGAAACTCAGCAGATGATTCTCTTAACAAAACAGGGGCGAATTAAGCGTCTGTCTTTGGGAGAATTTACTAACTTGACTCGGCGCGGAATCACGATTTTGAAGCTCAAAGACGATGATGAATTGTCATTTACCCAATTCACGGCTCCAGGGGCGCATCTGATTTTAGCTAGTTCCGGTGGGCGACTGTTGCGCTTTGCAGCCAATGATGAACAATTACCGATCATGGGACGCACAGCGATGGGTTTACAAGCATTTCGGTTATTGAAAAATCAGCAAATGGTTGGCTGTGTCACTGTCGGTAAAGATGACCAACTGCTGCTAGTTACTCAAGAAGGATATGCCAAACGGATGGCTGCAAGTCAGTTAAGAGCAGCTAATCGCGGCGATTTAGGCACGCAAGCGCTGAAATTTGCCAGCAAAACTGACAACTTAGCTGGTATGGTCATAGCGATGCCTTCTCTACGAGACGCTACGCGAACGGCGGGCTACGCCAACGCATCTGCTGAGGTAGCTTTAGTGACGAATAAAGAGCGGGTGGTGCGGATACCTGTGGAAACAGTACCTATTTTAGGTAAAGATGTCAAAGGTGAAAGTATCATCCAACTCAACCGCGATGAAAAAATCATCACCGTCGCCGAAGTGCGATCGTAAATTATCTAGGGCTTATCTCGTTCCCAGTCTCCGACTGGGAATGCCTTTTTAGAGGCTCCGCCTCATAAATTGGCAGCTTAAGTAAGTGTTTTAGATTCTCAATATCTCTATTCATTATCAATAATTTTTAATTGTAAAATAACAAACTCTATGGAAGATAAAGCAATGCAAATAACTATTTGATAATTAATTTTAATAAGGTTATATTGTCTATAACGCTATAAATCTACATAATATTTCTTCTACCTCAGTAAATCTAACTTAAGGCTGATGTTTTAATCTGTATAAATAGCTATCTATATTTATGTCAAGGTATGGAAACAAAATTATAAAAAATGTTGCATTTCTAAAAATGTTTGTTATATTAGTTTACATAAGGCAATAAACCTTAATAATTAAGTTTGGAGTCCGAACCATGACAAATGCAAGCACAACAAAAGTCACTACTCCTATAATTGAAGATCGCAACGCTTGGCGTTGGGGCTTTACCCCACAAGCAGAAATTTGGAACGGTCGCTTGGCAATGATTGGCTTTTCAGCAGCCGTTTTGGTTGAGCTTTTTTCTGGTCAAGGCTTTCTACATTTTTGGGGCATCCTGTAAGTTTTAATATCTAAGATGACCTATAAATAAAAAAACCTGGAGTGCTAATTCACTACCAGGTTTTTTATTGTTTTGTCATTTGTCAGTTGTCATTTGTTTATTTACTAATGACCAATGACTAATTGACTACCGAATATACTCTTTGAGAACGCTGTTACGATTTGGGTGGCGTAACTTGCGGAGTGCTTTCGCTTCAATTTGACGAATGCGTTCGCGGGTAACGTTGAAAATCTGTCCGATTTCCTCAAGAGTCTTCATCCGACCATCATCCAAGCCGTAACGCAGTCTGAGAACATCGCGTTCACGAGGACTGAGACTATCGAGGACTTTTTCGAGGTCTTCGCGCAGAAGATTTTTAGAAACTTGGTCTTCTGGCGTTTCACCATCGGATTCAATAAAATCACCCAACCGAGAATCTTCTTCTTTCCCAATGGGTGTTTCTAATGAAATGGGTAACTGGGCAGATTTAGCAATAAACCGCAACTTCTCAATGGTCATTTCCATGCGAGTGGCGATTTCTTCTTCAGTGGGTTTGCGACCCATTTCTTGAGACAGTAACTTGGTAGTTTTCTTAATCCGAGAGATGGTTTCGTAAAGGTGAACTGGAAGGCGAATTGTGCGGGATTGATCTGCGATCGCGCGGGTAATTGCTTGACGAATCCACCATGTAGCATAAGTGGAGAACTTATAACCTTTTTCGTGGTCAAACTTTTCAGCGGCACGAATCAAACCGAGACTGCCTTCCTGAATTAAGTCTTGGAACGACAAACCACGATTCATGTACTTCTTAGCAATTGAAACTACAAGACGGAGGTTAGATTGCACCATCTTGTCTTTCGCCCTGCGACCAACATGGAGGCGATAACGAAAAGCTGGCAAAGGTAGTTGTACTGCTTCTGCCCATTCACTATCACGAGGATCGCGATCCAGCTGCTCTGAGAGTCTTCTGTGTACCGTCTCTAATTCCAGCAAATCGGCTATTTTCCGCGCCAATTCAATTTCTTCGTCTGCCCGCAACAGCCGAATTCTACCAATTTCTTGCAAGTAAAGCCGAATTGAATCTTCTGTGTAGTGCTTTTTCTTGCTTTGTGTCCGACGACGCGATTTAGCGGCTTTTCCAGACTTTGCGTCGTCCTCATCAGACTGAGGCTCTAAAAATTCCTCGTCACCTTCATCGATGATCAGCAAGTCCTCTTCATCGTCTATTAAGAGTTCTTCTAACTCGATATCAGGCTGATTTATTATTTCTAGGTCAGGCTGATATATGCTTTCGAGTACGTTGTTAGCCTGGTTCATGCCGCGTTCCTCATGCTCCTTGCAGAATCAATTACTCAAGATGTGTTTACTGCTCTTTTAAACGAGCTATTCCTCAACCGAAAATAAACTTTTTGGCAGATTTGCCAGAGATATTTTCGGACATTTTAGACCTCCGGTCGGAGGTTTTTTACTTTAGTTTAAGCGATTACTAAAAGTGATTTGCTCATCTTAGTAAATGTTATATGTGTTGCTATCACACACTGCTTTCAACTAACTGGTCAAAAAAAAGACTCGCCTTTATCAAAAAATTTGCCACTCTATACTAATGAGTTCAGACTGTTGGCAGATTTTCCTAGAAAGACTCTTCCGATTGTAGCCTGTTTCACAGAAATTGCACTCTTTTTGTGTATTAACCATGAACTTCTAAAGCAATTATTAGCCACTATTACCAAAAAGACATTAAAAACGGGAGTTATACTCTTAAATTTTTCTCCACTTTTCCCAATTGCAGTGACCCTCTTATTACATTACAAAGTAAGTACGTTTGCTTTTGCTGGATTTCATGTATTTTACACAACATTCATTACTTAGGAAGAGCGCATTTTATGTTAACTCAGACAATTCGTCTTAATCTACCCATTTTTACATTTCCTTCACAAATTACGCATTCCTTAGACTAAACCGGGTCTTGACCTTGGGTAAATACAACAAGGGTGATGGTGCTTGCCTTAAAGCAGTTAACCTTCTGCGTACTAATTACCTTAACTGAGGAGTTGAGGTTGTGGCAGAATCGACCTGATAGCAGATCAATTTAGGTTTAACTAATTTGGTCTTATTCACACGTTAGCGCACTGTGGCGATTTCAGCCCTATGAAACTTGACAAACTTTTCTTATTGTATACAAGGATATTTTAATCAATACAAAAAGAATTTGTCCTGTGAACTCGCCAGTATAGTCTTATTTAAGGCAAAAGTTCATTAGATACATCCGATACAATAGCGATCGCCACGGCAGTACATGAAGATATTAACAAGTTTGCTGCCAGATGGTGTCCGCTTCCAGTAGGCATTAACTCGAAGAAGGAGAACCTAGAAGATTGGCTGATGATTTGGTTACAAACTTGATTTACGTAAGTATTCTGTAAACTTCAATACTTTTGTTTCGGTAAGTCTCTGTCATCTTATTATGAGAAATCCTCAAAATACTTATTAATTGCTGTTTGATAGATGAGATTCAGTTATTTTCTTAAAGCATAACAAATGTGTTTCTAGCTGGTGGATAAAATAAATCAGCCAGTCAGTGCAAAGAGTATTATCTTAACTAAACTTCTATAAAGTTGGTAGTTTAGCTAACACTAGAAGATTGAATTTTTGTAAAATATTGACAATAAGCAAATTATATGATTACTTACTAACTGATAAATTTAGAATTTTTGTAGTTATGTCGCGCTGACCTACCGCTTGCGTGGTAAAGCAACCTCATTTTTTTTAATTGATTTCTCCCCCTAGTGCTGTGTCAAGCTAACAATGCTTGGATTGAATAATGTAGACGCAAACGTGAGAGCGTCTGTCTGCGACACGCTGTTCGCGTTCGTATATGCCTTCGCTTTCATAGCTTTGTCTAAAATCCAGTTACAGCGTATTGCAGGTAAATGAAGTACACGGGTAGGGGCACAACATGTTGTGCCCCTACGATGATCTGTACCTCACCAAGTTGCAATCTGCTGTAAATAAGGAATTATTGACAATATCTAATGAATTTATGGATATAAACCACGTCCACCTTGAAAACTGTAGTTCTTTCCCTATGAAAAGAAATAAACCCTCATCCCCCAACCCCTTCTCCCAAATTTGGGAGAAGGGGAGCCGCAAAGTTGTCCCTCTCCCTACTT
>Ga0136636_10002065_pt1 | contig 11917 bp, 24 predicted proteins | sample AntDrymUQ8522106_2_FD_104653 | JGI IMG/M metagenome (GOLD analysis project Ga0136636, IMG submission 104653) | Polar desert sand microbial communities from Dry Valleys, Antarctica - metaG UQ852 (21.06) | ecosystem: Environmental > Terrestrial > Soil > Desert | place: Antarctica: Dry Valley... | reverse complement strand
GAGGTGCTCGGCGTAGATACGGTCGCGGTAGTCGGCTTCTGCCGCGCGCACAACGTCGGGGTTCTTGGAGACCTGCATGACGGCTTCCGGGTTCTTGACGGGCGAGCCATAATCGGCGCGGTATCCCGCCTCGGCCAACGCCGCATTGAGACGAAGCCCGGCGTCGTTGAAGTTAGACTCCTTCATGCGTTCAGCGAACTTCTCGGTCGCCTGGATAAGCGCAGTGTCCGGCTCATTGTCGCGGAGCGCGACCTCCAGTTCAAGAACGAGGGCTTTGTCGCCCGCGGTGATGTCGTGGCGACTGGGGCCGACACGTTCCCCCGCCCTGTATGCTCTTGACGCCAGCGCGTCGAATGGCAGCGTAAGATAATCGCTCGGCGAGAGTGTGACGCTCGGGTCTGGCGGCCCGCCGGTCTTCGCCCCGAACTTGCCGTCCTGTTCGCGGTTCACGTCATTCTCGTTGAAGGTCATGCACAGATGTAGGCGGCTCCGGGTAGAATGGTGAAGGTGACCGAAACCACTGTATCCCTCGCGCCCACCATTACCCCTCGGAAGTGGTCTCTCGACCGCATCGCCGTGCTCCTCGCCGCTATCGCCGCGGTCGGCACCATCTTCGACGCGATGCTCACCTACGTCGGTGTGTACGTCTACCGTGTGGCAGATGAGCTGAACCCAACGCTGCTGTTCGTGGCTGAGTACATCGGGTTCGGGTGGACAATGGTGGCGCGCGCTATCTTCGGCCTACTGCTCATCGCCGCGCTGTACGCGATGACCCGCATCGTCAAAGAAGACAGCCACAGGAAACTCACCGTGTACGGACTCGGGTTGGCGAGCGCAATGCTCACCGCGCTTGCCGTCTACCACATCATCCTGTACGGGGTGCGGGTCTTCTAAATGCGCCCCCGCGCTGTTCGACTATACGCGTCCATCGGAGCTGCGGGCACTGTGGCGGACGCCACACTCAGCTACCTGAGCATTGCCATGCTCGGCATCGCCGCTGAAGGCAACCCCGCGCTCGCCGGACTCGCCGAGCATATCGGGTTCGGGTGGACGATGGTGCTGCGCACGGCACTCGGCCTTGCACTCATCGGCGGACTGTTCGCGGTCGCGCTGCGCGCGCAAACGGTACGCGACCAGCGAGCCACGCTTCTCGGGTTGAGGGTGGTCGCCATCTTGATGGTGGCGCTCACCGCCTATCACGGCCTCATCTTCGTGCTCGCCGCTTGACATGCGGCTCCGCGTCGTGGTAAGCTCCGCGCATGGACATTTACTACGACGACGGCTCCGGCATCCGTGCGAACGAGAAGCTGCGCCAAGACCCTGAAGTTCGAGCAGTCATCACCGAGCTGCTGGACCGCCAGAGTGCTGCGCTCCTCGAAGCGGAGCGTCTCATCGCCGAGGCACACCGCGTGCTCATGTCAGTCCCTCACTACCAGAACATGCACGAGGGTTTGTATGCCCGCGTGGTCAGCGCGGTAGGCTCTGCGTCCGGCGAAATCGCGAGCAACAAGCAATCCATTATGTGGCACACAGACACCTACGTCGGAAACCTCGCCGCGTTCGAACTCGGTTCGGTCATCCGCGCAGAACTCGACCGCGGGTACGACTGCACTACCGAAAAGCGCTTCGACGGAAGCTGACACTCTGGCAGTGGGCTAGGCTAGTTTCTTGCCGACCGTCGTTGAGCGGTCCCAATGGCGGGTGACCGTGTTGCCACCAACACCGTTCAGCTCCGCGTCGAAAGTGGGCACGGGCAGGCGCTTGAACGAGTACGACGTGCGACGCATAGCCGCCCACTCAACCAACGGGTTCAGCAACGGTTCGAGCTGTTCGATGAGCACTCCATCTTGTCCTCTCCCGTGGTACTGATGGAGGTTCACCAACGCGCCCTGCACCCACAGCGCGACACGTTCAGCGTCCAGACTGACATCAGCGCGCAACGCCGCCGCCGCGCGGAGCCGAGCTGCAGCGGCACCGCCGGATGACACCGCCGCCTCAGTGACCAGCGCGAGCGAGTTCAAGCGCCGCTCCCGGATGAGGTAGCTTGAACGCGCGCCGAGCACCACGAGTAGGGTGAGGACAGCGGCGACGGATGAGGCCAGCCAGAGCACAATGAGAGAGACCATCTCACCAGTTTAGCACCCGGCTTGACAACGACCGGTGGTGATGCTACGGTATGAGCATGGCTACTTTCCAGCTCCCCGTAGGGATTCCTACCCACGACATCGCCGAGTTCGTCGAAGAGCTTCGCTGCGTCGCCTCCGTCGAAGCGGTAGTCACCATCGAAGCGCGCGACAAGCGCGAAGCTGTCCGCTACCTGGAGGAAGTGCTCTCCAATTTCGACGCGACGTACCGCGGTACGCACGACTTCTCGCTCCGCGAGACGCTCCGCGAGTTCCTTCGCCGCACGAAGGCGCCATTCGGCAGCTCGGGCGGCTACAACCTACGCCCGGTGGAGTACAAGCTGTGAGCGCCACAATGAGCGCCGTCCGCGCCGCCAGAATCGTTGAAGACATCGAAGGCGCTATCGTCTCGCTCCGCAAAGCACGCACGGCCCTCAACAAAGTGTCAGCGCTCATCGGTGCTGACAACGGCGAGACCGACAACATCGCGAACGCGTGCGGTGCGCTGACGCTGGTCACCGCTGCGCTCGTCCGCGAGCACGAAGCGTGGACCGGCTACGAAGCCGCGCGGCTCGATAACTAGAGCGCGCGCAACGCGGCGACCGCCGCGAACGGGTCGCGCAGCGAGCCATCTTCCACAGCGGCCAGGAACTCCTCCATCGGCACCCACACCACTTCGAGGATACCCTCCGCCGTCGCCTCAGCGGTGAGCAGCGGTTCGTTGTCCCAACCCTCGTCGGCGCGGAAGACGTACAGCTCCGATTCGAGAGCGAGCAGCCCAGCGTCCGGGTAGATGGAACCGAGAGCCTCGAACGAGTCCGGGTCAGCGGTCAACCCCGTCTCCTCGAACAGTTCACGAGCTGCGGCCGTCGGCCCATCCTCGTCCACGTCAACCCCGCCTCGCGGGATTTCGTACACAGCGAGGCCCACTGCCGGTCGGACATGCTTGATGAGGAGCACACGCTCGTCCTGGTCCACGACCAACACAGCAACCCCGCGACCGCTCGTCGTGGCTACCCGAGTGGGTATGGTCGTACCTTCGAGTGATTCGACACGGAAGTGCCTATTCTCGTACAGCGCGGCGCCGACCGTGAAGTCGAGAAGGTCGGGTGTGAAATCGAAGGTCATGCCCTGATTCTACCGCCTTCAGGGACTGGCAGTGAACGCTAGAAGCCTCGCGCCAGACTGCGGGCGGATTCTGTCTCACGGTACATGCGGGCCACCTCGTCAACGGCTGCCTGCAGCTCGCGCACACCGCCCAAAGACGACGCGTAGACAACTCCGAACCGGTGGTCACGCGCCCAGAAGGACAGCCGACGCAGCAGGAAGTAGGACTTGTAGTACACCGCGGCGAGCATCTCAGTGCCGCGCGGAGGTTCCGGCCACACATCCGGGTAGATGACGCTCAGGCGAACGACCCGCGTCGGGTCGTCGAGGGTCGGGATGATTACCGCTTCAGTGGTCATAGTCCGATACTACCACGGTCCGCCCGAATCCAAGGCGTGCTTCACACACCCGCCTCTACGCTCGCGGCGCGGCCAAGACTCTCCTCAGTCTGTGCTACACCGCCCGTGTTGATGAGGCGGAAGATTTCGGCCTCCTCCTGCACGGTGGCGACAGAAGCTTCGGAGGTCGAGATGCCGTAGTTGTTGAACGACCGGCGGCCTGCCTCGGAGAGCTGCCAGAAGAGAACTGGGCCGGAAACCACCTGGTTGAGGGCGCGAGCGTCGAACCATTCGGCGGGCACAGCGAACTCGCTGTCCACGAACGCGCGGATAGCTTCGATGCGCTGCTTACCGTCGATGACGGAGTACGGTGCGCGGTCAACGTCGGACGTGTCCGGGCGGCAGTTGATAGTGATGATGCCGGTGGGCAGCCCCATCATGAGGCTGCGGATGAGGTCAACGCGGCGCTCCATGCCCCAAACGCTCTCGCGCTGGTAGGGCGACTCTAGGTCAAACTTCTCGCGGGCGAAGTCGGCAGCGTAGTGCATGACCGTGTGGTTGTAGGACTGGAGGGAGAGCCTGGTGATTGCCATACCCCGATGGTAGCAGGCATAGCGCTTCGATGCAAGTCTCAGATGACTACTGTGACCACTGCGACCGCTGCCGTGATACGCGTTGTGAACGGCCCCACGCCGAGGCCGACGAGGAAGATGAACAGCGGCCTGCCGAGCACGATGTCGTGAATGCCACTGGGCATAGTCCGCCCGGCTTCGACCTCGACAAGGGGGAGCCATACGGAATCCTGGCGCAATTCGTGTGCGGGAACAGCACGGCGGTAATGACGGAAGTCGGCGGTAAACTCGTGGACAGAGCCGGTTTCGGTCTCGACGCGCACAGCCGCTTCAAGCTCGGCCATCAGGCTTCGCTCTCAGCAAGCGCAAGGTGCTTCACTTCGCGGATGTGGGTGCTGAGAGCGACGCCGCCCCCAGCATAGATGAGGAAGAGGCGGAAGCCCCAAAGGTCAGGCCGTATGCGCAGCTCGCGCCACACGCCGTCGTTCCGGCGGACGTGAGTCTCCTTCGGAGTGAACTCATACGTCGAGCCGCTCCGAGTATTCACGATGGTCTTCACTCTCATGGAGCTATCGTACCACGGGCCTGCGACACCGTCAAGCGGTGGCGTGTTCCTGTACCAGGTATTCGGCGAAGTCGCGGAGCACGAAACGCTCCAACTCCTCCACGAACCTGTACGGGTCGTGGCGGTACTCGATTTCTACAGTGCGTTCGATGAACTCAGCGCGTGTCAGCACCTCGGCGGGGCCGACAGTGCGGTACTCGCCGTGCACTTCAGCGTGGGAGCGGCGGCCCGTGATGTCGAGCACCTGGTCGCTGTCGAGCTGCACCGCCGCGTGTCCTGACCAGCGCTCAGAATGTCCCGAAGAGGTGGTGAACAACACCAGCGGATAGCCAGCGTGGTCGTGAAGTGCGAGCGCCAGCATCGCGCAGTAGCCGTAAGCGAACAGCGAGTACGCGTCATGCCCGGTGGAGCGGAGCATGAGAGTGGAACCGGTAGAACCGAAGGTCACCTCGATGGTGCCGTCGTGCTCATCCCAGATTTCGTCGAGGCTCAAGTGAGGCTCGACGAGGCACGCGCGGTGTTCCGCCTCGCCACGCATCGCTGGGTCGGCGATGTTCTGCCAACGTGTCCCTGACTCTCTGCTTCGCATACGGGTACTCTACACTATCTTGGAGGTAAGCGCAAGTCGCCTGCGGTGAAGGCGTTTCGATATGCCCCGCATCGCCACACCATTCAGCTCAAGTTGGAGTTGAGCGCGCGCCAAGTAGTCGGCGCAACTGTTCAGCGGATGACCGGCGTGTGCTTTCACCCAAGTGAACGTAGTCTCCGGGTGGGCAAGGTTCAGGATGTCACGCGCGAGGTCGTGGATGGCGCTTGTCGCCGGGCGGCCTTCTCGCATCCTGTCAAGCACGGTCAGCGCCACTTTCGAGTCGGTGAGGATGGCAACCGGTTCGCTCCGGTGCTTCAACGCGTTCAGCATCGCGGTCATCTCAGCGTATTCGATGTTGAGCGGGGCTTCAGGGCGGCAGAGGCCCGAGCCGAGTTTGCCGTCCCCGGCGTACCACGCCCACGCGCTGACCGCGTTGCCTGCGCTGGCTGAAGCATCAGTCGCTATCTCCAGCATTACGAGACTTCGGTGATGTGCGTGACCTCGGGAAGGTTGAAGGTCACCTGCCGGTTCGCTGGCTGCCCGTTCAGGCTGGTTACGAGCAGCACCGTGACAACACCGCCGCCGAGAAGCGGGCTGCGCACCGTGTGCGGTCGGCTGTCCCTGTCCGTGAAAAGCAGGTAGTCAGCTTCGTAGGGGAGCACCGGCTCGGCGCGGTTGAGGATACGCATGATGGTGTCGCGCGGCTTCTCGTGGCCCACGAACTCCAGACGGCGCAGCAGCCGCGGAAGACAGTCACTGCCTTCGAGTGTCAACGTGCGACCCGCGCATTCGACGGTCACCGTGTCCCACGACTCGAACGTCGAATCATGGTTCGACTCGTCGTGCTCAGTGTACGAGACGACTTTCGCCGTCGGGTCTTCGACGCCGAGGAGCTGACGTGCAGCCTCCTCAAACGTCCGCGGAACCACACTGGTCGTGAGTTCGTAGAAGTCGGAGTCCATGCCCTGAGCCTATCACCCGCGGACGGTAGGCGCAAGCCGCTATCAGGTTGTCGCGTTGAGCCAGTCCTGAGCTACCACCGTCATGCTGAGGCAAGCAGGGATGGAAGCGCCGGACACGATGTTCAACGATGCGACATCGGACATGTCAGCATCGAACGTCGCACTCGACATCGACGTTCGGATGTACGCTGCGCCGGACTCAGAATATCCGAGAGCCACCCAACCGGTATCGCAAGTCGAGACGATGAGTGTGTTCCTAGCACCGGGGGTGAACGCGATAGGGGAGAGGAGAAGCTCGCCATTCCGCTCTGTCGCCAATACCAGCGGGCCAAGCGCGAGGCGGCCGTAGTTCTGGTCCTCCACTGCACGGGAGGCTTGCGCTACTGAGATGCGCTCAAGGTCGCCTCGCGCGTTCAAGTCTTGCGCGTTAGCGACGAAACCGGAGACCGCGAACACCCCACCTACCAGCAGAATCAGAGTGATGGCGATACCTGCGATGATGAGAATGGGGTCAGTCGCCGCCCGGTCGTGCTGGAGTCGGTTGAGGGTCATGGGGTTCCTGCAGCTAGGTCGGTTGGCAGCCGCCCTTTCAGTATAGCAACTGAAGCTCCCTCAGATGGAGAGGCGGGCACTTGCGAGCGCCGCGAGCGCCCGTGCTACACACGCTTCGACCCCATCGCCGTAACGGTGAGTGAACGGAGTCCCCTCCTGCCACTCATCACGCGTCGGCTTGTGTTCCGAGCGGACAACGAGGTAGTGGTTCAGGTCATTCGGGTTCGTACCACCCTCCGAACGACCGATGTGCAGCGTCTCAATCGGCCGGTCGTTCACCGCAATCCTCACGCTGAGGGGCACGGGTCAGCCCTTGACGCAGAGGAGAGTACGGAGGCGCTGGACAACTTCGACAAGGTCAGACTGGTTCGCAATCACGTCGTCGATGTTCTTGTACGAGTTCGGGAGTTCGTCCACAATGCCCGCGTCGCGACGCGATTCGATGTCGCCGAGCTGGAGCGCAATCTGCGCAGCACCGTCGTCGTCACCCATGAACTCGCGCTTCGCAGCGCTTCGAGACAAGCGGCGGCCCGCACCATGCGATGCGCTCTGGAACGAAGCGTCGTTGCCGAGGCCGCGCACCACGAAGGAGCCGGTGCCCATCGAGCCGGGGATGAGCGCCAAGTCGCCGAGTCCAGCGCGAATCGCGCCCTTCCGGGTGACCAGCATCTCCTCGCCCGCAATCGTCTCCTCGGAGACGTAGTTGTGGTGGACGTTGATGTCGCCGTCGAACGCGATGGTCTTGTTCGGGTAGTGCGCGACGAGCGCGCGCTTGAACAGCGCCATCATCACGCCGCGCGAACGGAGCGCGTAGTCTTGCGCCCACATGAGGTCGTGGCGGTACGCTGTCATCTCCGGCGTGCCCGCGAGGAACACGGACAGGTCACGGTCCACCAGGTCACTGTTGTGCGACATGCCGCGTGCGATGTCAATGTGGCGCTCCGCGAGCGACTTGCCGATGTTCCGGCTGCCGGAGTGCAGAGTCAGCCACAGGTAGCCGTCGTCATCTGAGCAGAGTTCAAGGAAATGATTTCCGCCGCCGAGAGTGCCCATCTGAGAGGCGGCCTTGCCTTCGAGCGCGCGAGCGTCCGGGTGCAAGTTCTTGAAGCCAGCCCAGAACGGCGCCCACCCCTTGTCGAGGCCGAGCGCACGCATGTTCACGGTGCGCGCGTGACCGAGATGGCCGACAGGAATCAAGTTCTCGACCGCAGCACGCAGCGCCGGGAGGCGCTCGACATCTTCGAGACGGAGGTTCGTGCGCGTGGCAACAACGCCGCAGCCGATGTCAACGCCGACCGCAGCCGGGGACACCGCCTGGCGCATCGCGATGACAGAGCCGACAGTCGCGCCCTTCCCGAGGTGGACATCAGGCATCACACGGATGCCGTAGACCCACGGGACGGTGGAGATGTTGCGGAGCTGCTGCATTGCTTGGTGTTCGACCTCTTCCGGGCGCGCCCACATGAGGGTCTCGGCGGTAGCACCGGGCAGCGGAATCGGGAACTCAGACATCCCACCAGCCTACAGCATAGGAACGCCCGCGTCAAGCGAGAAGCCCCGCTCGACGGTCACAGCTCCTCGACGAACGCGTGGTTCCCCCAGTAGGCATACGCATCGGCCCATTCCCGCTCGGTGTACTCGCGGTACGTTCCGCCTTCGTCATGGTTCGCGTTCCGGTGCATCGTGCTCGGTGTCATCGGCGTCACCTCATCGAGCTGCGCCAACACCGCCACAATCTCCCACTCAGCATCCGTCGTCCGACCCTCATCGCGGGCCAGCACGTCAGCGCGGTAGCAGACAATCTTCACGAACGCAGCGGGAGGCTTCACACCCGTGATGCGACGGGATACAACCGGCTCCTCGCCGGGGCGGCGGGCCTCGAACTCCTCCCGTACCAGATGCGCGTTCGACTCGTCCACCAGAACCACCGAGGTGAAGAAGTTCGCAGGCGGGACGTTCACCAGAATCACGTCGTTGTCCACACTGCCAGTGCCCGGCTCGAAATCGTCACGGTGCGCTTCGACAAGCGCTTCCAGCTCATCCCACGTCCCACCGAAGTAGCCGTTCGGCCCGATGCGCGTGCTGAAGCCGCGGGCGAAATCGCCGACAGCGAACTTGTTGGCGCGCACCCACTCGCCGTGGGACAAGGTCAGGTTCTCCATCCCTACACTCTAACATCCTCGCTCGCGCACGGCAAGCCCTATACCTTGCGCTGCGTGAGCAAACAAGGTAGACTTGTGGCATGCCCACTCTCGAAGACACTGCGCTCGAAGAGCTGTTCGCGAGCCTCGACGAATACATTCCGTGTTCATACAATGACTGCGAGCAGGAAGCCGTGAACCTTCTCAAATGCCCGTGCGGCGGTGGTGCTGAAACCATCTGCGCTCGGCACACCGAACACATCCGGCGGCAGCAGGAAACAGTCCCGTGTGAACCCATCGTCTTCAACGGGACGTGCGGACATCACCCGGCCATCGGCGAGTGCACCATCGTCGCTATCGGCTGACAGGCTCGGAAGCTCGCTCGAAGTCGTAACCGTGACCGTAGCGACCACAGCTCGGCAGCGTGTCGCAGTCGGCAATGAAGGCGTCACCGGTGGCAGGCGCCGGACACCAACCACACTGGCCGGTCATTCGGCCGGGTCCGGTCGGCTCAGGCCGCGAGTCCCGAGGAACAACAGGATACGCTCCGCGCTCTCCGTGAACTTCTCGTACTCATCCAAGCTGACCGTAGCGAAATCGTCGCCACCAGTCTCAAGGTACAGGTGCCCAGCGAGCGCCTCCGTGTCGTTCTCGGCGTTGACGTTCTCGCGCTCAGCATCCATCAGAGAGTTGTTGCCAGCTTCTTGAGCTGAGCAACTTCTGTGTCACGAGCAAGCGTCGCCACGCGAAGGTCACGGCGGGAAGCTTGCTGCGGGATGGGTGTGTCAGCAAGCTGCTGCGCACGGTACTCGACTTCGGCTCTGCCTACAGCAGGGGTGTTCATATCAGTCTTCTTCCTTCTGTCGTTCGATGAGGGCAGAGGCGTCCTCCGGGGTCATGATGGCGGAAGCGACGGGCGCGGAACCGTTGAGGATAGCGATGACCGCCTCCATGTCCTCGTAAGGCTGAGCACCCCACGACTGTGGGTGGCCGCCGTGGGCGTCACCGCAGTGAGTCACGCGGACCAGCTCGCCGGAGATGAGCTTCTGGAGTGTGGCAATTCTCTCGTCCGCGGCGAGCGCGACATCGAGGGCGCGGTTCACCGCGTCACGAACGGCCTGTTCGGAGTTCGGGTGCCAGGTGAGAATGGACGGACCGTATTGGGCTTCGTCGTTGCCGTCGTCGAAAGCCGCAGCTATCGCCCGGTCACGCAGCCCGGTCACGCGTATGCTCCGATGAGTTCGCGGGTAGCGGGCACCGCAATGTCGTTACCGACGCGGAGCAGCACGTCCGGCTCCTCGCCGAACAGGGCGAGGTAAGCATCAAACGCTTCGACCCAGTTCGGGTGGAGAGTCTCCATGAGCGCTCCAGTCTCATCGTCAATGCCGGTCACGCCAACGCTGAGGATGAAATCGTTCGCCGCTTCCGGCCCGCGCCGCGCAGCAGCGTTGAGACGCAGAGCGGTGACTCGGCGGATGATGGGGGAGTCTTCGGTCATCTTCAGATTCTACCACCTCGGGTGTTGCCAGTCAAGCACTACGACCACTGCACCTCAAGGTGGTTCTCGATGGCGAACCGGGCGACCTCTTCCAGCTCGACGAGCCGCTCCTCCGAATATCCGAAGCTCCGCCCGACGTGGATGAAGTTCCCCTCCCTGAACGTGGCGCTGCCTTCGTCGGAAGGTGCTGCGCCCTGCGCGATGAGGACGCGGCCAAGAAAGTCTGAGGCTTCGCAGCCGCCGGTGCCGTCCCCGAACTCGAAGCCGAGAAGGTCGAGAATGTGGAGAGCGTTAGTACCCGCCATGTTGACCTCCGGGATGGGTACGAGGCTCGTCGCAACAATGCCGGGGCCGTAAGCACTGCACATCTCGTCGCCGCAGACGGGGGAAACACCGACCGCGTACGCGTCGCGCGCGTCAGCGTATGTCGCATAGCTCGCGACGTGAACTACGTCGCGGCAGGCGCAAGAGATGGCCCAGCCGGACGGTTCGACGTAGACGCTGAATGTGACTGACATGCCCTTGACGTTACACGACACTAGAGGGTATGTCAAGCCGGTCGCATGGTAGACTTCGGGCATGGACTTCACAGTCGAACGGGAGCCGCACGTTCGCTCCGGCGCGGAAGCCATCACCGTCGAATGTCGCCACCCCGGCGCTGACGATTACACCGGCAGACTGAACGGTGTGCTCACCTCCACAGGCGACCAGGCACGTCACCTTGACCGGTTCGACCTGCTCACCCCGCCGGACGGGTTGATGCTTTTCGTCAACGAGGTGACAGTGAACCCGGAGGCGGTCGGCAGGCGCCTCGGCCATCGACTCATCGAACATGCGGTGGAGGCGACAGGTGCGCGTAACGTCGCGCTGATTGCAGCGCCGTTCGGCCCGCGCGCCGCAGCACTCACCGAACAGGTCGGGCTGCGGCGACTGGAGACGTATTACGAGAAGCTCGGGTTCCGTGAAGTTGCACGCACACCTGACGGGCACTCGCTGATGGTGCTCACCCGATAAGAGTCAGCCCGTACTCAACGGGGACGCCCGCTGCGATGAACCGAAGCACCTTCTCCACCGGGTACGGTTCCTCCCAGGTTTCCGAGTCGAACGCCTTTACCACGTCGAGCGAAACTCCAGTTCGATACAGGCGGCCCGCTGAGACGGGCGAGCACCGGCGACAGAGCTGACGTGTGCCACCGCTGAGGTACGGGAGGAAGAAAGCTCCCCACGGCCTGATGTCCGGGTGCTCCGGCGGGATGCCGAGCATGGACGGGAACACGAGCATCTCAGGGAAGAGTTCGAGAAGCCTCGGGTCTCCGGGCGTCCCGTCTTCATTCCACAGGAATCTGGAGATGGCCCAACCGGATTGCTTGTCCACATACGTGTGCAGCCGTTCCAAGTCATCGCCGAAGCTCGCAACGATACGTCCGACCGTAGTCGGGCTGTCCGACGGCCGCCAATGTTCGACGAGAG
>Ga0136636_10002064_pt1 | contig 11922 bp, 11 predicted proteins | sample AntDrymUQ8522106_2_FD_104653 | JGI IMG/M metagenome (GOLD analysis project Ga0136636, IMG submission 104653) | Polar desert sand microbial communities from Dry Valleys, Antarctica - metaG UQ852 (21.06) | ecosystem: Environmental > Terrestrial > Soil > Desert | place: Antarctica: Dry Valley... | reverse complement strand
CCATGTATATTTATCTGAATCAAAGAGCAATACCGAGATTTGTTTTGAGAAAAACAAAGGAATTACAGAAGGGATAAATGTCAGTAACCGAATCACAAAAATGGTATAGATAACATCCCCTTTTTTCTTTCCGGCTTTAAAAAAATAGTAACCTCCAGCAGCATCCAGTCCCAATCCATAAAATGCTGTGGCAAGCATTACAAAAGTCGATAACGTTTCAATGATACCAAACTCCTCAATGGTTAAGGCTCGGGTATAAAAGGGCAATAACAAAAGGCCAATGAACTTTTTTAGTCCACTACCCAATCCATAGACCACCGTATCTTTTAAAAACTCTTTTTTTATTCCCATGAAATTTATGTTCATTCATTCGGACGAACTAAAATAGTATAAAGAAGATGAAAAAAATGCAGTTTTACATCTATCGCTAAAAAAAGGGGATGATCGTCATCGATCATCCCCTTAAAATAATAACTATTAATTCGATTACAACGCAAACGTTTTTTTGATTACATCCACATAGTCCAATTTTTCCCATGCAAAAAACTCAACTTCCTTCTCGACTTCTTTGCCATCTTGCATCACCTTAACCTTTTGAGTATATGGTTTACGTCCCATGTGACCATAAGCAGCAGTGGCTTCAAAAATTGGATTTTTCAATCCAAATCGACGAATAATTGCTGCAGGGCGCATATCAAAAAGTCCTTTAATTTTTTCAGCAATTTCGCCATCTGTTAACTTAACCGCTGAAGTTCCATAGGTATTAACATTCAATCCAACAGGTTGAGCTACACCAATGGCATAAGCAACTTGTACCAACACTTCCGAAGCGACACCTGCCGCCACTAAGTTTTTAGCAATATGACGAGCTGCATAAGCTGCTGAACGATCTACTTTCGATGAGTCCTTCCCCGAAAAAGCTCCTCCACCATGTGCGCCTTTTCCTCCATATGTATCTACAATAATTTTACGACCAGTTAAGCCTGTATCGCCATGTGGACCTCCAATAACAAATTTTCCAGTTGGGTTAACATGCAATATGTACTCCTTTTCGAAAAGCTTTTGATTGGAGGTGGATAATTTAGCTTTTACTCGAGGGATTAAAACATTTTTAACATCAAGACGAATAGTTGCCAACATCTTGTCGTCAACATCAAAATCGTCGTGTTGAGTAGATACAACAATGGTGTGAATACCAACAGGTACATTCGCATCGTTGTATTCTAAGGTTACTTGCGACTTTGAATCGGGACGCAAATAAGTCATATACTTACCCTCGCGGCGAATAGCAGCTAACTCAAGTAGTAACAAATGCGACAAATACAATGGCAATGGCATTAAATCATCGGTCTCGCGACAAGCATAGCCAAACATCATCCCTTGATCGCCAGCACCTTGATCATCAGGATTTGCACGCTCAACGCCCTGATTAATATCTGCTGATTGCTCATGCAACGTAGAAATTACGCCACATGAACCCGAATCGAACATATATTCGGCCTTGGTATAACCAATTCGTTTAATAACATCGCGAGCTACTTTTTGCACAGCTACATATCCTGCTGTTTTAATCTCGCCACTCACTACTACTAATCCTGTAGTCACCAAGGTTTCGCAAGCCACCTTCGATTCAGGATCTTGGCGCAACAAGTCGTCTAATATGGCATCTGAAATTTGATCGGCCACTTTATCAGGATGTCCCTCTGACACCGATTCTGATGTGAATAAATATCCCATAACACAATAGATTTATACTGCCTTAAGGCATTAGTTTTACATTTAAATAATTGCGGAGAAAAAGAGGTGGGCTTAGACGACATGCGTTTTAGCATTTTTTTTAGTGGTTGCAAGCTGACAAATCCTTCCACTTTTTCTAGTACAAAGAAACAAAAATTTATTTCGACACCAAAAACAATCGAAAACAATTAAATGTTCACATTAATAAAAAAACACTTCTTAAGTTCTAACTTGACTATCAAACTCAAGCAAGCCAATTATACATCTGTATTTCAATGAATTACACTTCATTATTTTTATTTATTTTACGTCAAAAAGATTAATGCTATTTTTTTTCAAATTTTTTCTGAGATATGTTTGGAGATTTTCAAATTTGCCATATCTTTGCATCCGCATTTGAAAACCAAACAACACGGTTCAAAAGCAATTGGTCCCTTCGTCTAGGGGTTAGGACACAAGATTTTCATTCTTGAAACAGGGGTTCGATTCCCCTAGGGACTACGAAATAACAATAGTAAGACACAGAATAATATAAAATTACGAAGATGGCAAATCATCAATCGGCGAAAAAAAGAATTAGACAAATTGCAAAACGCAACTTGCACAACAAATATTATGCAAAAACAGCGCGTAATGCAGTTAAAAAACTTCGTCTAACCTCTGAGAAATCAGAAGCAACCACACTTTATCCTAAAGTAGTTTCGATGCTTGATAAATTGGCTAAACGAAACATTATTCATAAAAACAAAGCTTCGAACTTAAAGTCGAAACTAGCTATTTTCGTTAACAAATTAGCGTAAACAGCAAACGCGGTCCCTTCGTCTAGGGGTTAGGACACAAGATTTTCATTCTTGAAACAGGGGTTCGATTCCCCTAGGGACTACTAAGCCCTCTTACCACCGTAAGAGGGCTTTTTGTGCGCTTAATTATTCTTTGGTTTGTATTATATTTGAATTTATTATTTTCAACTTAACAAACAATTTCTCCTTACCACAAACGTACAATTATGTCATCCATTTTACTCGCTCAAAACAACAATACAATTGAAAAAGCAAAGCAGCAACTAAACAAATGGCTTATATCTTTAAATATTGATACGCAAAATATTTCAGACTACTCAAAAAAATATCTTACTAGATACAAAACAGAACATGTCCTTTACATAAATCATTATGCTAATCTATTAAAGCATGCTGTATCCCAAACAAATAAATCAATAACTGAATTAACAGTTTTAGATTATGGTGGTGGAATTGGGATTATGTCGCACTTATTGTCTTTAGCAGGTGCTAAAGCTATTGTTTATAATGACATTTTCGAAACATCGACAAACGACACAAAAACTCTTGCAGAAAAAAACGGAATTCGAATCGATCATTTTATTACAGGCGACATAACTGAAACAATCAATTACTTAGAATTCAATAAATTAAATGTTGACTTAATAATTTCGATGGATGTCCTTGAACACATTTACAGTTTAAACAACTGGTTTTCAGAACTCGCAAAAATCAAACAGTCATATGTCTTATTCTTTAACACAGGAGCAAACCCTAAAAATCCACTTATAAAACACCGTATCACAAAAATTCAAAAAATAGCTGAATTCAAAGGTCAAAATGTGAATGAAGGATGGAAAGAAAGAGATTCGAAAGGAGCATTTATTAAAATTAGAGAAGGCATTATTAATGATTTAAACCATGACTTTACTGAACAAGAAGTTAAAACCCTGTCATCCGACACTCGCGGCCTTATTAAAAGTGATATTGAAGCGTACGCTTTGAGTTATGCCCAAACAAAAAAAAGAGCAAATACACATCCCTATTACCTATCAAATACTTGTGATCCGTTGACTGGAAACTGGGAAGAGCACCTTATTAACCTTCCTTTGTTTATTACCGATTTAAAAAAGCTAGGATTGAATGCATCTATTGTAAATGGCAAATACTCCTATTCTCAAAATAAATTCAAAAACTTCCTCAAGCGAGTACTAAACATATTTATGAGATGCTTCCCCTTATTTGCATTAGACTTTTCACCCTCATACTCCCTGATAATCAAGCCAAAAACCTAATGCATGAACCAAAACCTAACCATTAAAACATGGGCTGTCGAAGATCGTCCACGAGAAAAACTGCTAACCAAAGGTATTCTCTCCTTATCTGATGCTGAGTTACTTGCTATCATCATTGGCAGTGGAAGCAGTAAAGAATCGGCTGTTGAGCTATCGAAAAAAATACTACATCACTATCACAACAACTTGAGCGAACTGGGCAAATGCCAAACCGACGACCTAATCTCTCGTTTTCATGGCATAGGCGAAGCTAAAGCTATCTCAATAATGGCGGCACTTGAACTAGGACGCCGCAGAAATTCAAGTGATTCGATAAATCGCCCAAAAATAACCGCCAGCAAACATGTTTTTGATATTTTTCATCCTGTACTTTCCGATTTGCCACATGAAGAGTTTTGGATATTACTCTTAAACCGATCGAATAAAGTATTATCAAAACACCGAATTAGCCAAGGAGGCATTAGTGGGACTGTAATTGATGTTCGAATAATTATGAAACGGGCCTTGGATCAGCTTGCTTCGTCCATTATTCTTTGTCACAATCACCCATCAGGCAATCGCGAACCAAGTGGCGCCGACCTTGAAATAACCAAAAAACTTTGCGATTCAGGGAAAATTCTCGATATTCCCGTTCTAGATCACATTATTATCGCCGAAAACAGCTATTTTAGCATGGCCGATGAGGGTGTGATGTAAAACACAGAACCAAATGCGAATATTAAATGTCACTTACCTTTAAATATTTAACCCGCAAAGAAATTGATGATCGACAATGGGATAATTGCATTAATGGCTCTAAAAAACCGTTGTGTTCGGCTCTGAGTTGGTATTTAGATATTGTATCGCCCAATTGGCACGCCTTGGTTTTGGAGAATTACCACGCTGTTTTACCATTGCAAATTAAATCAAAAGCAGGTTTTAAATACACCACTCACCCCATATTTTGCCAGCAGCACGGTATTTTTTCAACGACAAATCTTACCCAAAGCACAATAGAGCAATTCTACGAACACATCGCAAGATTCTTATTCATCGAGATTCAGAGCCAGCCATATTTTTTGCCCAAATTAAATAAAAAAATAATCGTACAAACTCGCCCAAATTACGAACTCGCTTTAAACAACTCCTTTTTTACGATACATCAAAAAATGTCGCGAAACACCAAATGGAATTTGAGGCAAGCAGAGAAACATCAATTAACAGTTATTCAAACCACACCACCCGAAGAATTTTACAAGTTTTATTTAACCCACCACAAAGAACGATATACCACAGATCAATTCGATAAGTTAAACCAAATAATTCACCAATCGATTGAGCAAAACACAGGTCGAATATACAGTTGTTTAAATGATGAAAACGAAATCATCTCACTATCTCTTTTTTTCTTCTTAAACAATCGAATTGTTTATTTCAAGTCTGTATCTTCTGAAGAGGGATATTTAAAAAGGGCGAACTTTAAAATACTTTCAACATTAATTGAAGAATACTGCACCTCAAATTACATTTTAGATTTTGAAGGATCGCGAAACGAAGGGATTGCTAGATTTCTCGAAGGATGGGGAGCCCAATTGCAACCCTATTTCGCAATTAGGAAAAAAAGTCACATCGATAAAATTGTCAATTTTAAAAACAAGCACCAAATTAAATGGATATAAGATTAATTAACAACAGTAAAGTAAACAGACAAAAATGGGATGACACCGTAACGCAGTCATCATCCAATTTTTTTGCCACATCAAAAGCACTTGATATAAACTCAAGCACTTGGCAGGCTATTGTTGTTGATGATTATGAACTTGTAATGCCAATAGTCCCTCAAACGCGGTATGGCATACCTTATCTTGTGCAGCCCTTGTTTTTTCAGCAGCTTGGAGTTTTTCAAAAACAACAAGAACCTATCGTTATCGATCCTTTTCTGCGTTTTATAAAAAAAAGATTCCCGTTCATTGTTTATAATTTCAACACCAATAACACCACCAAAACCGTTTCAAAAAGCATCCTATTTCGGAAAACGTATTCATTAGATCTCAACAAACCAATTGAAGAGCTAAAAATGAATTTTTCGAAAAGCCATCGAAAAAATATTTCAAAGACACAATCGAACTTGCTTTATATTGATGAATTAAACTCACCTGATTTGTTTTTACCCTTTTTAAGAACGTTCTATCAGTCTAAAAACATGTCATTCGTTAAGGAGAAGAATTACTTAGGTTTAAAGAATATAATTTACGCAACATTTAACCATAGCAAACTATTAGGTTGTTACGATAATAACGAGTTAATTGGAATGGCCTATTTTTTAACATACATGAATCGATGTACACTGTATTCTTGCACCAACGAAAAAGGCCATGAAAAAAAAGCCACCTTTGCATTGGTTAATGCCTTTATCGAGCAAAACAGTTATCCCAATGGTATTCTCGACTTTGCAGGATCTGACATCCTAGGAATTGCAGAATTTAATAAAGGTTGGGGTTCGATTCTAGAGCAATATCCACAATTTTCTAATCGATGGTTATAAACTTCAGTAAATGAAAAAACTTAACGTACTTTTTATATCATCGTGGTTTCCATCTTCAAAATTCCCTTTCAATGGCAACTTTGTTATTCGACATGCTGAGGCCGTATCTAAATTCTGTAATGTTATTCTTTTAAACATAACGTCAGATCCTCTTCTCGATAAAAGTAAACTTGGTATATCTGATCAAATTGAACTAATTGAAATTAATATTTCATCGAAAATTCAAATTCCAATATTTCGAAAACTTACAATTTGGTTTAATTATTACAACATACTATGTGCGACTATTAAAAAACTAAAAAACGATAATAGAAAACCAGATATAATTCATACTAACATTACTTTCCCAACTTCGTTTTGGGGTTTAGTAATGAAAATTCGTTTTAATATCCCGTATATCATTACCGAACATTGGACTGGATTCCTGCCTGGAACCAGAATAAAGCAATCATTAATTAAACAATTGATTGCAAAATATTGCTGTGCAAAAGCATCATGCATTTCACCGGTTTCAAACGATCTTAGAAATGCAATGCAATCCTTAGGCTACAAAGGCAATTATAACGTTATACCCAATGCTGTAAATGAGCAATTATTCTCTAAAATAAACAAACCTAAATCTATAGATTCGACAACAAAGTTTATACATATTTCGTCATTGCTTGATGACCATAAAAACATTACAGGGATTCTTCACGCATTTAAAGATGCACTAGAAAAGGAACCAAAAATACATCTAACCATCGTAAGTGACAATTCTCCTGAGGATTTTTTGCGATTTGTAGAAAACGAAAAACTCACCAGCAAAGTATCATTCGAAGGTCCGTATTCGCCATTAGAAATTGCTAATGCACTAAGTAATTCAGATTGTTTCCTCCTTTTCTCAAACTACGAGAATCTTCCATGTGTTATTATTGAATCATTAATGGCAGGCGTTCCTGTAATATCATCACAAGTTGGAGGAATAAGTGAAATGATAAACTCCTCAAATGGATACTTAATCCCAAAACAAAATATTGAGGTATTAACAAATACAATTATCGAATTTAGTTGCTCAAAATCAATGTTTGATCAAAAAAAAATACAGAAGGAGAGTCTTTTAAAGTATAGTTATGAGGCTGTTGGACAGAAATACCTAAACGTGTATTTGAAATCAATTAAAAATGATTAAAAAAATCATTTACACTTTTACCTCAAGAATAGGCATTGCGATAATTAATCTCGTGATTGCAGTAATTTTATCTCGTTGGTTAGGTGCAGAGTTAAAAGGGGTTCAAAGTTTATTGCTAATATACATTTCATTAATAACAACTATAACAGGTTTTGCGGGGATATCATCCTTATCCTATCTGTTGCCTAAAAGTCCAAAAGCAAATTACCTAATAGCCTCAACCATTTGGTCTTTTACTATTTGCACTATAATTTACCTTTTATCAACAACACTCCATTTAATTCCAACTCAATATATTTTTTCAATTATCGCTATAAGCCTAGTTAGTTCATTAGGGAATAACAATCTATCTATTTTGCTTTATAAAGAGAAAATTCGAGAATACAATAGAGCGATGTTATTGCAACCTGTCATCCTCGTTTTAATGATTGCTGCTTTTTTTGTTGTAACTAGAACCTTAACTATTTCGAATTATTTGGTTTCATTACTCATCAGCTATATCCTATTCTTACTGATTTCTATCTCTGGATTAAAATATCTACAGAAACTCAATGATTCTAATTCATCTAAATCAATCATATACGACTTAAGACAATTACTCAAATATGGCTTTTATAATCAAACCGCTACCATAATTCAATTAGCAAGCTTTCGCGGAGCTTACTTTATTATTGAGAAATACTGTACTACGTCAGAAGTGGGCATCTATTCCAATGCGGTTTCAATTACTGAATCAATATGGCTAATCAGCCGAAGTATTTCATTAGTGATGTATTCCAAAATCATTAATACTGAATCCACGATTAAACAACGTAAACTGATCATTCGATTTTCTCAAATAACATTCTACATACAGCTTCCTGCGATCCTACTAATTAGTGTGATTCCTGCCCAATTTTATGTTTATATATTTGGAAAAGATTTTTATGCGATGAAAACAACCATTGTATTTCTGCTGCCTGGTGTATTATTATACGGACAATCACTCATCTCAGGTCATTATTTTTCAGGAACAGGGAATCATAAAATAAATACGCTATCCAATCTTGGAGGAATGATCGTATTATTAATTTCTTCCTTTTTCCTTATTCCTCATCTGGCACTTGTAGGTGCAGCCATTTCAACTTTTTTAGGTTATTTTACCCTTTTATTAATACAATCATACTATTTAAAAAAGAAGTTGCAAATTGGGTTTGTAAATTTTATTGGCTCACGAAACAAGATTGTTACTTATCATCATTTTCTAAAAAAAATGTATTTTAAAATAAACAAACGTAAATTATGAATAGTTTAAAAAAACTGGGACTTGCACTCATACAATTATTTAAACAACCGTCATTAATCAACCTTATAATTGAAAACAGACATGTTTGGCGCAAATACTGTGAAAAAAATCATCCCAATTACACGAATGGATTACCTGTTGTCGATTTGCATCTATTAATTGGACGGGAGATTGAATTAAACAGGTATTCATTTTTAAATGGTGGATCGTTATTAACTGACATTGCTCTATTAAAAGGATTGGCATTAAAAATTCCAAATTGTTCCTATTTCGAAATTGGAACTTGGCGAGGAGAATCAGTAGCCAATGTGGCTGAAGTGGCAAATAAATGCATAACGATGAACCTTTCAAATGAAGAAATGATGAAGGCTCATGGCAATATAAATATTATAAATCAAATAGGCATTTTTATTAAAAACTTCACAAATATCAGACTTCTAGAAGCCAATTCATTAACTTTTAATTTTGCAACACTAAATGAAAAATTCGATTTAATATTTATTGATGGAGATCACCATTTTAAATCAGTTTTGTCTGATACAATAAACGTATTTAAACATTTAATTCACGAACAATCAATAGTTGTATGGCACGATTACAGCTACCAACCAGATGATGTCAGACACGAAGTTTTAAGTGCAATATTAGAGGCATTACCAAACCATCTACATTCGAACCTTTACCATGTTCGAAACACAAATTGCTGTATATATCATCCGAAAAAACTCTCTCAAAGCAAGTCTTTAGAACAACACGATTATCCTTTCTATAATTTTGCATCTAAGATTTCAATCCAAAATAACTAACCCATGCAAACCACCATCTTAAATCAGAAACCATCGATTTTCAATCAGTTTCTAGCTGAAATTCGTGATAAACAAATACAAAAAGATTCTTTGCGTTTTCGAAGAAACTTAGAGCGGATGGGTGAAGTTTTAGCCTATGAAATTAGCAAAACACTTTCGAGTGAGGAGATATCTGTAAAAACGCCACTCGGAATTGCAAAGGAAATAGTTCCAAAAAACAAATTGGTAGTTGCATCTATTCTTCGTGCAGGACTTCCAATGCATCAAGGCTTATTAAATTATTTCGACAGAGCTGAAAATGCCTTTGTATCAGCCTACCGAAAATACAACGAAGATGGGGAATTCGATATTCATATTGAGTATAGCTCATCACCTTCACTTGACGGGAAAACCCTTATTTTATGCGATCCAATGCTGGCAACTGGCAGCTCTTTAGAACTAGCTTACAGAGCATTACTTTTAAAAGGTACTCCAGAAAAAACCATTTTCGCTTCTCTCATTGCCAGTCAAGCTGGGGTAACTTACATTAACAACATGACTAAAACCGAAAATGTAGAGTTTTGGGTAGGTGCAATCGACGAGGAATTAAATGCCAAATCGTATATTGTGCCTGGGTTAGGCGACGCAGGCGATTTAGCTTTTGGAACTAAACTTTGAATCCTCAGAAATAAGTCGAACTTTTCCAGTATCGTCGCATCTCTCGAGTAAATGTTTCATGTCAGCTCCATATTCGGGATGAACAAAACTAGCCCAATGATCATTTAATGGAACTAAAACAAATCGACGATGCCTAATGTGCATATGAGGAATAACAAGTTCATCGGTATGAACAATCTCATTCTCGTAAAATAAAATATCTATATCAATAGGTCGACCAACATAAGTCCCTTCGGGTCGCTTAACTCGACCTAAGTCTTTTTCCATTTTATGAATAACACCTAGAAGTTCTTGTGGATTCAATTCGGTTTTTAATTCAAGAACCTGATTTAAAAACCACAAATCTTCATCAAACCCCCAAGGTTCGCTCTCATACACCTTAGAAAGTAATCCAACCTCACCAACCTGATCGTTAAGCATACCAATGGCTTCTTGAAAAACCTGCAAAACATCTCCTTGATTACCTCCCAATTGCAATAGAACAGTTTTAATCATAGTTTATATATTAAAAACGAATAAAGATAGAAAAATTAATTTCTAATTAACCGGTTTAAGAACCACCATATTTTAATAACTTTGCTAAATACCCTAATTTAAAACCCTATTATTATGGCAAAATTTTTTAAGTACTTTTTCGCAACCTTACTGGGTGGTTTAGTTGCTGGAATTCTTTTATTATTAATTTTAGTTGGCGTCATTGCAGGAATTGCGTCTATGGGCGAGTCCGAAGCTAAACTTGAAGAAAAAACAATTTTACACCTTGAGTTAAACGGACAGATTAGCGAACAAGCCAAGGACAATACTTTTGATGAGCTTTTTAGCAGCTTTAACGATGGTCCAACAAATGAAGGATTAAACCAAATCCTTTCGAACATAAAAAAAGCCGAGATGGATCCTAATATCTCAGGAATCCTTTTGGAATCAGGCATGTTAAATACTGGTTATGCAACAATTGAAGAAATTCGAACTGCACTTTTAAACTTTAAAAAATCCGGAAAATTCATTTACAGCTATGCTCCCATTTACACTCAAAAAGCATATTATCTAGCCTCAGTGGCTGATAAAATTTATTTAACCCCTGGAGGAATGCTCGAGTTTAAAGGCATTTACTCAGAACGAATGTTTTTTAAAAACACTTTAGAAAAACTAGGTGTTGAGGTGCAGGTTTTTAAACATGGAAAATATAAATCTGCGGTTGAACCATTCATTACAGATAAAATGAGTGATTCTTCACGAGAGCAAACCACTGTTTATGTTCAAGCTATCTGGCAACAAGTTCTTAAAGGAATATCTGAAGCTCGAAATACAGAACCTCAGAAACTGGAGGAACTTGCCAATCAAATGCCCATGTTCAGCGATCCTCAACTATTGATTGACAGTAAATTAATTGATGGACTTAAATATCGCGATGAACTTATTAACGAACTAAAAGAAAAAATTGGAATCGAGGATTCAAAAGACATTGCATCTGTTAGTAATAAAAAATATGCAAAAGTTGTTGTAAAAGATCCCAATAAAAAATTCTCTCGTAATAAAATTGCGGTTATTTATGCCGAAGGTGGAATTGATGATTCGAGTAGTGAAGGCATAAAATCTGATAAGTTATCTAAAACCATTCGTCAAGCTCGACGCGATAGCACCATTAAAGCCATCGTACTTCGAATTAAT
>Ga0136636_10002063_pt1 | contig 11923 bp, 10 predicted proteins | sample AntDrymUQ8522106_2_FD_104653 | JGI IMG/M metagenome (GOLD analysis project Ga0136636, IMG submission 104653) | Polar desert sand microbial communities from Dry Valleys, Antarctica - metaG UQ852 (21.06) | ecosystem: Environmental > Terrestrial > Soil > Desert | place: Antarctica: Dry Valley... | reverse complement strand
CCACGACAGATCGAATTTTCGCGACTGAACCTCAACTATACCGTAATGAGCAAGCGTAAATTGCTCGAATTAGTGAAAGACAATCATGTGACCGGATGGGACGATCCACGCATGCCAACCATCTGCGGATTGCGTCGTCGCGGCTATACTCCAGAATCGCTCCGGAATTTTGCAGAACGCATTGGTGTGACCAAAACCGATGGGATTACCGATGTAGCTCTTTTGGAACATTCGATTCGCGAAGACCTGAACAAAAGTGCACAGCGTGTGATGGGCGTATTGAATCCATTGAAAGTGGTAATTACGAATTGTCCTGATGGAGTGATTGATCAGATGGAAGCTGTAAATAATCCGGAAGATGCTTCGATGGGAACACGTTTGGTTCCGTTTACCCGCGAACTCTATATTGAACGGGAAGATTTTATGGAAGATCCACCGAAGAAATTTTTCCGTTTATCGCCAGGTACCGAAGTGCGCCTTCGTTATGCCTATTTCATTACCTGTACCAACGTGGCAAAGGATGAAAACGGAGAAATCACTGAAATTCATTGCACCTACGATCCGGCATCGCGCGGTGGAAATTCTCCCGACGGAAGAAAAGTAAAATCGACTATTCACTGGGTATCGGCTTCCGAAAATGTAGAAGCCGAAGTTCGACTATACGATCGTCTATTCAACGACGAAGAACCTGATGGACATAAAGACGTTGACTTTAAGGAATTCATGAATCATGATTCATTGCAGGTTCTGCCGAAATGCTTCATCGAACCTTTCGTAAAAGAGGCTAAAGCACTGGATCATTTCCAGTTCGAGCGCTTAGGTTATTTCAATATCGATCAGGATTCAAGTATAGGTAAACTCGTTTTCAATCGCACCGTTCAGTTGAAAGATACCTGGGCAAAGGTTCAGTGTAAATAGATTCGCAGGCGTTCGACTGAGCTCACGCCGAAGTCTTTGCTCTCGAAAAATCATAATAAACTTCAGGAGTTAAGAATGTATTGATATTTTCCGATGAGACCATTATTTCAATTAGCATTTATTTTGATTTCACTTTTCTTCGGAAGTTGTTCCAAAGAAAAAAAACCGGACATTGAAACCCCTGAAGATCAATATAAAATAGTATGGAACGATGAATTCAACGACAATGGATTGCCTGACAATTCGAAATGGAGCTATGATGTGGGTGGAGGAGGATGGGGAAATAAAGAAGCTCAATACTATACTGACTCACGCATACAAAATTCAGAAGTCAGGGCTGGTTTTCTCTATATCAATGCTATAAAGGAAGACTTTGAAGGTAAAAAATACACTTCTGCACGCTTGGTCAGCAAAGGAAAAGGAGATTGGTTGTATGGAAAGTTTGAGATAAGAGCAAAATTGCCCGAAGGAAGAGGAATGTGGCCGGCAATCTGGATGCTGCCAACCGATTGGTTTTATGGCGGCTGGCCTGACAGTGGAGAAATTGATATCATGGAAAATTTAGGACATATTCCATATTTTATTGCTGCCACCGTTCAAACAAAATCATACAACTTTAATCAGAATACCCATAAGCAAACACTTATTCCAATACTTGACTGCTATTCCGAGTTTCATATTTACACCATGGAATGGGATTCCAATCAAATTCGCATTTATGCAGATTCAATACTTTATAATTCGTTCAGGAACGAAGGATCTGGATTTCAAACCTGGCCATTCGATCAGCGATTCCACCTAATTTTAAATGTGGCAGTTGGCGGAACATTTGGTGGAGCTAATGGCATCGATGATAGCATCTTTCCACGTTCAATGGTCATCGATTATGTCCGGATTTATCAGAAGAAATAGCACTGCTTTGATTCGACTCTTCGGCTGACTTAAAGTTCATCTGACCAATACCAATATTGCGTTATCTTTGCTCCCGGAAACAAATCAACAATATCATGTCATTTTCATCTTTCGGTTTATCACCAGCTCTGGTAAAAGTTTTGTCTGACCAAAATTATTCTCAGGCCTATCCCATTCAAAAAGAAGTAATTCCAGCTATCCTGAAGAGGAAAGATGTTTTAGGCATTGCGCCAACTGGCTCGGGGAAAACTGCCAGTTATGTGTTGCCAATTTTAACTAACCTACAGGGAAGTTCGTCTTCAAAAAACAGACATGCACAGGTTTTGGTGTTGGTTCCGACCCGTGAACTGGCGGTTCAGGTGCGTGATGTATTCATTCAATTTGGGTCAGAACTTCCGGATCGTATTAAAACGGTTGCAGTTTTCGGGGGAGTTTCCATCAATCCGCAGATGATTGGATTGCAGGGCGTTCAGGTTTTGGTAGCCACACCCGGACGATTGCTGGAGCTGATCGATTCGAATGCGGTTCATTTATCCGAAATTGACACTTTGGTATTGGACGAAGCCGACAAAATGCTCAATCTTGGTTTTCAGGAAGAGATGAAAAGAATTTTTGTATTGTTGCCAAAAAAACGTCAAAACCTCCTATTTTCGGCTACCCTGAGCGAAAAGCTTACCGATATCAATCAGATTATCCTAAATAATCCGGAGGTAATCAAAATTGAACCAGAGAAAGAAAATATTGATTTGATTGAGCAGACCGGGTATTTTGTTTCTACGGAAAGGAAAGGTCCACTGCTACGCTACATCATCAAAAAGAATAACTTGCACCAAGTATTGGTTTTCACTTCTTCAACTTTTCAGGCCGATAATGTGGCCGATAAACTTTGCAAAAACGGAATCGATGCTGTTTCAATCCACAGTAGAAAGAGCCAGGGAGCGCGAACTGAGGCTCTGCGCGAATTCAAAACCGGCAAGCTTCGGGTGCTTGTTACCACCGATTTATTGGCACGAGGAATCGATATTGAGTTTTTACCTCATGTGATCAATTACGAATTGCCACGCTCACCCAAAGATTACGTTCACCGCATTGGTCGCACTGGCCGCGCCGAAAGTCCGGGAGAAGCTATTTCATTTATTACTCCTGAAGATCAGCACCATTTCCGGATTATCCAAAAAAAGATGGGCAAATGGGTCACCATGATTGATAGTACAAATATGGATTTTAAAGGATTTTAAAGGATTTTAAAGGATAATCATAAAATATTCATCCTGATTTGGTTAAGTGCTGTTGGTTTTGTAATTTTATCTGACATAAAAATCTAACTTTCCGTCTCATGCTGATAAAAACCTTCGCGAGCGCTGTTCATGGTATCGATGCAACAACAATAACCATCGAAACCGAAATTTCCCAGGGAATTAAATTCTTTATGGTTGGCCTGCCCGACAATGCAGTGAAAGAGAGCCAGCAGCGCATCGAATCGGCTATGCGGCTCAATAATTTCAAATGGCCCCGAAAAAAGGTCGTCATTAACATGGCCCCCGCCGATATTCGAAAAGAAGGTTCCGCTTACGACTTACCACTTGCCATTGGAATACTGGCGGCAAATGAACAAATTAAATCAGACAAAATTTCGAAGTATTTGATGGTGGGTGAATTGTCGCTCGATGGAAACCTTCAGCCGATTAAAGGTGCTTTGCCCATTGCGATTAAAGCCCGTCAGGAAGGTTTCGAGGGTTTTATACTTCCGAAGGAGAATGCCCGCGAAGCTGCGGTTGTCGATACTTTGAAAGTTTATGGAGTTGACCGCCTGAGTGAAGTAATCGGTTTTTTTAACGACGAAATTGAACTTGAGCAGGTAATCGTAAATACGCGTGAAGAATTTTTTACGAAGGCCAATGAATGTGATGTGGACTTTTCGGACGTTAAAGGTCAGGAAAATGTGAAACGTGCGCTGGAAATTGCAGCGTCTGGCGGACATAATATAATTATGATCGGCCCTCCCGGGGCAGGAAAAACGATGTTGGCGAAACGGATTCCTACAATACTTCCACCATTCACCTTGCGTGAAGCCTTGGAAACTACGAAAATACATTCGGTAGTTGGCAAGATCGATAAAAACACATCTTTGATGACACAGCGACCATTTCGCTCACCGCACCATACAATAAGTGATGTTGCTTTAGTTGGTGGTGGCGCTTTTCCTCAGCCGGGGGAAATTAGTTTGGCTCACAATGGTGTTTTGTTTCTCGACGAACTTCCGGAGTTTAAAAGGCAGGTGCTCGAAGTGATGCGCCAACCCTTGGAAGACAGGACCATTACCATCTCAAGAGCCAAGTTTTCGGTGGAATATCCTGCCAGTTTTATGTTGGTTACTTCGATGAATCCTTGCCCTTGCGGCTACTATAATCATCCTACCAAAGAATGTGTCTGCGGACCGGGAGTCGTTGCGAAATACCTCAATAAAATTTCAGGTCCGCTGCTTGATCGCATCGACATTCATCTGGAAGTTGTGCCTGTTCCTTTTAAAAAACTTTCGGAGCAAGTAGAGATCGAACCCAGCACGGCCATTCGGGAACGGGTGATTGCTGCGCGCGAAGTTCAATCGCTGCGTTTTGCTAAAAGCGAAGGTGTTTTCTGCAATGCGCAAATGTCATCAAAAATGATTCGCGAGTATGTTGATCTGGATGAGACCAGCAGGAGTCTGCTCAAAAATGCGATGGAAAAACTTGGTTTGTCTGCCCGTGCTTACGATCGCATTCTGAAAGTTTCGCGCACCATTGCCGACCTCGAAGGAAGCGAAAGGGTTGAAAGCCATCATTTATCGGAAGCCATCCAGTATCGAAGTCTTGATCGGGAAAATTGGGGCGGATAGGCGAAATGGACTGGTACTCGTCTGAGCGAAAGGAAAAGAGTGGATAATTGTGCTGTGTTAGCAACGCAAACAACATCCAAAAATCAATACCATTTTTTGAACAAATGCAATTGGTAGCAGTTATACTAATTTATTGGTTATAAATTAACTGTCATGGAAAAATTAAATCTAAACCGCAGGAAATTTCTTGCAGCTCTTTCGCTTGGAACAGCACACGTTTTATTTTCAAATCCACTTTATGCAAGTTTAATTCATAGTAATTCCTTAAATCCATTACAAAAAATAAAACTTGGAAATTCAGGGATTGAAACTACTTTGCTGGGCGTTGGAACGGGTGTTCATGCTACCAACCGAGGTTCATTTCTCACTAAACAGGAAAAAGATAAAAGTCTGGCAATGTTAAGGTATGCGTACGATAAAGGATTTCGCAACTTCGATTGTGCCGACACTTATGGAACCCATTGGATGATGGCCGAAGTTTTGCCTAAAATGAACCGTGAAGAACTTACCATCACATCAAAAATTTGGGTTCGGAGCGGAGGTATTCCTGATGCCGAAAGGCCTGATGCAAATATCGTTATTGACCGTTTTCGGAAAGAATTGAAAACTGATTATATCGATTTGGTTCAAATCCATTGTATGGTGGATGAGGATTGGACGGATTCTCAGAAAAGGCAAATGGATATTCTGGAAAGTTTGAAATCAAAAGGAATTATCAGGGCACACGGTGTTTCTGTCCACTCGCTGGAAGCTATGAAAACTGCTGTTAAAAGTCCATGGGTAGATGTAATTCATGTCCGGATCAATCCATATGGAATTGCCATGGACAAGCCAGAGCCAGAAGAAGTTGTTAAGGTTATTCAACAATTGCACAATTCGGGGAAAGGTGTGATAGGAATGAAAGTTATTGGCGATGGCAAATTGAGCAACGACAGTGAAAAAATAGACAACACTTTGCGCTTTGTATTAGGTTTGGGAACCGTAAATATGATGATAGTCGGATTTGAAAATACAGAGCAAATTGACAATTACCTTGGACGCGTGGAGAAAGCGCTTGGTGTATTAAAGCAAGGGTAAATCAGGGATACTCCAGCTTACTTCTTATTTGAGTGATAGCTGCAACGAGTGATATTTTATTTTGCCTTTGTATCACAGTTTGTGATGGCAAAATCATTTTAAGTAATATTCTCAATAATGTTGGCAAATAACAACAATATCGAATTAATTACGACTTAATGTTGGAAATATACCGCATGACATTAAAAAACGGTTGAGATATTTTTTTTATTCCTGAAAAAATATTAAATTTGTTGGAGTAAACCATCGATAACTATAAACAAACAACTTAATGATGGAAAATACCAACATAAAATGGAATGAATTCAGCGATGAGGTCTTACAGGCTATGATCGGTGAATTTATTCAACAATCTCGCATCCGGCAAAACAAGAGCCAGCAACAGGTTGCTGATGCAGCCGGAATCAACCGGAGTACGCTTAGTCAAATCGAAAACGGGCGTGGAGGAACACTAATCACGTTGATTCAGATTTTGAGAGTGCTTGATCAGATCTCTTTTCTGAAAGTTTTTCAGGTTGAAGAAAAGCCAAGTCCATTGTATTTGGCCAAGATGGAGATGAAAAAGCGTAAGCGTGCCCGAAGAACAAACGATCCAAAAACTTATCCTTTACCCGACTGGTGATGATCGAGAATGCTTATATAAACATTTGGGATAAGCTGGTGGGTGCTATTCACTGGAATCCGGATTCAGGAATTGCTGATTTTGAGTTCGATCCCGGATTTCTCCAATATATGCTTGATGTTGCACCACTAAAAATGCCAACCGCAAAGGCCAAAGGTCAAATATTTTCTTTTCCTAATCTGGCCGGAAGTTCAACATTTAAAGGCTTACCCGGTTTACTGGCTGATATTTTACCCGACCGCTACGGGAATGCTCTTATTAATGCATGGCTTGCCCGCGTTGGTCGCCCTTCAGGTAGTATGAACCCTGTTGAGATGCTTTGTTTTACCGGAAAGCGCGGAATGGGAGCACTTGAGTTTGAGCCGGTAGTTCCAAAATCAGCCAATCAGGCGAGTAAAGTGGAAATTGGAAGTTTGGCCGAAGTAGCTCAGCAAATTCTTTCAGGAAGGCAATTTTTTCAAACCGATCTTTCGCACGATGAGCAAAAGGCACTTTCCGATATCCTTAAAATCGGAACTTCGGCGGGCGGGGCAAGAGCGAAGGCGGTAATTGCCTATAATCCTGAAACTGGCGAAGTACGATCGGGTCAGGCTCAGGCTCCCGAGGGTTTTTCGCATTGGCTCCTGAAGTTTGACGGGGTAGACGATAGCCAGTTTGGTGCGACTTCTGGCTACGGAAGAGTTGAAATGGCATATTATTTAATGGCTGTTGACTGTGGAATTGAAATGATGGAATGCAGTTTAATTGAGGAAAACAAAAGAGCTCATTTTATGACCCGGCGTTTCGATCGTTTGGCAAATAATGAAAAGCTTCATGTGCAGACTTTTTGCGCCATGATGCATTACGATTTCAACGACATTTATTCGTACAGCTACGAGCAATTGTTTCAGACCATGCGCATTTTGCGGCTGACTTATCCCGAAGCCGAGCAGATGTTCCGGAGAATGGTTTTTAATGTGATGGCCCAGAATTGCGATGATCACACCAAAAATTTTGCTTTCACCATGACTCAGTTGGGCGAGTGGAGATTGGCTCCGGCGTATGATGTTTGCCATGCATACCGTCCCGGAAGTGTATGGGTGAGTCAGCATTCGCTTAGCATTAATGGCAAACGACAAGCAGTCACACGTGATGATCTGCTCGAAGTTGGCCGAAAGATGAATGTCAAAAAGGCGCCAATAATCGTTCAGCAAATCTCCGAAACGGTTGCCAAATGGAACGAATATGCAGAACAGGTAAAAGTTGAAGCTAAGTTGAGAGGTGCAATTGGAGAAACGTTATTGATTTTGTAGGTTTAAAATGGAATTTAAACATGGATAAATCAGAAAATGCTTTTGTAATTCCTGACGAGGTTATTCTAAGCAAGATATACTATGTGCGGGAATTAAAGATGATGATCGACAGCGATTTAGCTGAACTTTATGGCGTTGAAACACGCCGTTTAAATGAACAAGTAAAACGCAATCTATTAAGGTTCCCTGAAGATTTTATGTTTCAGTTGACAGATACCGAGTTTAACAACTTGAAATCGCAAATTGCGACATCAAGTTGGGGCGGTCGTCGCAAACCTCCTTTAGGCTTTACCGAACACGGGGTTTTAATGCTGTCAAGTGTTTTAAACAGCGAAAGTGCAATAAAAGTTAACATCCAGATCATGCGGATTTTTACCAAAGTTCGACAACTGCTTACCAACAATTTGAGTGTTCGTAAGGAAATTGGTTTTAACAGAAACTGAGAATAACAAATAATATGCCCCGAAAATCCTATTTCCAATTCAAACAATTCCGCATTATTCAGGAACGTTCGGCCATGAAGGTTGGGATGGACGGCGTGTTGCTTGGTGCATGGGCTGACGCATCCGGAGCCGAACGAATTTTGGATATTGGCACTGGTACAGGATTGATTGCCTTGATGTTGGCACAGAGAAATGCTTCTGCACAAATCGAAGCCATTGAAATCGATCAGGAGGCATTTCAGGAAGCGGTTTTAAATGCACAGCAATCGCCTTGGAACGACAAAATTCAAATCGAAAACTCATCATTTCAGGATTTTGCGGAGCGGACTGATCAAAAATATGATCTGATTGTGAGCAATCCGCCTTTTTTTGCAAATGGGGTAAAAGCTCCGAAAGAAAATCGGGCACAGGCTCGTCATTCCGATTCGTTGCCATTGGATATCTTGATTTCAGGAGCAACTAATTTACTAGCTGAAAACGGCAGAATAGCCTTGGTTTTGCCCGTCGAAAGTCTTACTGAGATCAAACAACTCACTCTTTCCAATCAGTTGTATATTTCCCGATTGTGCCGGATCAAACCGAATCCACTGAAACCAGATTTTAGAATATTGATAGAATTAACTCAAAAAGAATGTGTTACGAGCGAAGAGCATCTGATGATTGAATTCGAGAAACATCATGATTACACTGCCGAATATAAAGAATTAACAAAGGATTTTTACCTGAAATTCTGAATGAAGGAATTGTTACGGGAACGAAAATAAAAGATTGAATTGTCTGAAATAGAAATAATTGTTTATTTTTGCAGTCCAAAATTCAGAAGACATGATTAGCATGATTAAGCACGATATAAAAATTGACGAAAGTTTTTATAAAGTTGAATATATCAGACAATTGACCGATGAGACTTTTTCGTTGATATTACCAAAAGCGCGCTTTGCTTTTAAGGCGGGGCAGCACATTTCGCTCGGTATTAAAGGCGATTATCAGAGCCGCGAATATTCGATTTACAGCGGAGTGAACGACAATAACCTTGAAGTGTTGGTTAAGGAAGTTGAAAAGGGATATTTTACACCCAAACTCCGGAAACTGAAAGCTGGTGATTTGGTTGAAATTCATGGTCCATTCGGAAAATTCGGGATGGAACCGAAAGATGCCGAAACCGGAAAATTTGTATTCATTGCCAGCGGTACCGGAATTGCTCCTTTTCGTAGCATTGTTCGAACTTATCCTGAAATTGATTATACCCTGATTCATGGCGTCCGGTATTCTACTGAAGACTACGATCACGATGAATATGCTTCCGATCGGTATGTGCTATGTTCGAGCCGCGATCAAAAAGGAACTTTTCAGGGCAGGCTGACAGTATACCTGAAAAACTGTACTTTTACACCCGAAACGCAGTTTTATCTTTGCGGCAACAGCGATATGATTTTTGATGCCCTTGAAATCCTGAAAGAAAAAGGATTCGAGCGCGATCAAATCCACTGCGAAGTTTATTTTTAACACTTTTAGAAGAGAATAAACCACATAGACACATAGACCACATTTTTAAATAAATAATGGTTATTGACGATTAAGTCATTTATAATTTACTATAATAAATTACTTTTCTACTGTGCACTATGTGGTTCAATTAAAAGAATAAATGCAAATGAAATACCACCTGATTACATTGGGTTGCCAGATGAACCTTTCGGACAGCGAAAGGGTAAGTTCTGTACTCGAAACCATGGGTTATGAACGCACTGAAAACGAGGAGGAAGCCAACCTATTGGGGATGTTGGCCTGCTCGGTAAGGCAAAAACCTATCGATAAGGTCTACAATAAAATTGCCAGATGGAACAAATGGAAAAACAAACGCAATGTGATCACCTTCGTTTCAGGATGTATTTTGCCTGCCGATAAAGAAAAGTTCCTGAAATCGTTTGACCTTACTTTTCAGATGAGCGAATTGGCACAATTGCCCGACATGATTCGTGAATATGGAATTGTGACACCCGCCGGACTAAAGGCTCCGCAGCCGGTGATGCCTAAAAACGAACATATTGCTGAAATGTGGCACATTAAACCCAAATACCAGTCCACTTACGAAGCGTTTGTTCCAATTCAGAACGGCTGCGATAAATTCTGTACCTTCTGCGCGGTTCCGTATACCCGAGGTCGTGAGGTTTCGCGTCCTTCCGTTGAAATTATTGATGAGGTAAAACAACTGGTTAACGACGGTTATAAGTCAATTACTCTTTTGGGCCAGAATGTCAATTCGTACGGACTGGATAAAAACGGTGAAGAAATCAATTTTGCTGAATTGCTGCGTCAGATAGGCGAATACGGGAAAACTTCTGGAGAAGAATTCTGGGTATATTTTACTTCGCCGCATCCACAGGATATGAACCGCGATGTGATAGAGGTTATTTCAGCTTTCGATTGCCTTGCGAAGCAGATTCATTTACCGATGCAAAGTGGCGATGAAAAAGTGCTGATCAAGATGAACCGCCGCCATTCGATGGACAAATACCGCCGTATTGTAGCTGATATCCGTGAATTGATTCCACAGGCAACATTGTTTACTGATATTATTGTAGGATTTTCCAGTGAAGGAGAAGCTGAGTTTCAGAATACGGTGGATGCTATGAACGAATTCCAGTTCAATATGGCCTACATTGCCATGTATTCTCCACGGCCCGGAGCTGCCAGTTACCGCTGGGAAAACGAAATTTCTTCTGACGATAAAAAGGATCGTTTGCACCGGCTTTCTGAAGTGTTAAAAGAACATTCCAGAGCATATAACGAAACTTTGGTTGGCAAAATCCTACGTGTTCTGATTAACGGAACTGATCGCAAAACTGGTTTTTCGACCGGATCAACCGAAGGCAAACTCATTGTACGGCTCGATGAACACGATGCATCATTAATGGGACAAATAGTAGATGTCAAAATCACTTCCGCTGCCGATTTTTCGTTGAGTGGAACAAAAGCCCCTCTAAATCTCCCCGAAGATGAGATTTTAAAGCCTCATCCCCAGCCCTTCTCCAAAGGAGTAGAGAGCTTGGTAATTGATAATTCTAAACATTCTAGCTAAATTGAACCACTCAATGTTTAAAGGAAAATTTACGAATTCAGGTTCTTTCTCCTCTCCTTCGGAGGGGTCGGGGGAGGCTCGTCGTGTAGCTTTTAAAACCCTCGGCTGCCGGCTCAATCAATACGAAACCGATGCTCTGGTCACCGATTTCGATAATGCCGGGTACCAACTGGTCGATTTTGACGGATCGCCCGATGTGGTCGTGGTAAATACCTGCACGGTAACCAATCAGAGTGACCAGAAATCGCGGACGGTGATCAGTCAGGCGGCTCGCAAAAACAAGGATGCCATTGTCGTGGTGACCGGCTGTATGGCCAATAATTTCAAGGAAAAGCTCGAAAGTCAGGACAACATTACCTTTGTAGTTGAAAATAACCGGAAGAGTTCGGTTCTTGCTTTGGTTGAGGCTCATTTCTCCGGAGAGATTCTTCATCCCAATCAGTTGCCTCAGGATGTTTTTCGGTACGAACCGGTTCAGAAAAGTCTGCATACCCGCAGTGCCGTTAAGGTTCAGGATGGGTGCGATAATTTCTGCACCTTTTGCATCATCCCGATGGTACGCGGTCATGCAGTTTCGCGTCCGGTAGAAGAGGTACTCGAAAGTGTGCGCAAAACCCTCGAAAATGGGTTCAAAGAAATTGTGATTACCGGTGTAAACATTGGCCGTTACGAAGATGGAGATGCACGTTTCGAAGATTTACT
>Ga0136636_10002062_pt1 | contig 11924 bp, 8 predicted proteins | sample AntDrymUQ8522106_2_FD_104653 | JGI IMG/M metagenome (GOLD analysis project Ga0136636, IMG submission 104653) | Polar desert sand microbial communities from Dry Valleys, Antarctica - metaG UQ852 (21.06) | ecosystem: Environmental > Terrestrial > Soil > Desert | place: Antarctica: Dry Valley... | reverse complement strand
GGACTTCAGCCAAGACGGAGCGTTGGCATCAAGCCCTTCTGCGGCGCGCTCAATGGTCGATGACACAGCATTCACTTGTGTAACGGCGTCGCTTTTGCGTGCGTCAACTTCGCTGTGGAGACGATTTGCTGCTGTCGTTCCAATGTTCTTTGCATCGGAAAGCAGTTCGGCACCCACGGGTCTCGTAGTTTCGGATTCTGGCTGCATGATTGGCCCTTTCTATTTTGTAGGTAAAATAGAAATGGCGCTGCGCTGCGAAGGTTCCTTAATTATTCGAATAAGGTGCACGACTGGCGGAAGCCGCGGCAACATTGCAAGAACGGCAAAAGGTTAGGCTGCTAACGCGTTGTGCCTATCTGCTTGCGTAATGCCGCCTACAAATTGGTCGGTACACGCATCCCAGCAAAATTGGGCGCCATAGTCTGCTGCGTCGGCGCGGTTAAGGGTAGCCGCTTGTACAATGGCTCCGGCAAGCTCCAACTTAAGGCTGCCGACCGCCCTTGGAAGCGTCCGCAAAGGTCCGCGGCCTTCTGCGCCGATGATGTCAAGCGGTCCTTGAACGGGAAAGCCGGCGACCGGCACGCCGCAGGCAAGAGCCTCAAGCATCACAAGTCCGAAGGTATCCGTTTTGCTTGGAAACACGAATACATCTGCAGAGGCATAGATGCTCGCCAGTTCCGCACCTTGGCGTGTGCCGAGAAAGACTGCGTCAGGAAATTGTGCTTCAAGGCTTGCGCGGGCAGGGCCATCGCCGACAATGACTTTCGTGCCGGGAATGTTTGCGCCAAGAAACGCCTCAAGATTTTTTTCTACCGCTACCCGGCCGACCGAAAGCAATATCGGTTTGGCAAGATGTTGCAGGCTGGGGTGCTTGGGCTGGGCTGGATGAAAGAGGTTGTGGTCAATGCCGCGCGACCACAGCTGCGTTTGGTGAACGCCCCGGCATTCAAGTTCATCGCGCAAGCTTTGTGTGGCCGTCAGAACGGCACACGACCCCTTGTGAAATTTGCGCATAATTGGCCAGATGAGATCGGGTGACAGCCGTGTACGCGCGGCAACATATTCGGGAAACCGTGTGTGAAATGCCGTTGTGAAGGGCACATCGTGTTTAAAGCACCAGGCGCGCGCACTCCAGCCAATTGGGCCCTCGGTTGAAATGTGGACGATGTCAGGTTGAAATGCGCCGAGTGCCTTACGCACGCCGAACCGCGGGGCAAGCGCCAAGCGGATTTCCGGATAGCCGGGGCAGGGGATTGTCGTGAACCGGTCCGGTGCCAAGACTTCAATATCGTGCCCGCGCGCTTTCAGCCGGGTAATGGTTTCCGTTAATGTGCGGACCACGCCATTGACTTGCGGTGCCCAGGCGTCGGTCGCGATGGCCAGTCTCATGCGTTGACCGCCGCATGCTTCCCGGCGCGATCACGCACATGGGCCGCCCAGTCGATGATCGACATTGTTCCGTCTTTGGCTTCAGTCAACGCAGTACAGCTTTCGACCCAATCACCGTCATTGTAGTAGGTGATGGAACCAAATTGCCGAATTTCGGCGCAATGAATATGCCCGCACACGACGCCCTGCACGCCGCGCTGAAGGGCCTCGCGGGCGACCACCTCCTCATATTGCCCCACATATTGCACCGCGTTTTTGACGCGCTTTTTCAAATAAGACGATAGCGACCAATACGGCAGATTGAACTTCCGCCGAACAGCATTGAGCACGACATTGGCCTTCAGCAGCAACGTGTACGCTTGATCCCCCAAAAAGGCGAGCCATCGGGCATAGAGGACAATGCCGTCAAAGGCATCGCCGTGGGTCACCAATAACGCCCGATCGTCAGCCGTCGTGTGAATGGCCTCCAATTGCACTTCAATGCCGCCAAAGCTGAGGCCCGCATAATCGCGGAACATCTCATCATGGTTGCCGGGAATGTAGATCACACGGGTGCCGCGATGTGCCATTTTTAACAGTCGGCGAATAACCTCATTATGTTGGTCGGGCCAATACCAGCCCTTGCGCAGGCGCCAGCCATCGACAATGTCGCCGACCAGATACAGAGTGTCACATTCGACCGAGTGCAAAAAGTCGCTCAGCAATCCAGCCTGGCAACCCGCGGTGCCAAGGTGCACGTCGGATATCCAGACAGTTCGTAATTTCATTTTTGGCTGATAGCTGCGCGGTTCAGGCTTATCGAACCACGTTGGCAGTTTTGGAGCCTTATCATCACGGTCAAGCAGCAAACTATCGTTGATCCCAGTATCGCCAAATAATGTGTTCGTCATCCGCTTTTACCCCCACGAGATGCGTGTGCTTTATCTGACCGATGGGTCAGCCGCGTGGCAGATCGATGACAGATTTCTTGCCATCGGGCGTGTGCCGTAACGGCTAATCAATCACTGGAACCTCTGCATCAGGCAGCACCTAAAGACACCTTGATAGCGCATTACACTTTTGTGACATTTATATTGCATAGCTGTCATGAAAGTGTAATATTCTCTCAGAGAGATGAGGAGAGACGCCATGAAATTGATGTTAGTGGGAGCATTAGTCGCCGGAACAATGGTCAGCACAGCGCAGGCGGAGCAGAATGCGTCTGGTGAAATATCCTATCCAAAGGGTTCGATCGGTTACGAGGCATTGATGCGCGGTGATAATGAGCGCGCTGTTTCTCAAATTATGACCAGCGAGCAGGTCAGCAAGCATGACCCTGCAAAACTCCTTAATCTTGGACGCGCCTACGCACGGATGGGGCAGACCGAGCAGGCCGCCGGATATTTCAAGGCGGCGATGCACGCCCGAGAAGGCGTGGACTTGGTTCTAGCCGATGGCCGCGTGATGAATTCCAAGGTTGCTGCACGCAAGGCTTACGCGGATCTGCAAACTCGATTTGCGACGCGCTAAGCCAAAATTCCTGAATTGTATAATTGATAGCCCTAATAAAAGGCGAGCCGCAGAGGCTCGCTTTTTTGTTTTGAGTGTCAAGATCGACGCAACACTTAGGTGGTTGGCGCGCTGTAATATTATTGACGCAAAATATTCTTTCAACCGTAATCTGAAAAGCACAGCCATGTCATAGGGCGCTTCTATTCGCGGCTAAGTCAACGGGTGGGACCTAATGTTGATTCGTCGCTGGTCCGTTGCATCTGCCTATAATCGGGCAAGTCATATTTGTTGCGGAGAATTAGAATGTTAGACCCTAAATTGCGCGGGATCGTGTATGCGACAGCAGCAGCCGTCTTTGTCACTGGCTGTGGCGCGGACGATATCGCGTCGCCAGGCACTGGTGGTAACATAACCATCAATAATCCAGCGGCTCCACCCCCTCCGCCACCCCCACCTCCGCCACCAGCTACAGTTGTAGCGGCGACAGGTTGCCCAACGATTTCTGATCCTCAGGGTCTTACCGACAGCGGAACAATTTCGGGCCCAACCGGCACATATCGCGTCTGCACCTTGCCAGCACAGATTAACACCAGCATTTCATTACCTAAGGTATCAGGTCTTCTGTATCGCCTAGGCGGTCGCGTGGATGTCGGCACAGACCAAGGCGCTGCGTCATCCAACACAGCCGTAACGCTAACCATTGCGCCAGGCGTTATCGTTTTTGGCGGAACCGGCGTTTCCTGGTTGAACGTAAACCGCGGCAACCGTATCAATGCTGTCGGTACTGCTGCTCTTCCAATCATCTTTACAAGCCGCGATAACGTTCTTGGTTTGAACACGGATAGCTCAATAGGTCAGTGGGGCGGCGTCGTTCTCAACGGTCGTGCCCCAATTACCGATTGCCTTGCACCAGCAGCAACGCCAGGTACTACTGCTTGCGAACGTCAAGTTGAAGGCGCAGTCGACCCAGCACGTTACGGCGGTGCCAACTCGGCGGACAACAGCGGTCGTTTGAGCTATGTTCAAATCCGCTACTCCGGATTTGTCCTTTCGGGTGACTCTGAGCTTCAATCGCTGACAACTGGCGGCGTTGGTTCGGGCACTGTGCTGGACCACATCCAGTCCTTCAACAGCTCGGACGATGCGGTCGAATTCTTCGGTGGCAGCGTGAACATGAAGTATTTCGTGGCTGTGGGCGCTGATGATGACAATCTCGACACTGATACCGGCGTCAAGGCAAACATCCAGTACATGATCGCTGTTCAACGTCAGGGCGCTGGCGACTCGATGATTGAAGCTGACTCGGACAACGCTTTGGACGGCAATACGCCGCGCCAGAACACACGCCTTGCCAACTTCACTTTCATTCAGCGCAGCAACATCGGCAACTTGTCGGCCATCCTGTTGCGTGGTGGAACGGACTATTCGCTGGTTAATGGCGTAATTGTCAGTCCTAACACGTCTTGCTTGCGCATCAGCCGCCCGCAAACGATTTCCGCAACGGCAGATGCAGGCATCGATGAAGTTGGTGCACCTTTAGTTCGTTCGGTTGTGGCGCAATGCGGTACGCCAGCGTTCCGCGGGTCGAACGGCGTATCTGAGGCAGAAGTTGCCACAGTGTTCGGTTCAGGCAGCAACAACAACAATAGCGCGTTCACGCCAAGCCTGACCTCGTTGTTCATCAATGGTGCCAACGAAACGGCTGTCACTGCATTTAATGCAAGCACACTGAATGCCTTTTTCGACGCAACTACCTATGTCGGTGCGGTGCGTGATGCCAATGATACCTGGTATGCTGGTTGGACCTGCAACAGCGCGACGGCCACATTCGGCACAAGCGTTACCGGTCTTTGCACCTCACTCCCTACCTTTTGATAGGCGGTAATTGATTGGGGTGGGGTGCAGGCTTAGCCGAGCACCCCACCCTTTTTTAAATAAGAAAAAGGGAATGAAAATGTTGAAGCCATTGGGGGCAATCAGCCTGTTGCTTTTAACGTCCGCACTTGTCTCGCCGTCAATGGCATTCGCGCAAAGCGCTGAGCCTGCAGAAGCCGAAGCGATTGAAGCAGCAGAACCAACGCCAGAAGGCGCGACAGATTCTGCACAGCAACCAGCCGAAGAAGAAGTAGACGTTTCCATCGGCGGCGAAGAAATCATTGTTCGTGGATATCTCGATCGCAATATTTCAAAGAATGCACCACAAGTCGTGTCAGTGCTTTCTGCGGCAGATATTGAACGGACCGGTGAAGGCGACATCGCTGGTGCACTCTCGCGGGTAACGGGCTTGAGCGTTGTTGGCGGCGGCTTTGTTTATGTGCGTGGCTTGGGTGATCGCTATTCTTTGGCTTTACTTAACGGTTCGCCATTGCCAAGCCCTGAGCCTTTGAAGCGGGTTGTTCCCCTCGATTTGTTCCCGACGAGTGTCATTGCCTCGTCGCTGGTACAGAAAACCTATTCTGCAAACTTTCCGGGCGAATTTGGCGGCGGCGTTATCAACCTCACCACCAAAGCCATTCCGCGTGAAACATTCCTGACCGTTAGCGCTGACGCCAGCATCAACGGCGAGACCACTAATCAACTCGGCTACACATATTATGGCAGCTCGATGGACTGGAGCGGTTTTGACAATGGTAACCGCGATTTGCGTCCTGCACTTGCTGCATATCTTGCGAGCGGTCAACGGATCAGCGCTGGCGGCGTCGATACACAAGCTATTGCAAGCCAATTGGTGACTGGTCGTAACGCTGTTGTGCAACGCGACAATAATCTGCCAGCTAATGGCTCTGCGAACATCACTGGCGGCACGAATTTCGAAATTGGCGACGACGCCACCATGGGTATCTTGTTCAACGCAGGTTACAGTAACAAATGGCGCACACGCGACACGCTGCAGCAGACTGCATCGACGCTCGACCTTAGTCAGAAAGAGCTCGACTTTCAGCGCGTCATTACTGACAACCGCATCGTCGTGAACGGTCTTGTTGGCTTTGGTATTGAAGCCGGAGAGCAGAAGCTCCGCTGGACCAATGTTTTCATTCGCGACACGCTAAAGCAGGCTCGTCTGGGTATTGGTACGCGCCAAAACTTGTCGCCAACTGCAACTTTGCTGCAGCAGGATACCGCTTGGTATGAGCGGCAGCTTGTGAATTCACAGCTTGTTGGCGAATTCAAGCTATCGCCAGATGTGAACTTCAGTTTTCGAGTGGGTTATGCCAATTCGAAACGTGAAGCGCCTGACGAATTCAGCTTCGAATATTATCGAAGCAACCAAGCGACCGATCCATTCGGCCAGGTTTTCATCAACCGACTGAACAACGGCCAGCAGGGCAGTGCTGAGGTCAGCTATTCCTACCTTAACGAAAATCTGTGGTCAGGAAGTGCCGATCTCTCCTTCAAGATTACGCCGGATATGACAGGCACTGTCGGTTACGCCTATTCGGACACGAAGCGCCGGACCGAGCGTCGTGACTTTTTATTCACCGCTCCAGGCGGGACGCCAATCGTTTCAGCGCTGTTCCGCCCCGATTTCTTGTTGCAGCCCGATGTGATCGATTTCTATAATATCACATTGACCGACACTAACGAGGCAAACCCCGTGTTTGACGCGGCGCTGCTCACACATGCCGGCTATGGCCAGATTCAGGCGTTTATCACGCCCGAAATCAGCTTAAATGTCGGCGTGCGTTACGAAACAGCGACGCAATCCGTCTCACCGGTTCAAGTGTTCACGGTTCCGACAGCGTCTTTGGCTTCGACAAGTCTCGACCGGGCCTATTGGTTGCCAGCAGCAACATTGACTTGGGATATCAACGACCAAATGAAATTCCGCGTAAGTGGTTCAAAGACAATTGCTCGTCCGCAATTCCGCGAACTGATTTTCCAGAACTTCTACGACACCGACTCGAACCGCTTGTTCCGCGGCAACCCGTTGTTGACCGACAGTCAGTTGTATAACGCTGAAGCGCGCTATGAATGGTATTTTGACCGTGACCAACGCTTTACCGCAGCTGCTTTTTTCAAGCGCATCAATAAACCTATCGAGTCGTTTTCAAGCTTTGATGATAACTCGGTCGTAACCAGCTTTGCAAATGCGCCAAAGGCCGATCTGTACGGCGTAGAAATCGAAACGCAGAAATATTTCGATCTGTCAGGCTTGGGTGAAGAAGGTTTCTTCTCGACGCGGCGCGCTATCGTTATCGCCAATTACACCTACACCCAGTCAAAGCTGAGCGTGAAGGCAGGCGATCCGGTTGCCGTGTTCAACTCGTCGTCGACGAGCGCTCTCGACTTCTTCACAAATGGCTCGCCATTGACAGGGCAATCGGATCACTTGGTTAATTTACAGCTTGGCTTAGAAGATACCGAGCGCCTTTCGCAGCAAACCATCTTGTTCACATATGCGACAGACCGCGTCACCAGCCGTGGTGCATCGGGGCAGCCGGACATTAAGGAACGTCCCGGCATCCAATTGGATTTCGTTGCACGCGAAGGCTTTACGGTCGGTGGCAAAGAGGCCGAGCTCAAGTTCGAAGTGCGCAACCTGACCAACACAAAATATCAGGAACTGCAAGAAAGCGGAGAAAATGTCATTTTTTACAACCGCTACAAGCAAGGCATCAGCGCTTCTATCGGCGTAGAAATTAACTTCTAACGGATTTCATACCCCCCCTGACTGACGGCGATAGATGGGTCCAACATGTCGCCGTCATTTTGTGCTTCGTCCGGCGATAGATGGGAATCGTCACGAAATTGTCATTTTAACTTCACTTTTAAGTCACAACGGCGTCTTAATCCCGCATCAACGGGCGGAGTCGCCAAGGGGGGTTTGTGGCAATATCGTTGGCGGAAAGGGTGAAGGTGCAATCACGCGGGCTGACGTCTGTGCCTATGGGTAGCGTGCTCATTGCCGTCATTGGTCTTTTATTGGCTATCCAGGTTGCCCGACTTTTCTGGATAATCGTAACACCAGTTGGTCCTGTTGCGGGTTGGCGCGCGCCCTCAGTTAATTTTGTCCCACCTTCTGCCCGGCTTACGCTTTTTTCGGGCTTTGACCCTTTTTACCGGAATGACGCATCTGCTGCCACCACGCAAAACGTTACATCGTTGAGCTTGGTCCTATTTGGGGTTCGCGCGAATGAAAACACAGGCAGCGGCGCGGCCATTATTGCAGGCGAAGACGGCATTCAAACTAGCTATGCGGTCGGCGAGGAAGTCGCTCCTGGTGTAACGCTCGATTCCGTTGCCTTTGACCATGTGATTTTATCGCGCGGCGGGGTCAAGGAGTCCCTGTATTTGGATCAGTCGGTCCCGGCGAAATCAGTCAGCCCGTCCGACGCGTCAACTCAAACCGCTCCAACCTTATCCGCAAACGGTGGAATAAATGCAGCTACACTTCAAAAGGCAATCGGTTTCGCGCCGCGCAACGAAGGTGGCAGGGTAACTGGTCTTGTTTTGAAAGCGCAGGACGATGGCACCATGCTTCGGCTCGCCGGATTTCAGGCTGGCGATGTCGTCGTTGCTGTCAACGGTCGTCCTGTGTCATCAGGTGCGGATATAGCTTCTCAATTCAGGCCGGGAGCGCGTATAAGCGTCGAAGTCGAACGCGGCGGTTCGAAGGTCCCCATCGCTCTAAATCTGGAACAATAGTGATCCGTAAATTTTCCCTATGGCTGGCGTGCAGCACGCTCATTTTTACTTCACCAGCGGCTGCGCAGCAGACGCTTAACGTCCGTGACGCAGATATTCGCGCATTTGTGCAGGATGCCGCTCGCGTAACTGGCCAGACTTTCATCGTTGACGGCCGCGTCAATGGCAAGGTTTCAGTTGTCACGGATCGGCCATTGTCGCGTTCGGAATATTTCGAAGTGTTTTTGTCTACGCTTCGCGCAAACGGCTTGGTCGCCATTCCCATGCGCGGCGGCGGATATCGTATTCAGCCATCCGATAGCGCGGCAACGCAACCGACCCGCGTCGGCAGCAGGGCGGCATCCGCCAGCCAGTTTGTGACTGAAGTCTTCCGCTTGCGTTCGATTGATGCAACTACTGCGGTAGAAACCTTGCGCCCGCTCATCAGCCGCGAAGGCTCGTTAACAGCAAACCGAAGCGCGAATAGCCTCGTTGTGGCAGATTACGCAGACAATATTCGCCGCATCCGCGACCTCATTCGCCAGATCGACCGCGACAGTGCGGCCACGCAGATTGTTACCCTCGACAATGCCGGTGCACGGGAAATTGCGACCGCATTGCAAGGGTTGGCCGGACAAGGCGGCGGCGAGGGCGGGCGATCACCCGTTTCCGTGGCAGCGATTGACAGCAGCAACGCTATTGCGTTGCGCGGTGATCCAACGTCAGTCGCCCGTTTTGCTGCCATGGCCAAGCAGCTTGATGCACGGGCGCAATCTGGTGCAGAAATCCGCGTTTACCGGCTTGAGCATGCAAACGCAGCGACCTTGCTGGAGACGGTCCAGTCGCTTATCGGTGGGCAAAGCGGTGGTTCGCAGGCCAATGATGTGCCGCCGATTGCCGCACCTTCGAACGGCGCTGCGCCCGCGGCTGTATCAGCGCCGATGGTGGCGACTTCGTCGGGTTCGGGCGTCAACGGTATCGGCGGACGCGGGCCGGTCGTGGTGACACGGTACGAGGGCACGAACGCTCTGATCGTAGCGGCCAATCCGGAAGTTCAGCGCACCTTGGGTGAGCTTATCCGTCAACTCGACACTCGGCCTGAACAAGTCCTCGTCGAAGCAATCGTCGTGGAAATCGGCAATGAAGCGGCCAAAAAGCTTGGTGTTCAATTCCTCGTTGGCGGCAGAGACGCACCCTTTGCAGCGACCAATTATTCGAACGCCACGCCCAATATCTTGACAATAGCGGGGGCCATTGGCGCAGAGGAATTGACGCGCACGACGACAACCGTCAACGGCACGACGACCACCACTTCGACGAACAGCGCGTTGGGAGACAGCCTCCAAGAGGCCGCTGCCGCATCAATATTGAGCGCGACAGGCGGCTTTGGTGGCTTTGCTCTCGACATCGGCCGAAACGCGATTTTCGGCACGATCATCAACGCGATTGCATCCGACACGGAATCCAATCTGCTCGCGACACCGCATATTGTGACGCTGAACAATCAGAAGGCGAAGTTTCTGGTCGGCCAAGAAGTGCCCGTCAGCACTGGCGAGCAATTGTCAGCGAATTTCGAAAACGCCTTCCGTACCGTGCAGCGGCAGGAAGTCGGCATCAAGCTTGAAGTTACACCTCAGGTCAACGCACAAGGCGATGTGAAGCTTTTTCTGAAGCAGGAAGTGTCGAGTGTCGCTGGCCCGGTGTCCTCGCGGTCAAGCGACCTTATCCTGAATAAGCGCGAATTCGAGACAACGTTGACCGTTGGCGATGGTCAGTTGTTGGCTATCGGCGGTTTGCTCAATGATGACGAGCGCCGCACAATTGAACGTATTCCGTTGCTCAGCGACATTCCCATCATTGGTGAATTGTTCAAATCGCGAAGCCGCAGCCGCAGCAAAACTAACCTGATGGTGTTCATCCGGCCAACGATCCTGCGCAGCCGTGAGGATGGCGACCGACTGACAGCGCGTCGATATGATTATGTCCGCGATATGCAACGCGTTCGCAATCCGGACATGGAACCCAGCATCGATGAACTGTTGCGCGACTATATGGGCGCTGTTCCTCCGGCTGAGCCAGCCGCACGCGCGAATGACATAATGATTGGCGCAGATGGGAATCTGACACGACCACCAGCAGCAGGGCCGCTTCAACCTGCACAAGTGCCACCGAGCGCTGTATCGACCACAAACGGGGATGGACAATAATGACAGGTCCAGGGGGGGTGTTGGAGCAAGAAAGCGTATCGATTTCTAACTCGAGCGCGTCAGTCACCGTTGGGCCAATCACGCCTTTGCTTGACTTGCCTTATGCCTTCGCCAAGGTGCATGGCCTGGTTTTACGTCACGAAAGCAATGACCGACTGGTTGTTGCAATGCGCGAAGGCGCCGATCCCCTCATGTTACTTGAGGTGCGGCGCTATCTGTCGATGCCCTTCGACGTTGAAATGGCAGATAATCAAACGTTTGACCGTTATTTGTCCGACCATTACGCCATGGATGGCAGTGCAGCGGCTATGGCAGGGTCCATCGGCAATAATGACGGCGATCTCTTGTCTGACATGCTGCCGAGCGCTGACGATCTGCTCGACAGTGCGGATGATGCGCCCGTTATCCGGCTGATCAATGGCATTATAGCCGAAGCCGTCCGGCAAGGCGTGTCCGATATACATATCGAGCCATATGAAACAGGCCTGGTGATCCGCATGCGTGCAGATGGCGTGTTGCAGGAACGTCTTCGTTTGCCCGCCAACGTCGCACCTGTCGTCGTCAGCCGCATCAAGGTTATGGCGCGTCTGGACATTGCCGAACGACGCATTCCGCAGGATGGGCGTATCGGCCTGACGCTCGGCGGAAAGATGGTTGACGTGCGCGTCTCGACCTTGCCAAGTCGCGCGGGTGAGCGTGTCGTGATGCGTATTCTGGACAACGAAAACGCCGGAATTTCTCTGGATTTGTTGGGCATGTCTGAAGAGACGCTCAAGATATTAAGCGAAGCATTGGCCGAACCCAATGGGATCATCCTTGTCACTGGCCCGACCGGCTCGGGTAAAACTACAACATTATATGCGGGTCTGAAGCGTCTGAATGACGGCTCGCGCAATATATTGACGGTCGAAGATCCTGTTGAATACGCGGTCGAGGGTATTGGCCAGACGCAAGTCAATTCCAAAGTCGGCATGACATTTGCTGCTGGACTGCGCGCTATATTGCGCCAGGATCCGGACGTAGTGATGGTCGGCGAAATCCGCGATCGTGAAACCGCGGATATCGCGGTTCAGGCGGCATTGACCGGACATTTGGTGCTGACCACCGTCCACACCAATGATGCGCTCGGCGCGATTACACGGATGCGCGATATGAAGGTTGAGCCTTTCCTGCTCGCCTCCACTTTGCGCGCCGTAATTGCACAAAGGCTTG
>Ga0136636_10002061_pt1 | contig 11929 bp, 12 predicted proteins | sample AntDrymUQ8522106_2_FD_104653 | JGI IMG/M metagenome (GOLD analysis project Ga0136636, IMG submission 104653) | Polar desert sand microbial communities from Dry Valleys, Antarctica - metaG UQ852 (21.06) | ecosystem: Environmental > Terrestrial > Soil > Desert | place: Antarctica: Dry Valley... | reverse complement strand
TTGGCAAGATGCTGAACCGGGTAAAATTTTGCACGAACTGCGCCGAGGCGAACTAGCACAACTACATCAAATTCCTTCTGCACCTTATTATGGAGCGATAGATACTACACTTTTATGGATTATCACTCTATCTGAGACCTATCGTTGGACGGGCGATCGCCACTTGCTTGATGACTGTCACGAACCACTAGAAAAGGCTCTGAACTGGATTGATGAATATGGCGATTTCGATGGTGATGGCTTTGTTGAGTATTACAGCCGTTCTAAAAATGGCATTCAAAATCAAGGATGGAAAGATTCAGGGGATGGGATTCGATCTGCTGACGGCGAGATTATCGAGGCTCCGATCGCACTTTGTGAAACCCAAGGGCAGGTGTATGATGCTTGGCTCCGCGCCGCCGATATCTATGATATTCGAGGTGAATCTATACTTGCTCAGTCTCTACGGGACAAGGCGATCGCCCTCTATAAAAAATTTAACGATTACTTTTGGATGGAAGACGAAGGGTTCTACTGTCTAGGGTTGGATAGTAATAAAGAACAGATTCGCTCAATTGCCTCAAATGCAGGACAGTTATTATGGTCGGGAATTGTGCCAAGCGATCGGGCAAAACGAATGGTAGAGCGATTGTTTCAGCCCGATCTATGGTGTGGTTGGGGGATTCGGACGCTTTCTGCCAAACATCCTGCCTACGATCCAATTGGATATCATACGGGTAGCGTTTGGGCGCATGACAATTCATTTATTGCGGCAGGATTAAAGCGATATGGTTATCATGCTGAAGCTAATCGCATTGCCGAAGGGATTTTTGCGTCGGCAAGTATGTTTCAATCTAACCAGATGCCCGAACTATTTGGCGGGATCGAACGGCAACCTGAGAACTTTCCCGTTCCTTATGTAGATGCCAATATTCCACAGGCTTGGGCGGCGGGATCGATTCCGTGGCTAATTAGCAGCATATTAGGACTAGAAGCTGATGCAGCCAATCATTGCTTGCAGATTCAACCAGTTTTACCCGATTGGTTGCCCGATTTACAACTTGCTAATATCAATGTCGGTGATGCTGAGGTTGACTTGCACTTTTGGATTGAGGATGCCAAGACTCACTGGAAAGTCGTTAATCAGGTTGGTAAATTAGAGGTGGTTGAGGGCGATCGCTTGAAAAGGAATTCTAGATAAATCAAAGGAGATAACGTGACCGACGACAATAACGACCAGCATTATGATGTGATTATTATTGGCACGGGTGCAGGGGGAGGAACTCTGGCACATCGACTCGCACCGACTGGGAAGAAGATTCTAATTTTAGAACGTGGTACTTTTTTGCCAAGAGAAAAAGCGAACTGGAATCCAACAGAAGTCTTTAAGCGAGAACGCTATTTTAATGCTGGAACATGGTATGACAAGAACGATCAAGAAATTCATCCCGTCGCAGGTTATTGGGTCGGAGGGAATACGAAATTTTATGGTGGGACATTGTTTCGGGCAAAGGAAGAAGAGTTTAATACGGTCTTTCACAAAGGTGGTATTTCTCCCGAATGGGGGCTTAAATATGCGGATTTTGAACCTTACTATACCCAAGCTGAGAAACTCTATAACGTACATGGTAAGAGAGGTTTAGATCCGACCGAGCCTTGGACAAATACAGAATATTCCTTTCCAGCGATTAGTCACGAACCGTGCATTCAAGAAGTACATAATGATTTGCAAGCTAAGGGCTTTCATCCATTTTATCTACCGATGGCAATCAAGCTCAATGAAGCGCAAAAGTTTTTGAGTGAATGTATTCGGTGCGAGACTTGTGATGGACATCCTTGCTTGATTCATGCCAAAGCCGATGCGGAAGTGATGACTGTACGTCCTGCTATGGAGTACCCAAATGTCACATTGCTGACCGAAGCTAAGGTGATTCGGCTGCATACCAGTGCATCAGGTCGTGAAATTACTATGGTAGAAACTGAGGTGGCGGGTGAGATTAGGTCGTTTCGTGGTGCGATCGTGGTAGTTGCCTGTGGTGCGATTAATTCGGCGGCGTTGTTATTGCGATCGCAAACCGATCGACATCCAAATGGTTTAGCTAATCGTTCCGATCAAGTTGGGCGTAACTTTATGAAGCATAACTGCGGCGTGGTCATAGAATTAATGGCAAAAGAGAATCCCACCGTTTTTCAAAAAACTTTAGGCATCAATGACTTCTACTGGGGCGAACCAGATTTTCCCTATCCGATGGGGCAAGTGCAGCTATCGGGTAAAGTTAACAAAGAGATGTTGATCAATAATGTACCTGTGGCGATCGGCAATGAGATTTCTTCCGAAGAGGCGGCTTTACATTCAGTTGATTGGTGGTTGATGGGTGAAGATCTACCCGATCGCAATAACCGAGTCCATATAAAGGGGGATAAGATTCACATCGACTACACCGAAAATAATACTGAATCATTTAATCGTCTGGTCGATCGCTGGATTGAGGTGTTGAAGTCAATTAATGTGGATAAGGGTGAATCTCGATATTATCGAAGTAATTTCCCTCTAAGCTGGGTAGCCCATCAATGTGGAACTTGTCGCTTTGGTACTGATCCTGAGACTTCGGTTCTAGATTTAAATTGTCGCACTCATGATGTTGATAATCTCTACGTGGTTGATGGGAGTTTCTTTCCTTCAAATATTGGCTCAAACCCGACTTTAACAATCATTGCTAACGCCTTACGAGTTGGAGATCATTTAAGCGATCGCCTTAAATAGAAAGATCGAAGTCTGTAAGAACCTTAAGTTTTATGTGGAAGTTAATCAACTCGTACATTAAATAAATCCTACGTTTGCTTAAATTGAAGATGTAAAGTTATTGAAAGGAATCATTATGAAAACAGAATTTCGTCCTACTGCCGATCAAATCCCCGCTCAAACACTTCCCTATCCTGCAAGTCAGGAAGATATGGTGCCTCAACCCGATAGCGATTTATCAAACTACAAGCCTGCTGGCAAACTAAAGGGGAAAGTAGCATTGATTACAGGTGGAGATTCAGGTATTGGTCGGGCGGTGGCGATCGCCTATGCCATGGAAGGTGCTGATGTGGCAATTCTTTATAACGTCCACGATGATGATGCCAGCGTTACGAAGTCCAAAGTTGAAGAAAAAGGGCAGAAGTGTCTCAAAATTATGGCGGATGTGCGCGATTCGGAACAGTGTAAAGATGCCGTTACGCAGGTAATTAAAGAATTTGGACACTTAGATATCTTAGTCAACAATGCTGCTTACCAAATGGTGCAATTTGAAATTGAAGACATCTCCGAAGAACAGTTTCGGCGCACGATGGAAACAAATGTGTTTGGCTATTTTTATATGCTAAAAGCGGCTCTACCACATTTAAAAGAAGGCGATGCAATTATTAATACCAGCAGCATTCTCGGTTTAATTGGCAAAGAATTTTTAATCGACTACTCCACCAGTAAAGGGGCAATTAATGCATTTACTAAAGCCTTAGCACAGAACCTCGCCAAGCGTAAAATTCGAGTTAATGCCGTTGCGCCTGGTCCTGTTTGGACACCCGGTATTGTGGGCACGATGACTGCTGAACAAGTAGATAATTTTGATAATGACAACGCCATGAAACGGGCGGGACAACCCGAAGAACTCGCACCTACCTATGTCTATTTTGCTTCTGAAGATAGCAGTTTTGTCACAGGGGCAATCCTAGAAATCACTGGCGGACAGGTATCTAGCACTTAAAGATAAGAACTTAAGATAATGGTAATTACTGCAATTAAATTCGTGGGTATGACCGTATCTGATATGGAGCGATCGCTAGACTTCTATACGACTGTTCTATTCTTTAACAAAATCTCCGATCGCGAAGATGCGGGGATTGACTGCGATCGCTCCTATGGATTATCTGATGTCCGAGTTAGGATCGCAAAATTACAATTAGGAGATGAAATAATCGAGCTAACCGAATTTCTCAATCCTAAAGGTAGACCGATTCCGACTGATTCTCGCAGCAACGATCTCTGGTTTCAACACATAGCGATCGCAGTCCGAGATATAGAGCGAGTATACGCACATTTACAACATTTCTTAGTATCGCAAACTTCACCTTATCCCCAAACTTTACCCGAATGGAATCCGATTGCTGACGGTATCCAAGCATTTTACTTTAAAGATCCTGACGGTCACAATCTGGAATTAATTCACTTCCCAGATGGTAAAGGCGATCCAAAATGGCAACGTAGCTCTAGTAAATTGATAGATGAATCAATTGAATCCCTATTTTTGGGCATCGATCATACGGCGATTGTAGTTAGTAATACTGATATTAGTCGGGCTTTTTATTGCGATCGCTTGGGTATGAAACTAGAACAAGAGAGTTTAAATCTGGGCATAGAACAAGAACGTCTGAGCGGAATCGCTGGTGCAGAGGTAAAAATTAGCAGTTTGAAAGCCTCAGCAGATTCAGGATTCGGTATGGGAATCGAGTTGTTGGAATATCTCAAGCCAAATACTGGAAGACCGATTCCTCTTGATACTTGTGGGAATGATCTGTGGTATTGGCAAACGGCGATCGCTACAGATATTATTCTGGATTCGGAGTTCAATCAATCTTTACTTCAAGATCCAGACGGGCATAGAATTTGGATAAGTAGGCAGGTATGATAAAACCCAAAGCCCAAAAAGGTGTAGCGCACGCTGTGCGTGCGCTACACCTTTTTGGGCTTTAAGGTTTCTTTTGCCCAACTACTTAGTAGACTGACTGTCTTGATCGACCAAAATCTGATTAGATATTTTTATCTAGATATTTTTTATAAAGAGTTGTGCAGTTTTAATACAAGCTATTCAATTCATACATAACTCAAACATGATTTCAATCATTGGGATGTAATACTTTTAATAGACAGTCAATATCCTATGAAAAAGTATAGGAGAAACAGATGACTGTTACTAAATATATGTTCCAAACTTCATAAAAGCTAAACTCACTTTCAGAAGCACTCTAAGGTGACGCTATTAGTGAGAAGTTAATGAAGATGGGCGAGCATACAACCAAAGCTGCTTCTGATGCTAAAACAGGCTTCAAGGGAGCAATCCAAAAACTAGGTAAAGGATTATCAAAGTTTGGCAAATCTACCAATTCCTAAAATTATGGAGAATTTATATGTTTAATATTTCTGCTGAAGGTAAGACTTTTGAAGTTGCCGAAGGAGCTAATTTAAGAGAATCGCTTCTTAACCAAAATATCGATCTTTATAATTCGGGGGCAAAAGTCCTTAACTGCCACGGACATGGAACCTGTGGAACCTGTCTAGTTAAAGTCGAAGGTGAAGTTTCTGAACCCACTTTAATTGAGAATATTCGCATGGCTATTCCACCACATTCTGGTCATAAAGATCGGCGTTTGTCCTGTCAGGTAGAGGTATTAGGCGATGTTCGAGTCACTAAATTTGACGATTTCTTTGGAGAAGGCGATCAAGTTCTATGGACACCTGAAAATGCACTAGCAGAAGCAGCGATCGCATCGTAATCACACTTGTAAATCAGTTGAATCAAAATGTAGGTATTGACCACTAAGTGGATGGCAAAAAAACTTTAAAAGTTAAAAAGCTGTAGCGCACGCGCGGCGCACGCTACAGCTTTTTGACTTTTGGGTTTAATCATGCTTATCTACATTATTTTAACCTTTTATAAAAGCGTTCATATAAAGCTGTTGAGACGATCTTTAACAAATATCAATAAATTTGGAGGTAGAGCTATGTCAGTTGAATTTAAGAAAGGCGATAAAGTGGAGTGGGAAAGTTCTCAAGGCACAATTAAAGGTACTGTTGAAAAAAAACTGACTCAGCCTATAGAGATTAAGGGACATCATGTTGCTGCTTCAAATGCTAATCCTGAATATCTAGTAAAAAGTGATAAAACAGGTGAAGAAGCAGCGCACAAGCCAGAAAGTTTGAAAGATCGAGAGAAATGAACTATATCTGAGGATCGAGAAATAATGATTCGAGAATATACAGATAAACTTCTTTCAGGCTACGCGCTTAGAAGTTAACTATGAGGAATGAGTAAATGAACGATCTAACTTTAGAGAACCAATTTGCCCACACTAAATTTTGCCTACAGCTACAGAATATCGATGTAGAAAATGCCAAAAAACTACTAGCTGATTTACACTTACTTTATTTGGGGCAACAAGCCATATTTACCAAATTACTTAAGCAAGAAATTGATAGCAAATAGAGAATCAAATTAGTATAAAAACTAGGAAACGTTACCAAGCGATCGCCATTAATCAATAGTAGATCTTTAAAACTATTGATTGTTCCTAAAAATTTCTTAGAAATTCATTATATAAAGAAAACATTATGGATACAACGATTGATACATTTACTAAGCAACTCAGTGATAGTCTGAAAGAAGTTGAAGATTTGGCAAAATCCCTTAAAAATACTCAATCTCTAACCAAAAAAACTCAATCCAAGATTCAATCAAAACTTGATGAAGCCGAAGCACTCAGACAAGCCAAGAAACTTGAACATCTAGCCGATAATGCTGAAGATTATGCCACTCACGTAATCGTTGTAGCGAAAGCGATGTTAGAAGAAGCAAAAGCTGCGACTTCAGTAGCAATCAATACTCGACTAGATGCCGAAGTTGCATCAGGAAATATGGATAGACAACAAGTATCATAATTTATATATTTAAATTGATTCAACGCATATCTAATTTAATCATTAGATTGAATTGTTTGGGTTACTGTATCTAAATCTAATAGCTAACCCAAATAACTAAGTAGGCAGGCATAATTAAACCCAAAACCCAAAAAGCTGTAGCGTACGCTGCGCGTGCGCTACAGCTTTTTAGGTTTTAAGGTTTTTTTTTTCTAGCTACTTATGTATGCGCTCAAAATAAAAAATTATAATAAAAATGCTAGATATTTATACAAAAAAGACAGCATTTAGTTGTTCGTAGGATTATATCAGGAGCGATTTTTATAGATGGTAACTTGGGTTATATTACCAACAGCTAATTAAATAAGAACTTGCTAGAGTCAATACTCTGTAGCGATTACATCTTCGTTAAAAAAAATTCCTAAGTATTGAAGGAGGGAAGCACTCTATATCGATCAGTTAATTAATGATCAAAATAGTTATATTAGAGTAAGGCAATTAAAATCCTTAACTAGTTCACATCATGACAACTTTTAGCCCTACTCAGCCTGTTGTCCGCATCAAACAAGCTGCAATGGATGTTCAAGATCTTGAAGGACTTCTACGTCTCAGTATCAAAGTAAAAGACCGAAAATTACTGTACGTTTTTTATACCCGTATTGATCAGGTTTTTATTTTGTGGGGTGTTATCTGCACCATTATTTTCTCGACGGCTCAGTTTTCGATGATCGAATGGACTGAGCAAGCCATTATATGGTCAATTTTGACTCTGATTGGCTCTTGGGGAACCTATCGTTTGGCTTGGTATTGGGTGAGCGTAGAACGAAAGCGGTGGGTGGTATATGCGTGGATAGGACTGATGATTATCGGTGTAATTGTGACCAATTGGGGCATTTTTGGAAATGGCTGGAGCGTATTACCGTATCTTTCTTTATTGTGGTTGGGATTGAGTGCGATCGGATACCTCATCACAGGGTGGGGATTGCGATCGCGAGCATTTCTTTTGTGCGGGGGCTTACATTTGGCCGCACTTACACTGTTGCCTTACATCCCGACATGGCAGTATCTCTTTAGTGGATTTATCACTGCTGGGAGTCTATTTTTACTAGCCTCGTTTCAGTGGGACATGTATTCTGACTCTGGTTCACAAAACCTAACGGAGCAACAGAAAAAGTTCAATTTAGATCAGGCAAAAAAGCGATCATCAACTCCATAAAGAAGTATATAGATAAGCTTTTTTTCTTAACTATTGACGCATCAATTTTTCTGTTTAGTCTGTTACAATAATGGAATGAACTTCGCAATTATTGTACGTTGTTAAGATCATCTAAAGCTGTTTCCTGTATTAGCTACAAGATAACGAATACATTGCTAGATGGGAGTTTATCGTTGTGTCCCAGTACTGCTGATCGAAGGAGAGCGTCGTCAGATCGGCAGATAGTAATAAGAACAGCATTTAGAAGACCATTTCAAGTACATCGCAATCTAAATAACACAGCCAGTGTAGAGTTTTTGTCGCCTCCTCTACTTAGTTTTTACCAACGGGGAACTAAACTTCCTATCAGAACGGTCGCTTGTAAAGAATGGCTGTGTTATTTCACATTTCAATTAATTAAGATAGAAGCCTATGGGCTAATTTTTAATTTTGATAGAGTGATATTTAAGTCTTTTTAAATCTACCAAAAGGGATGATAAGTAGCCAAACATAATTAAACCCAAAACCCAAAAAGCTGCAGCGCACGCTGCGCGTGCGCTGCAGCTTTTTGGGTTTTAAGGTTTCTTTTGCCTAGTTACTTAAAATCCACCTTTAGTTGTGATTTACAAGCATCTAGACTTCTTTGGAGTCAAGTGATTTACCTAGTTTTGTGAGTGCTTTACCCAACTTTTGAATTGCTCCTTTAAAACCTCTAGCCGCAAGAGAAGAAGCTGTCGTTGTCTGCTCACCCATTTGAATCAACTTCTCACTGAGATCGCTAGCCTTCGTCTTCTTCCCTTTAAGAAGCTGTCTTAGCTCTTTGACTTCAGTAGCGATTTCCTTAAGACTTTCATCTTCAGATTTATGCAATAAATCATACCAATGATCGATTCCATCAGCCGCAGATTTAGAATCAATCTCCTCAACATCTTCATCAAGAACTTCTATAAGTGAGTCCAAGGAGCTTAGATAGTGTTGATCTTCTTCTTTAGCTAGAGACCGACCAACCTTCGCAAGCTGCTTCCCTAAATTTTGCAAAGGCAGTTTGATTTCCTTGTCAGCGTCAGTAGCAATATTACTGGCTTGCTCGCCCAAATGACTTAACAGTTCACCAAGATCGTGTCCTGCGTCTTTACTCTTGAGGAGCTTCTGTGTAAGTCTTTAAGCCCAGTAGCAATTTCCTTGAATTCTGGCTCTTTAGACTGTTGAATTAGGCTATACCACTTATCGATCATTTTAATCGAATCATCAGTCTTGAGAGAACTCAAATCTTCTTTTAGCGTTTTTAAAAGTGAGTCTAGCTTCTTTAAAGTTTGAGATACGTCTTTTGCTGTGGTTTTGGTAGCAGTCATTTATTTATGCCTGTTTTATGTGCAATTATCTTTCAGCAACTACATTCACATTGGCATGATTGAAATCATGTCTAGACAACGTACAACTTGAGCAAATTGTCTTAGAAAGTTTTAAATCTTTACAAAAAGCTATTTAGTTACTCCCTTCCCAGTATAAAAATACGCATTTAAAAACCAAGAACTAGCGGCGCAGCGCGAAGCGCCGCACCGCTAATCTTTGACTGGGAAGGGAGTATATAGCCTATTGAGGCTTTAAGGGGTGCAGAGAGATTCTTGAAAGCGGCGCGAAGCGTCGCTTTCAAGAATCTCTCTGGTTTTTATGACAGTGCAAAGCGCTATAACAACGATAATCTCTGGTTTTAAAGAAACCTTAAAATCCAGAAAGCTGTGGCGCGTGCGCTACAGCTTTTTGGGTTTTCTTTTGCCTTAATAAATTAACTTCTCAATCAAACTTTAGATTGTTGAGATTTACCTGCCTCTTGTAGTTCGTGTTCGGTCTTGAGGCGAGAGACTACATTAAATTCGCTTGGCTTCATTTGCCCTGTTTCCTCTACTCCTTCAGTCGGACCTGCCACTTCACACCACGCTGGTAGACCTCCCATAATTTGGGCTACATTTGAAAAACCAGCATCGCGCAGAAGTTGAGCGGCTTGTAATGATTGCTCATCTGATTCACCATAGATGTAAATATCTCGCGCAGGTTCAAAATTTGCCTGAGCAAGCTCCATAAATTGTTCCATTGGCATAGAAACAGCGCCTGTGATCCTGCTCTGGTTAAAAGCTGCGCGATCGCGAATATCTACAATCGTGAGTGCTGGTTCGCCCCACTCCAAACGCGCCTTTAAGTCGTAGGCTGGGGATTCAGGTTTGAGACTAGGTGGATTGGGCGTAATGTTAGGTAAAGCCTGCTTTACGTTTTTAATCACTTCTTGAATAATATCTGCCATGATGTTTTTACCTATGAAATCAAGGATCACATGAATAAGTAGGCAAGTATAATTAAACCCAAAGCCCAAAAAGCTGTAGTGCACGCGCAGCGTGCGCTACAGCTTTTTGGGCTTTAAGGTTTCTTTTGCCCATCTACTTATTTACAATTACATCCTTGTGATTGAAATCATGTTTGAGTAATGTATAAATTAGATGGATTGTCCTAAAATATTTTAAATCTTTACAGTAAATACTCCCTTCCCAGTGAAAGGTTAGACGTTGCGGCGCACCGCGCCGCAACGATAATTTCTTGGGCTTAATGTCTAGTCCTATGCTGGGAAGGGAGTAAGATCTCCGACTTTTTCTTTGCATTCGCAACTTGCCTACTTATCACTGCTTCTTGACACCTTAGCTGAGCTACTTGCCAAGTAGTAAACTACCTAAAAATGGCTTGCAGCGGAACGAAGCAAGCTGTAAGTGTTCGATGGTAAGGCTTATCAACATCGCCTATAATGGAAGAGCATAAAAATGCACTTTTAAAAATTCGATCATAAAACTTTCTAAAATTTGCTGGAGAATCGCCTGAATGCAACTTGCCGCACTTCAGAATCTACTCGACAACTCATCATTTGCCGTCCTTTTTGCGACGATGCTCATTTTTTGGGTTCATGTCGCTTTTCCTCAATTACTATATCTGCGATCGCTGGGTAATGCAGGTATGGCGATCGCTAATCTCTGTATCGCGACTCTCTTGGGAGCGCGTTGGCTTGATGCGGGCTATTTCCCGTTGAGCAACCTTTACGAATCGCTATTTTTCTTGGCTTGGGGCATTACCACTATGCATATTGTCGTCAATCGCATTGGTAATGCTAGTGCTAATGACAATGCTAAGAGGCTAGTTGGTGCATTCACTTCGCCGATGGCGATGGGCATTACTGCCTTCGCTGCCCTTGCTTTGCCTTCTGGAATGCAGGTGTCAGAACCGCTAGTGCCAGCCCTAAAATCTAACTGGCTGATGATGCACGTCAGTGTAATGTTGCTTAGCTATGCAGCGCTGATGACTGGTAGCATTTTGGCGATCGCTTTTTTGATCGTTACTCGCGGTCAGGAAGTGGTGTTGCAGGGTAGCTCATTCGGGACAAATCTTCGCAGCTTTCAAGCTATTGACAATCAAAAAGTCAACCAAACAGCAAATCCTGAAACCTTTGCTGCTTTTGCCTTAGAAAATATGGGCGATGTTTTGAGATCAGCTACTTTGCAATCTACTTCACTTTCAGCCACGCTCACTGTCGAGGCGATCGCCTCGACAAATCAGCCCCTATCGCTGCGCCGCCTTACTCTTGGCGAGACATTGGACAATCTCAGCTATCGGGCAATCGGGCTAGGTTTTCCGCTTCTCACAATTGGGATCATCGCGGGTGGTGTATGGGCAAACGAAGCATGGGGGTCGTATTGGAGTTGGGACCCCAAAGAAACATGGTCTTTGATTACATGGTTAGTATTTGCGGCTTATTTACATACGCGCATTACTAAAGGTTGGCAAGGTCGCAGCCCTGCGATTTTGGCTAGCGTGGGTCTCGTTGTAGTTTGGACTTGCTATCTCGGTGTCAACTTATTAGGCAAAGGGCTACATAGTTACGGTTGGTTCTTGTAACAAAAAAAGAGAAGCAGTGCTTCTCTTTTTTTATTTGAATTTATTTATAGCCGTCGCCAGTCTTGTTAGGACATAAAACCCAAAAGAGAAAGGCGGCGCGGAGCGCCGCCTCTCTCTTTTGGGTTTTGAGTGGCGACAGATATATT
>Ga0136636_10002060_pt1 | contig 11930 bp, 8 predicted proteins | sample AntDrymUQ8522106_2_FD_104653 | JGI IMG/M metagenome (GOLD analysis project Ga0136636, IMG submission 104653) | Polar desert sand microbial communities from Dry Valleys, Antarctica - metaG UQ852 (21.06) | ecosystem: Environmental > Terrestrial > Soil > Desert | place: Antarctica: Dry Valley... | reverse complement strand
TTTATCGAAATTTTACTTCTAATTCCTCCGGTTTTTATTAAAGAAATATTCAAACTTTAAAATAGTTCTTGTGTTTTCTTTTCTCTTGACTATATTTGTTTTCTCAATCGTAATTATTCTTGTTTTTTTTTCTGTTCCGAAACTGAATTTACACTGATTGGCATTCTGATACTTAATTTCTGACTAAAACTAACTGATGGACCGGATTCTTATACAATCATTAATCCTCCTTTTTACTTTCTTCATTGCCCAGCCTGTGTTTTCAACAGGAAAGATACCTGTACCAATCGATTCTGTTGATTACGGACGTATTCCTCATAAGAAAGTAAGGAAACTTCTATCTCTTCAAAAACAGTTTGGAGTGAAGACCTTTAATGACATGAACACGGTTTGTTACAATTCGCCAGATTCGAATTTGTACAACATTTTCACTAAAACCCAACTCATTAAACAGGATATAAATGCGGTGTGGACTAACCTGACTCAAGTATCCCCTCAGGACGAATTCGATGGCCGAATTGTTAAATTTGGGCTTTTGTACTCAAAAAAACACAACAATATCCTTTACCGAAACGATATAAAATCTGGAATTGAAGAAGGACAGATTTTGTTTTTCAATCTCCGCGTGCTGAGTGGAATCAAAAATATTGCTGTAGCACTGGAAGTTACACAACTTGATAATGATAATAAAACAATTGAATATTGTTATGTTGATCATGGGAGTACAAAAGGTACACAAATGATTTGTTTAACAAAAGCATCCGAAGGTTATACCGAAATAAAACAAATTACACGGTACAGATGCAATACCAAACTCAGGAATAACAGGTTGTATTCGTTTTTTCACGAGCGGATTGTGAACGAGTTATTTAAAAACATAAAGGACAAAAGCGAAATTAGCAACGCGAAAGCTTTAACCATCCCATAAGAAACCGGATAAATTCATCTGCATAATTCCTTCTCCTAAACCTAAAACTATACTTTTGTATACCTGATTCACGAGTTGATTTGCAAAAACATGGTTTCGAAAAGTAGTAATGTTTTGTGTAACCTTAGTATTCCGGAATTTAATATCAACAATGTCAGTTAGTTGTTACTATTTAATAACGAAGCGATTATAATACATTTTCATATCGAAAAATTTCATAAAATAGCTTGGCGGATCGTTACCATTTTATACTTTTGTGAATCGATTAACAGATAGAAACAAACCCAATACTATGAGCTTAGAAAACTTTCAAAACACCCATAAACTTTTGTATTCGTACAAGTATACATGGGCTCCGATCGAAAAAGGATACAACAACCGCACTCTCTATGTAAACGTTGGCAGTGGTGAAATAAATGAGAAAGAAGTTTCCGCGCAAATGAAGGCGAAATTCACCGGTGGTAAAGGCTTTGGCCTAAAATTGCTGTGGGATGCAACCAAACCAGATACAAAATGGAACGATCCTGAAAATGAAATTGTTATCAATACTGGACCTATTTGCGGAATAACCCAATATTCAGGTACAGGAAAATCGCTGGTAGTTACCATTTCGCCGCAAACCGATATTCCTGTTGACAGTAACGTTGGCGGTTATTTTGGCCCTTTCATGAAATTTGCCGGGTTCGATTCGCTCGAACTGCAAGGGAAATCGGATAAAGATGTAATTGTGCTTATCGACGAAACCCGCGAATTGATTGAAATTTATGAAGCCGGCGACGAAAGCAACGACAGCCATTTAATGGCCGAATACTTGACCGAAACGTTGGCGCTTACCGAAAAAGACCGTTTGAATGTTGCAGTGGTTTCGGCAGGAACGGCAGCCGATAATTCACTCATAGGAATGCTCAATTTCAGTTTCTTTGATTCGAAACGAAAACTTGTCAGGCTAAAACAAGCTGGACGTGGAGGCATAGGAACTGTGCTGCGGGATAAAAAAATTAAAGCCGTAGTTGCTCATACCAAAGGTGTTACCGGTAACCGTAATGGAGTTATCGACTTACAGGCAATTATGGAACGCGGTAAAATATTTAACCGCGAAATGCGCGAACTCGACGACAAGCAATGCGAAATGCGTAGCAAAGGAACCGCACATCTTACTCTTGTAATGAATGATTATGATCTTTTGCCAGTAAATAATTTTAAGTTTGGAAGTCATCCTGATGCAGTTAAAATTTCGGGCGATGTGTGGAAGAGCTATTTTACACAAGGAGTTCCTGATGGTTGCTGGATCGGTTGTAATATGGCCTGTGCAAAAGGTGTTGATAATTACGAACTCCGCTCAGGTCCATATAAAGGCTCAAAAGTTATAGTTGACGGACCGGAATATGAATCAACTTCCTCTTTAGGTTCCATCGCCGGTATTTTTAATCCTGATTTTACCATCGAGTCTAATTTCTATTGCGATACATACGGTATATGTACTATTTCGTGGGGAACCATTTTAGGTTTTGTAATGGAATGCTTCGAAAACGGTATCCTTAACGAAGAGCGCACAGGCGGGATGAAACTGAATTTCGGTAATGCCGATTCAGCCATGGAGCTTCTTCATATGGTTTCGCGCGGCGAAGGTTTTGGGAAAATTGCAGGCACAGGCGTACATAAAATGAAGGAGTTGTTTGCTGCCAAAGGCTGGGGCGATGCATCTTTCATGCAGGATATTGGCATGGAAAACAAAGGTCTTGAATACTCACAATATGTATCAAAAGAATCACTGGCTCAGCAAGGTGGATATGCCATGACCAATAAAGGTCCTCAGCACGACGAAGCATGGTTGATATTTATGGATATGGTTAATAACCAGATACCTACATTTGAGAAAAAAGCCGAGGCTTTACATTATTTCCCAATGTTCCGTACCTGGTTTGGATTACAGGGACTTTGTAAATTGCCCTGGAACGACGTTGAACCTGAAGACAACCAAACACATGCAGAACCAGGAAAAGTACCCGAACATGTTGATAATTATGTGGCTATCTACAAAGCTGTGACCGGAAACGATTTTGATAAGGAAGAACTGATCCGTCAAAGCGAAAGAGTGTACAACTTCCAGCGAATTTTCGATATCCGGTGCGGAAAAGGGCTTCGTGCAAACGATGCTCAGCCATACCGCGCAGCAGGACCAGTTACTGAAGAGGAATACCTCAGCCGCCAGGAAAGGTACGATGGGCAACTCGTTGATCTTCTTGAGCTTGATCCATCAAAAATGAGCCTTAAGGAAAAAATGGCCGCAACCCGCACTTACCGCGAAAACCGTTACGAGCAACTGCTCGATGCTGTGTATGCCCGCCGTGGCTGGAACAAGAATGGTGTCCCCACTTTAGCACATCTTAAAGATCTGGGTATGGATTTACCCGAAGTAGTTGAAGTAGTGACTCCTTTACAATAATATTACCTGCCCAACCAACCTTATCCCTGTCTGCGTTTTTTGCCGACAGGGATTTTTTTTTGCATCCGGTTGAGTTTTGGCAAAACAATGCATTTGCATGGAAAACAAGGGGTTGCTGTCGCTTGATTTACTCTGAATGCATCAGCCGAGAGCGAAAAAAAACATAAATACTGATCTGGTTTGTCTAACCTCGATGCAGCAAATATCTGTTTATCAAAGATTTATATTTGATAAATGGTATTTTGGGTTTATTGGTAACATGTCGTGTAACCCGGTTCATAACAAAGTCAATACAATGGCATATTATAAATTTTTAAGTGTTATTTTTGCAAAACAATAAAATGCTCATTTCAATCGTAAATAATAGTTTAACAACAATAATAATACTACTTGATATGTTTAAAAAAATAAGCTTGTTTTTACTGCTATCTGCTTCTGTGAGTTTACTTACAAAGGCTCAGGATCTGCCGGTTGCACACCAGATAACCCCAAGTTGTTATGTAGCAACTAACGGGAAAATTATAGTTGATGCAGGCGGACAATATACCACTGCTGTATCAGCCCAGGTTTTTCTGCGCGATTCGCTGTATGGCAGTACTTTCGACACTGTAAGCAGTAATTTTAAAAATAACAGAAGGATTAATTACACCTATGATGCCGGAGGACTACTAACTGAATCATCGTCGAAAACGGTTGATAAAAGTGGCCTCACATGGAGCTTGAGCCAACAGATAAAATATCAGTACACTGGTTTTCAGTTGTTTGAAGAAACTTTCAGGAGTTGGGATAAAACCCTTTTGGATTGGGTAAACCTTGTTCAGAATAAATATACCTATGAAACAGATAATAGCCTCTCAAGCATTTTTCACCTTCAATGGAAGGGAAGCTCTTCAATCTGGGATTATTCAACCAAAGATCTGATTAACTATGATGTAAATAAAAATATCATTTCTCTTGAGAACCAGAAGTGGAATGATAACCTTAATAAATGGGATAACTACCTGAGGATTAATTTTTCATACTCTGGCGGATTTATTTCCGAGAAACTTTACCAGGTATGGAATAAATCAACCCAGTTGTGGGACGATTACCAGAAGGAGAATTTCACTTATACTAACTCAAAAAAGTCGGAGGTTGTGATGCAGGTTAAATCGGCCTCAACAAACTGGGAGAATTATAGCCGTTATGTTTATACATACAACGGATCAAGCATAAGCGAAATTACCGATTACTTTTGGTTTGGCTCATGGACAGGCAACAGAAAACTCACATACACATTCAATTCCAATAGCCTCGAAACATTAGTTGTAACGCAACAATGGGCTGCTCACCTTGGTAATTTCAGAAATATTTCGCAGGACGAATCGTATTACACGCAGCGCGAAGTGTTTGGTATAGACGAAGCTGTTGCCAATACCTTTATTGTCAGCAACCCGCTTTCGAAGAGTATCCCATTTCAGCTTAACGGATTGCAGGAGCGCACAAATTATGAGATGTCGCTCATTTCGTTAAACGGAAGTGTTGTGATGAATATTCCGTTAACAGCAGGGCAAACTGTCGGATTGAATAACCGTATCCCGAATGGAATTTATATGCTCAGCATAACTACGGCTGGCAATAAGGTCATGAGTCAGAAGATACTGATTACGGATTAACTCAATGTTGCGAATCTTTGTCTGTCAAGGATTTATACTTGACTAACATCGTATTTGGAATGTAGGCGAGCTTAAGCGTAAATTGGGTTAGAGAAATACAACATCAAGCTATATTCCTGCAAAATGTAAAAAAAAAGAGGCTGCTCGTTGGAGACAGCCTCTTTTTATTTTTCCTGAAAAACAGCCTTATCGTTTATCCACTTCAATTATAAAGGCTATTTGATCGTCAGGATTTACGCGCGTATCAAAACTAACAGTACCTGATTTTTCAACAAAATCTATATCCTCCCGCAATTGTGAACCTAGCGCATCTGTAACTTTAGCGGAAAAAGAACCTGAACGGCTCTTGCTGATTGATTCATTCAATGCTTTGTAGTCCAATGGTTTTTTGGTAACAACAACGGCTAAATAGTCTTTTGAACCCACATTATCGGCCTGCAACGAATAATCCTTTGGAAACAGTCGTGTTCCGGTTATTCCGCAAAACGGCGAATGCTTTGGTGTATATGGGAAAAGCACATAGGAGCTTCCATCTGTTTCCTGTCCGAAAATGTATGTGTAGCAAGCGGAGGAGTTAGTAACTTCAATTTTAAATTTGTCACCTTTATTAACTGGATTGGCAACTGAATATGTCATTCCGCTTTTTAATGTCAGAGGAATTTGAGGAAGATTTCGGGTATCAGTAAGATCATCGTTATAAGCAACAAGCCCGAATTCAACCTGCAAGCGTGATTCATCCTGTTTTTCGGTGGTACCCATCGGATCCATTCCATAGGCTTCTTTAACAAAATAATCGAAATCCTTGTAGCGTATCCATGCAAATCCATTTTCGCCCCATTCCTTTCCCCAACTGTTCATAATCTGAAAAGCACCGCCTTCCAGAAAATCATCATATCCGATCACACTTATGGCATGGCCGCCAAACCCCATTTTATTATAATCATCGGATGAAGGTATCCATACTTTTTCGCCAAGCATGCCCTGCATAAATGTACCGCCAACCATCATCCCAATCACTACCGGAGCGCCCTGTGCCAGATTTTGTTTTACAGCCAGCATATCCACCTTGTAATCGTCGCCACTTTTCGAAAGGCGGTTGAAACCGTTTATTTTGTATGCTGCTGCCGATTGAAACTGGTTTTGAGCCGGTTGTGAAGCACAATCATTTTCATTATACGGGAAATCGCGAAAAGGCAAAGCCCCGACTTGTTTCATGTTCTCCATTGCCCTTAGGATGTATGATCCCTGGCAACCATCCAAACCTATCTGATTATATAAAAACGAAGGACTGAAAGCTGAACCATCCGGATCTTTTCCCGATTGCTGCGCGTACATAATAGTACGGGATGCATAGGCGGCTGACCAAGCCACGCATGAGCCCTGACTGCCCTGGTTCAGTGGTTCGGGGGCGTATTTTTCGAGAGTAACACGCTCAGGCATAGGGTTTTTAACATTGTCGGCCAATGGCTCAAACACTTCAGCCTGATCGTAAATCTGTTCATTCAAATCGGCGCCAAGCGAAAATGAATCACCTCCGGCGGCGGATTGAATCAGGTTTTTGCCACCCAGGAAATACACAGCGGCTCCGATAGCTACTAGTAATAGTGCTATTTTAGGATTCTTTAGCAGCAAGGGCAATAATGCGGTAAGACAACCACTATTTATGCCTCCCGGAAGTTTACCACCGCCACCGCCTCCTTGTCCGGGATAATTGTCCGAAGCACTGCGATCCCTGTCTTTAACAATACGTATTGGCATACTCGAAATTTTTAAACAATATTTATATCAAATGGTATTCTGATTCAAAAGTAATGTAAATTTAAATGATTTTTGACTACCATAAAACACACATTTCTGATTTTTGCCCGGATTTACTTAACTTCGTTGCGGAATGTGAATTTTCTCAATTCCTGCCGAAGCAGCCCGACACAAAGTGATTGTGTAACGAAAATAATCCCTTTCAAATGTAGAGCTTGCATTACATCATTCCTAATCACACGTTTTAGAGCACTTTTTTTATGAAACAGTTTATAAAAGCAATTATTTTTCTCATTCTCACAGGTATCGCTTTTTCCCCGCTAATTGCACAGGAAATGGATGCCGGGGGAGCTGAAGTAGAGTATTCGACCGATGGGAAAGGATGGGTTTTCGGACTGAATGTAGGCGCATATTATCCATCAAAATTTACTGCTGCTTTTTATAATGGCAGTCCAGCCAATGTGAATAATGTTAACTACGTTATGTCGAATTATTATTGGTACCAGGAAATATTTTTTGCTTTGGGCGCAAATGATTCTGTTGCAGTAGCCGGTTTGCCACAAAATATGCATTACCAGCTTGCCATTCGTCCTGGTTTATACTTTCAATATTGTTTTAACGAAAGGATGTCGTTGCTTATAGAGTTCAACTATATGCGGCTGAAAGCCAATGATGTGATATCATTTGAGGTTGATCCAAAGCTGAATAACACCTTTAAGGAGATAAGGCTTTACCCTATTCGTGGAGTTGAGGAAAGGGTGTATGCCGATATCGGGATCAAACGCACTTTTCCCCAAACGGATAAGCTATCATACTTCGCTACGGGCGGACTAAGTGTGAACAGTACCAAAGTTATTAAACACTCAATTTATATTGAAGAAAAAGAATACAGTCTGATTAATACATATGGCAATAGTAATTATATTCCGAACAGTAACATGCAGACTTACAATGTGTACCAGGGTGGAATTGGTTTTGGTATGTATGCCGGAGCTGGAGCTGCTTTAACTTTTGGCGGTGGCATTGTAATGGAAACAGGTTTAACTGCTCACTGGCTCATGGTAAAACTCGATCGTTATGAAAGTATGAATCCGGGAATTGGTGCTTATGCCCGTTTTCTCTTTTAAAAACGAATACAAAACACGCGTACTTTGCATAACTTGTCTTTTCTATTTCTGCGGTTCATGATCATTTTGGTAGGATTAATGCCTTTTCGGATCATGTATTTTTTTTCTGATTTCGTTTATCTGCTTTTATACTACGTGATAGGTTATAGGCGAAAGGTGGTATCCACTAACCTAAGTAAATCATTTCCTGAAAAAAGTGCAAACGAAATAAAAGCTATTGAAAGGAAGTATTACCACCACTTATGCGACATTAGCCTCGAAAGCATTAAAGGATTTTCAATGAGCCCGAAGGAAATTATCCGCAGGCATCGTATTCTTAATCCGGAGCTGGCTAACCATTTTTTTGATCGTAAACTTAGCGTTATTTCAGTTCCCGGGCATTATAACAACTGGGAATGGGGTTCATTGTCGCCGGGTCTTCAGCTTAAATTTCCGATTGTGGGATTTTATAAACCAATGAGCAACAAGCTGGTAGATGCTTTTGCCAAACGACACAGGGCGAAATTTAACACTAAACTTGCTTCAATAAAGGAAACCGGTTTAACTTTCAGCGAATTGTCGGACACTCAACAGGCTTATATAATGGCTTCTGATCAGAGTCCTACAAACCTGAAGGAGTGTTACTGGGTCCATTTCCTGAATCAGGATACAGCCTGGCTTCATGGACCCGAGAAATATGCACGGATATACAAATGGCCAGTGGTTTATGTGGATATCCGAAAAGTTAAAAGAGGTTTTTATGAACTTGAACTGGTTACGCTCACTGAGGATCCCGTTTCACTGCCCGATGGTGAAATAACACGGCGATACGTACAGCACCTCGAAAAATCAATTCGGACCGAACCTGCTTACTGGCTTTGGTCGCACAAGAGATGGAAACACAAAAGAAAAGTATAGTTTAGGGCGCTGACTGGTTTTAAAATCTAAGCCAAGGCATAAAACTCTTATCATTCTGCAAAAGATTAAACCTGTTTCACTTGATTTCGTTCATGGCATGCTTCATGTATGTGTTTAATCTGTAGAAACACAATTGGGAGTGTTCCAGTAAACTGTTGCATCTAAACCACTTCCGCTACTACAAAAGCACTTCCGCCAACCAGCACCAGATCATCAGTGCCTGCATTTTTCTGAGCGGATGCAAGTGCTTCTTTAACTGATGAATACGCTTTACCTTTTAACTGAAGGCTGTTTCCTGATTTTGCCAGTTCTGAAGCATCTAAACCTCTGGGGATATCAGCTTTGCAGAAATAATAGGTTGCATTTTTGGGTAGTTTCGAGAGCATGGTTGCAACATCCTTGTCATTTACAACACCAATTACAAAATGTAGTTTCCTGTGGGGAGTAAGTGCAATTTGTTCGAGTACTTCCTTAATTCCGTCAGGGTTATGACCAATATCGGCAATAGTTAAAGGATTAATTGATATGGTTTGCCAGCGGCCCAACAAACCTGTATTTTTTACAGTTTTTCGGATACCTGAAATAATATGTTTTTTCTGAATTTTCAAATCACTTTCTTGTAACTTTTCAATTGAACGTATCGCCGTAGCAATATTCTTTAGCTGGTATTTCCCCGAAAGGGGCGAAGTGAGCTTATACAATTGGTTACTTGCCAACGATTTAAATTCCGCGCTCAGCAGGGGAGGGCGATGTTTTGTGAAATGAGTTTCGCGGAGTGAAATCTGTTGATCAGAAAAATAAATTTCCGTTGCAAGTTTTTGCGCAAATCCATTAAAAACGGGTTGTGTTTCCGCGTGAGTTTCTCCTATCACAACAGGAATGCCTGATTTGATGATTCCTGCTTTTTCGGCTGCAATTTCTGCTAACGTATTGCCAAGGAATTGTGTATGATCCAATCCGATATTTGTGATAATGGTCAGAAGAGGTTTTATAACATTGGTCGAATCAAGGCGTCCGCCCATACCGGTTTCTATCACGGCAATATCCACCTTTTCTTTATAAAAATACCATGCGGCAAGCGCGAAAGTCCATTCGAAAAAAGATGGTTGAATGTCCTTAAAATCAACTCTGTGCATTTCAACAAAAGTTGTAACTTCCTTTTTGCTGATCATGTGTCCGTTGATTTTTATCCGTTCGCGGAAGTCCTTGAGATGCGGCGAAGTGAATAACCCGGTTTTGTAGCCCGCTTCCTGTAATACCGATGCCAAAAAATGCGAAGTTGATCCTTTTCCGTTGGTTCCAGCAATATGAATACTGCTGAATTTCCTTTCGGGATTACCCAGCTTACTGCAAAGTGCAATTGTATTATTCAGATCAGCCTTATACGCAGCTGCTCCAATGCGATGAAACATAGGGAGTTGGCTATATAAATATTCCAGGGTTTTGGCGTAAGTCATTGTGTGTTTTCAAAAGTTTACTTTCCATGAGTCCCGTGTTTGCCGGACTGCCTGCTTCGAAAAGAAAAAAAAATGTGAGATTTCGTTCTTTCCGGATTTAGCAAAACTGAGCTCAATCCGTATGGTTGAATGTTAGGGATAATCGGTTAATGGTTAAACTTTTCGAACCACACACAACAATCCTATTGATCCTTCCATTTCTTCTCAAATACTTCCCCGTTCACGCTAATATTCAATCCGTAACTAAAATCGTTAGCATTCCGTTGCAGATCATAATACGTTTCGATGCAAAATCCGAAATTTACACCTTTCATAATATTATGACCGATTAAAAGTTTTGGTGTAATGAGGTCTCTTTTTTCGCCCACATACCAGTTGTTTAACTGCGAAACAGATTGAAACAGGTAATCGCCCAGAGGAGTAAAGAAATACTCGCCGTGAAACCACCCTATACTGAGTTTGGCCCATTTGTTTTCAAATGTTATCGCATTATGCAATGCAAATCCTGATTCGAACGGGATAGTATTGGTTTGTGAGAGTTCCATCGCCTGGATGTAAAATGAAGAGAGGGACAACCTGTCGAGTACTTTTGAACCGGGAATAAATATATATTTCAAGCCTGCAGCAAGATTAGCCCGCGATTGTAACGGACTATCAGAATTATCGATCTGGCCACCGAAGTGATGAATTATACTTTGAAAATGAGCACTTAAGCCGCGATTCTCAGCAATTCCGTTCATAGAATAATCAGCAAGCAAACCTCCTGTTATCACTTCCTGCTGTGTTTCGCCGGGGAGGATAAATTTCTCCCAATCCATATACAAATCGGTATGAAACTTTTTCCTGTTGATTAAAAGCTGTAGTCCGTATTCCGGATTTTTAGTAAAATAATTATCAGTATTGTACAGTGGTTCAATAAAACCATGCTGAAGTTGCCCTTTGGTTTGGCCAATAATAATCTGTGCATCCGGTCGGAAACGATATGTCCCACGTATTACCGGCACGGATTTGTTAAACTCGTCCTGACCATAAAACTGTCTGAAATACCAGCCTCCGCTCAAACTAAATTTATTGCTTATTGCCCAGGTTATTTCCGGTTGAAGCACCGAACCTATATAAGTGATCCCTTCGGTGTATGATCCGAAATATTCGTTGTTCTTTATAAAATTGTTGTTGTACAGGTGAAAGCTGAATTTTTCGGAATCAGAAGTATCGCCGGTAAATTGGGGATTATAACTTTCATAAAAATTTTGTGCTTTAACACAATAACCCGCTGATATCAATACGGTAATGATAGTGTATATGAGATAGTTTTTCATTGGCCGGTTATTGTTTTAACAGGTATAATTTTCCACCACTCACGCTGAAAAGTAAATAGCCGGGGCTTGCAGCGGTAAGGTAAACAATTTCATTGGAAGGCAATGCCGCATTTTCCATTGTATAGCTTGACCAGCTTTCACCGTTGAAACTTACGATTCCGGCTCCAGAAGTTCCACACCAGATTGTTTTATCATCAGTTACTACAATTGAAGTAATTGGTTTTGATGTTCCGGTATTCAGAATGGTATAATTATCATCATGAAAATGAATAAGTTGTGCTGCTTCTGATCCCGCCCAGATGCTTCCATCCGGAGCATTAGTAATAGGGGAGAAGTTCTGCGA
>Ga0136636_10002059_pt1 | contig 11933 bp, 9 predicted proteins | sample AntDrymUQ8522106_2_FD_104653 | JGI IMG/M metagenome (GOLD analysis project Ga0136636, IMG submission 104653) | Polar desert sand microbial communities from Dry Valleys, Antarctica - metaG UQ852 (21.06) | ecosystem: Environmental > Terrestrial > Soil > Desert | place: Antarctica: Dry Valley... | reverse complement strand
TGGATCGGTTCCTAATTTTTGCTCCAAAAGGAGTAAAATTTCAGCCAATCTTTCTCGCACGGTTTTTTGTGCCAAAAAGGTTACGGTGTTTGAAGATTCTCCCAATTCAAAGGCAATTTTCTGAAGCATTACAAAAGATAATTGCGGCACTATTTCTAATAAATGAAGAAATAAATCAGAAGGTAAAAAAGTGGTTTCCATTTCGGTCATGGCTTCTGCTTTTGCCTGCAAGTTTTCTCCACATAACAGTGATCGGTATCCAATTAAATCCCCTTCTCTAATAAACCTAAGGATTTGTTCTTTTCCATAAACGCCTTGTTTAGAGAGTTTTGCTGTGCCTTTTTGAATAAAATACACTCCTTTTGGAGTGTCACCATCCTCGAAAATAGTTTCTCCTTTATGAAATTTCAACTGCTGTTTTGCAGAAATATATTTTTGAAAATCCACTTCGGAAAGAGCTTCACGGAAAAAATCTTCATTAAAGACTTTCTGCAGATTTTCTTCGATAAGGTTTTGTTTTTCTAAGGACATTGTAATGACATTTATCAGCAAAAATAGAAAATTTGAACCCTTAATACAAGTATAATTATTATAATTTTGCAAGTCGAAGTTTTTATATGTCATTAGAAAATTGTTTTCATTGCGGCCAACCTATTAATCTAGAGCGTATTTCGTTTGAGGAGAAAGAATTTTGCTGTAATGGGTGCAAATCTGTTTATGAAATATTGAATATCAATAATTTGGGTAATTTTTATTCCCTGAACAAACAATCTGGAATCCGCCCGAATGAAGAAAACACTTCGCAATTCGATTATTTAGATACCCCAGAAATCTTCAACACCGTAACGGATTTTTCCGAGGGCAATACAAGTCTTGTCACCTTCAAAATTCCGGTGATTCACTGCTCTTCCTGTATCTGGCTTTTAGAAAGTCTGCATACCTTAAATAAGAATATCAATTATTCCCAAGTTAATTTTACACGGAAAAATGTCCAAATTTCCTTTGATCATTCGGAATTAAAGCTGAGTGAGTTAGCAAAATTTCTTAGCAATTTGGGATATAAGCCGGTTGTAAATTTAGAAACCGCCGATAAAAAAGAAGAATTTCTGGATAAAACTTTGGTCATAAAATTGGCAATAGCAGGATTTTCATTCGGAAATGGAATGTTTTTTTCTTTTCCGGAATATGCGGAACAATTAATGGGGACTACCGATTTTTGGATGGATCAATACAAAGATCTTTTCCGGTTTATCATGTTTTTGCTTGCAACTCCAGTGGTTTTTTATTCCGCGTCTGACTATTTTAAATCCGCTTGGTTCGGTTTAAAAAATAAAATTGTAAATATCGACGTACCCATTGTTTTAGGAATTATAATGCTTTATGGCAGAAGTATTTACGAAGTTTTAACGGATTACGGTGCCGGTTATTTTGATACCTTGTGTGGACTGTTATTTTTCATGCTTTTAGGAAAACTTTTCCAAAAACGAACGTACAGCGCACTTGCATACGACCGGGATTACAAATCGTTTTACCCGATCGCGGTTACGAAAGTAGATTTCAAGGGAAAACAGGAAAATATTTTGCTTTCTGATCTCAAAATTGGGGACCGAATTATGGTTCGAAATCAGGAAATTATTCCAGTAGATGCTATTTTAATTAATGGTGAAGGAAATATTGACAATAGTTTCATCACAGGCGAAAGTGCTTCGATCCCGAAAAAAGCGGGCGACAAAATTTTTGCAGGCGGAAAACAATTGGGATCGGCTTTGGAACTGGAAGTCATTAAAACGGTGAATCAAAGTTACCTGACTCAACTTTGGAATAAAGAAGCTTTCAACAAACATGAAACGGGGCTTGATACCTTGACCAATGAAATTTCCAAATATTTCACTTTTATCATCCTCGGAATTACTTTAGTAGCTGGAATTTATTGGGGAAGAATTGATTTTGAGAAAATGTTTCAAGTGGTTGCGGCCATCTTAATTATTGCGTGTCCGTGTGCTTTGGCGCTGTCTGCACCTTTTACTTTTGGACATGTGATGCGGATTCTTGGACGGAATAAATTTTATGTGAAAGACACTTTGACCATTGAAAAAATTTCAAAAATTGGAACGTTGGTTTTTGATAAAACAGGAACCATTACGCATAACAAGAAAGCAAATATCAATTTTGAGGGGGAAATCATTCCTGAATTTGATTTGAAAAATATAAAAAGTCTCCTTAAAAATTCTAATCATCCCTTATCGAAGTCGCTTTATGACTTTATCAAAGTAGAAGACGAGAACTTTCCGGTAGAAAATTTTATTGAAATTCCAGGGAAAGGTTATTTGGCAACAGTACGCGGAATTATTTATAAAATTGGATCCGCAAAAATGGTTGGAGCGCAATCCAAAAACCTAGAGACCGCCGTATATATTAGTAGAAATGAGATTTTTTTAGGGAAATATATTTTTAAAAATGAATACCGAGAGGATTTGAAGTCTTTATTTCAAACCCTTTCCGCATACAAAATCCACATTTTAAGTGGAGATAACTCCTCGGAAGAGAACAAACTGAAGGAAATGATTCCCACTGCAGCAGGAATGGCGTTTAATCAAAGTCCGGAAGACAAATTAAATTACATTAAATATCTGCAAAATGAGGGAGAAAAAGTCGCCATGTTTGGGGATGGATTAAATGATGCGGGAGCTTTGAAACAAAGTAATGTAGGAATTGCCATTGCAGATGATACCAATTCTTTCACGCCTTCGTCGGATGTGATCATGTCGGGAGAAAAGTTGGCGGATTTTGCTAAATACATCAAGTACAGCAAAGATGCCATGACCATTGTAAAGGTAACTTTTGGGATCAGTTTTATGTACAACATTGTTGGGTTAGGTTTTGCGGTGACGGGACACATGTCTCCATTATTCGCGGCGATATTAATGCCGATCAGTTCTATTAGTGTAGTTGCATTTACTTCTGTAGCAACGTGGTGGCGAAGCAGTAAATATTTTAGAATCAATCAATAACATAATAGCGCTATTATTTAGACCTATTTTAAATTAACGGAATTTAACAATAAGTGATGAATATCATAAAATTTGAGTAAATTTGGAGTTCTGATTTAGTAAATTTGCACACTCATGGATATATTGTACTTAATGATTCTTTGCAGCGTTTTACTAGCTGTTGTTTTTCTCATCATTTTTATAATAAGTGCAAGAAACGGACAATTTGAAGATGATGAATCTCCCGCAGTGAGGATCCTTCTGGAATCAGAAATCATAAAAGACCCACTGCCAAACAAAGAAATTTTAGAAGAAAATATAGAAGATAAAAGTGATAATTAATTATGGAGACACAAAAGTTTAGTTATGACAACAACATTGTACGCGCGTTTCTTTATGCAACAGTAGTTTTCGGACTTGTTGGATTTTTGTTAGGACTTACCGCAGCGGCAATGTTATTTTACCCAGAACTTCCGGAATATTTCTTCGGGACAGATGATGCTACGATTGCCAGTTTACAAAGTGGAAATTTACAAGGATTAATCAATACGCATGGAGCATTTGGTTACGGCCGGATCAGAATGTTACATACCAGTGCAGTAGTTTTTGCATTTGTATGTAATGGATTTTTTGCCGGAGCGTATTATTCTTTGCAAAGACTTTTAAAAACAAGAATGTGGAGCGATACCTTATCTTGGATCCATTTCTGGGGATGGCAATTAATGATTGTTTCTGTAGTTATTACGTTCTTAATGGGAATCAACACTTCCAAAGAGTACGCCGAACATGAGTGGCCAATTGATATTTTGATCACCGTAATCTGGGTAATTTTTGGAATCAACATGATTGCAACTATTATGATCAGAAGAGTTCGCCATTTGTATGTGGCTATTTGGTTCTATTTAGGAACTTGGGTAGCAATCGCGATGCTTCATATCTTTAATAATTTAGAAGTTCCATTAACTTTCACGGGCTGGAAATCTTATTCCGCTTACGCCGGAGTAAAAGACGCTTTGGTACAGTGGTGGTACGGACACAATGCAGTAGCATTTGTATTGACCACACCGATTTTGGGGTTGATGTATTATTTCTTGCCGAAAGCTGCAGACCGACCTGTATTTTCTTATAAATTATCAATTATTCACTTTTGGTCTTTGATCTTCGTATATATTTGGGCTGGACCGCATCACTTGCAATACACTGCAATTCCTGCATGGGCACAAGCTTTGGGAACAGGATTCTCTATTATGTTGATTGCACCATCTTGGGGTGGAATGTTGAATGGACTTCTTACTTTAAGAGGAGCCTGGGATAAAGTTCGGGAAAATCCAGTACTGAAATTCTTCGTAGTTGCTGTAACCTGTTATGGTATGTCCACTTTTGAAGGTCCATTATTGGCAACAAAAACTTTAAATAAAATTGGTCACTACACCGATTGGGTTATCGGTCACGTTCATATTGGAGCCTTAGGTTGGAATGGATTTATCACTTTTGGGATGATTTATTACCTTCTTCCAATTATGTGGAGAACCAAACTTTGGTCCGTGAAATTAGCCAACTGGCATTTCTGGCTAGGAACATTAGGAATTATTTTCTATGCAGTTCCATTATACATCGCTGGATTCACACAAGGGTTAATGTGGAAACAATTTAATCCAGACGGAACATTACTTTACAAAAACTGGTTAGATACCGTAACAGCAATTATTCCTTATTATCAAATGAGATTTGTAGGAGGATTGTTATACATCTCTGGAGCTATTGTAATGTGTGTAAATGTAGTAGCTACAGTTAGAAGCGGATCATTCCAGAAAAATGTACCTGCAGAAGCACCTGCTTTAGCAGTGATCACTAAGAAAAGAAAAGAAGGAGAAGGTTTCCACCTTTGGTTAGAAAGAACTCCTATTTTACTTACCGTAATGTCATTTGTAGCAGTTGCGATAGGCGGATTTCTAGAAATTGTACCGACTCTAACGATAAAAGATAACGTACCGACGATTGCAGCAGTTAAACCTTATTCACCGCTGGAATTAGAAGGAAGAGATCTGTATATCCGTGAAGGTTGTAATTCTTGTCACTCCCAAATGATCAGACCATTCCGAGATGAAGTGGTGAGATTTAACGGTAAAAACGGACAATATTCCAAAGCAGGGGAGTTTATCTATGACAGACCATTCCTTTGGGGATCGAAAAGAACAGGACCGGATTTGCACAGACAAGGAGGTAAAAATCCAAGTTCATGGCATTATAAGCACATGCTAAATCCTAGAGTAACATCCGCAGGTTCCATTATGCCGAGATATCCATGGTTGATTGCCAGAGATTTGGACAGAAGCCAAACGGTGGACAAAATAAAATTGATGAAAAATGTTTTTGATGTTCCATACACTCAGGCGCAAGTTGATTCAGTAGATTCCTGGGCAGATAATCAAGCAGCTGCAATTGTGAAAGATATCTATTCTGAAGCAGCCGACGTAAAACAAGCCTATGCCGAAAGAAAAGCACAAGAAGGTGCTAACTTTACCCCACTCGAGAAAAAAGAGATCATCGCTTTGATCGCTTATTTGCAGAGACTAGGAACGGATATTAAGACCACAGAAATTAAAACAGCCAGTACAAAATAATCCCCAAAAGAGAAAATTATGATACCTCAAGGAGTTAAAGATATTTTATCTAATGGAAGCAATGTTGGACTTTATCAAACATTAGCCATGATTATATTCCTGATTCTGTTTTCAGGTATCGTATGGTACGTTTTTTCCCGCTCGAAAAAGCACTACGATGAGGAAGCCAATGCACCACTGGATGACAGCATTGACGAAAATAATTTGTAATTTACTTTAAAATTGACCAACATGAAACCAAGAACTCCCGTCTACGTAACCATCGCTATAATACTTACGATTCTCTTTATCGTGTATTACATGTTTGTACAAAATGCATCTTTTCTTGCGTCTCCTTACTTTTGGGGAACTGTAGTGATTACTGCTATTCTTTCCATGATCCATCATTCGATTGGTGATTTAGTGGAAAATGATAAATTTAAAAAGCTGACAGACGCCGAAAAACTAGAGTATATTCAGGCCAAAAACAAACCTTACTTTAAAGGCTTGTACGAGAGTGCATTTAAAAAACAACCTGCAACTACAGAACAGGATATCTTAATTGATCACGGTTTCGATGGAATTATGGAACTTGATAATCAGTTGCCAAAATGGTGGCTTGGTTTGTTCTATTTCGGAGTAGCCTATTGTATCGTATACATGTTATCTTATTGGCTTACTGACTTTGCAAATCCAATTAAAGAATATGATGAGGAGTACAAAGCACAAACCGCAAGTATTGCAGAATATATAAAAAATACGCCGCCGCCAACAATTGAAAACGCAATGTATTCCCCAGACAATATCGCCACAGGCGAAGCAGTTTTTAAAACCAACTGTGTATCTTGTCATGGAGAAGGGGGAAAAGGTGGAATTGGACCTAACCTTACCGATAACTCCTGGATCAATCAGCCGGAAAAAACATTATTCAAAAACGTTTTCAACATGGTTGAAAATGGATCACCAAATAATCCCGCGATGCAGGCATTTGGTAAAAACGGTGTTCTTACCGGATTTGATATACAAGAAGTTGCTGCTTATATTTATCATATTAATCAGGAAAAAGCACCTCTTACTGTTGCACAAGGAGCAGCTGCCCCACAAGGGAAGCCTGTAACTTGGGAAAAATAATAAAAAAACAAAAATATCTTTTGAAAACATAACTCGAAATTCTAACACGCAGAAGAATTTGGGTTATGTTTTTTTTTATAGGTAAATTTAAATGGATACACAAGACAAAACTTTTCAGGGAGGACAAGGACAAGTAATTGCCGCAGAAACATTTCGTGATTCCGTAGGAACCATGGAACAATCCGGCAAAAGACGCTGGATCTTTCCGAGAAAACCTCATGGTAAATTTACCAATTACAGAACCATAGTGAGTTATTTTTTACTCGCCCTGTTCTTTGCTATCCCTTTTATAAAAATTAATGGCAATCCTTTTCTTATTCTTAATATCGTAGAGAGACATTTCTACATTTTCGGGCAACCTTTCTACCCTCAGGATTTCTTTATCTTGGCATTAGGTGCAATTACCTCCATTGTTTTTGTTATTTTATTTACGGTTGTTTTTGGTCGAATTTTTTGTGGCTGGATCTGTCCGCAAACTATTTTTCTGGAAATGGTTTTTCGTAAAATCGATTACGCTATAGAAGGAGATAGAAACAGACAGATGAAACTTGACCGCCAAGAATGGAATTCAGAAAAAATCTGGAAAAGAGGTCTCAAGTGGTCTATTTACATGGCAATTTCTTTAGTTATTACCCACTGGATGTTTATGTTTATTGTTGGATATCAGGAAGTTTTTGATATGGTCAAAGAAGGTCCGTTCAATAATTTCACGAGTTTCTTAGTAATGATCATCTTTACCTCTGCATTTTATTTTACGTTTGCCTGGTTTAGAGAACAAGTCTGTACGTTGGTTTGCCCTTACGGAAGATTGCAGGGCGTATTAATTGACAAACAGACCATCAATGTATACTACGATTTCAAAAGAGGCGAAAATCGCTCCAAATGGAGAAAAGGCGAAGATCGAAAAGCTGAAGGAAAAGGAGACTGTATTGATTGCAACCAATGTGTAGTCGTTTGTCCCACCGGAATTGATATTCGAGATGGGCAACAACTAGAATGTGTAAACTGTACTGCATGTATTGATGCCTGTGATGAAGTAATGGTAAAAACCGGACTTCCACCAGGATTAATTCGATATGCTACAGAAGACGAGATCGAAAAAGAAATCCCATTCCAATTCACCAATAGAATGAAGGCTTATTCATTTGTTCTTGCTTTGATGGTGGCTTTTTTAGGATTTTTATTATACAACAGAGGAACTGTAGAAGCTAAATTTCTGAAACCAGCTGGTTCTACGTTCTTTGTACGAGACGGAAAAATCAATAACACTTACAATTATACCTTCTTAAATAAAGGTAATGCAGACGAAACCTTAACTATTAAAGTTTTGGAACCACTTCACGGAGAAATTTCTTTGAGTGGAACCAATAAAATTATTATCAAAAGAGGCGAAATAACAGGCGGAACAATTAATATAAGTTTTCCAGAGAAAGAAATAAAACTCTCTAAACAAAATATTGAAATTGGAGTTTATGACAAAAATGGTAAAATGTTAGACTCTTTCAAAACTTATTTCGAAGGCCCTTTTAAATTACAATTCTAAAAAAATATGTTTAAAAAATTCACTTGGGGACACGGAGTTGTTTTAGCACTCGGTTCTTTTATTGCTTTTATTTTATTTATGATCCTGGTATTTCCCAGCGGTCAGCAAAATGCAGATTTGGTTACGGAAGACTATTATGAAGAGGAACTGAATTATCAAGAAGTAATTGATGCAAAAAGAAATGCAGAAATGCTGAAAGAAATTCCGCAATACAGGCAAATGCCTATTGGAATTAAGATTTCTTTTCCTGCAACTATTTCACCAGACGAGTCCAAAGTACATTTTGATATGTACCGCACCAATGATTCCAATTTGGATGTAAAAAAAGATTTAGCCCTAAATCCCGATAAATCTTTCACCATACCAAAAGAAGTGCTTTCCAAAGGCTCCTATACTTTGAAAGTAAAATGGCAACAAAATAAAAAACCTTACCAAATCGATTACGACGTACAATGGAATTAGCCCTTATTATTTCTGCATTAGGATTGGGATTCGCTTCCGGATTCCACTGCATTGGTATGTGTGGTCCAATTGCGCTTTCTTTGGGCCTAACAAAAAAGCAGGCGACTAATTATTACCTTCAAAATCTCACCTACCAATTTGGCAGAATTGTAACTTACTCATTTCTAGGCGCAATTTTAGGAATTGTAGGACAAGGATTTGCCATGGCAGGATTTCAACAATATCTTACAATTGGTGTCGGAATTTTATTAATTTTAATGGCCATTTTTTCATTTGGCGGTAAAGATTTTGCCTCAAAAATTCCTTTTTTATCCAAGTTTTTATTCAAAGTGAAAATGAATCTGGGTAAATTATTACAAAAAGCAGACTATCGCTCCCGTTTCTCCACTGGAATCCTCAATGGATTTTTACCCTGCGGAATGGTTTACATGGCCTTAACAGCGAGTTTAGCATCCGGTGGAATTTGGCAAAGCGCAACATTTATGGCGTTATTTGGGTTAGGAACTTTACCATTTATGTTTGCGATAGTTCTCCTCGGAAATCTCATGACTTCCGCATTCCGGATTAAAATTTTAAAATTTGTTCCCGTAATGATGATTTTATTGGGCGGTCTATTTGTTCTTCGCGGTTTAGAAATCGGCATTCCTTACCTTTCTCCGAAAAAAGAAGCACTGCAGATCCATCACAACGATTCCAAAAATCATCAGGAAGGAAATCACGAAACGTGTCACTAGAAATTTAAAATTTCGCATTTCCGCCAAAAAGATGTTTCACCCGGAAATTTCCTTTGATCACATAATCTTTAATATTAGGATCATTTTGTTTGTTATCGCCACCTCTTACAATGGCATCGATTGTTCCCGTAATTATTCTTCCTTTATCATTAAAAGGTTCGCTTTTCGTAATATTAATGGCATTTGGAATGACTTCCGGAGCTGGAGTAAGAGAAGAATCGTAACTGTTAAATGTGAATGATTTTGCCGGAAAATTTTGTAGCGAAACACTTCCTTGCGATAAAACATTTCCAGGTTCCGCAGAACCATTTGGTGTAGAAGAAGGCTTAGACATATCTGAGATGATCGTCAAGACCAAACTTCGCTCCTGATCTTTCCCCGCAAAAATTTTAAATTCTTTTTGAGTTGGCGAAAACTCATTATAAGTGGTTAAGATATCCTCTTCAGAAACCTTAAAATTTTTCCCATCAATAGAATAATTGAAGTAAAAATCATCGGTGCTTTCTGTGTTTAAATTTTCATTTGCTGTTTTTTTGCTTTCACTCTTATTACAAGAACTAAAAGCGAAAAGAAGGAGCGCTGCTAAAAAAATGAAGTGCTTTTTCATAATGTTTTAATTGATGATGCAAATATTCTAGAATATTTCTTACAAAAAAACTGCTAATAGACGAACGACAGTTTTTATCGACGAACGTTAATTCTTGAGGAATAAATTGTAAATTCGTAATACACAAATAGGAGAGATGAAAACTTTGAACACCATAATTTTAAACGAAAACGAATTAAATCACACAGTTTTTGTTTTATGTAATGCCAATTTTCCCTGTTTCACTATTCTGCATAACGATGATTTAAAGTTGATTGTATGAAAAATTATACGCTGCTTTTTCTGTTGTGCATCACTTTTTTTTCGGCTCAAATTCCAAAATCCAAAGATTCATTACAAGTTTTTCTAAAAAATCAAATCAAGGACACCACTTACATTATAGCACTGAATGAATATGCATTTTTAAATGTAAAGGAAGGCGATTTTGACCAAGCCAATAAAAACATTTCTCAGCTCGATCAACTTTCTAAAAAACTCAATTTCGCTCTTGGCTTTTATTTTACCCTCAATATGAAAGGCGTGGTGGAATATAGCAAACAGCAACCGCAGAAAGCGATGGCGTATTTCCTACAGTCGAAAGATATCATCAAAAAATACAATTTGCCAAAGAAGCGTTATCAGAATTCTTTAAATAATATTTCCATTATTTATGCAGATATGGGGGACAGAGAAAACGCAACCAAATATGCAATGGAACTTATTGAATACCAAAAAATAAACAAACTGTATCCTTTAAAATCAAGTCCATATGCGCAAATTGGCAGCAATCTGAAATTTTATAAAAAATATGAGGAGGCATTGCAATACTACAATCAAGAATTAGAAATTGAAACCGGTCTAAAAGATTTTACAGGAATGGCAATTTCCGAAAATCATCTAGCTAACGTTTACGAAGATTTAGACAAGAACAAAGAAGCCATCAAACATCTTCAAAAAGGATATAAATATGCCTTGAAAGCGGATTATAAGTTATTACAAATAGATTTACTTACAAATCTCGGGCGACTTCATCAGAAAGAAAAAAACTTCGAGGAGGCAGAGAAAAATTTATTGAATGCCAAAACGATGGCAGAATCCATCGAGGCAAATGTGAGCCAAAAAATCGTTTATCATAATTTGGGCGATTTGTACATGGAAAAAAATCAAAATTCCCTAGCCGAAGAATATTACAAAAAAGCACTTTCCAAAGCCAAAGAATTAGCAGATGCGGAAAGTTCCTATTCCATTAATGAAGCCCTGTCTGCGTTTTATCTTAAGACTAAGGATTATAAAAAAGCTTTCGAATACAAATCAGCAGGCGAAGTTTTCAAAGATTCTATCTTTAAAATAGAAACCCTGGAAAATACGGAAGATATGCTTCGGAAGTATGAAACCAAAGAAAAACAACAGCAAATAAAAACGCTTTCCGCCGCAAATACGATCAAAAATCTAAAAATTAAAAACAATGAAAAACAAAAATGGTTTCTCATTTCAGGTTTAGTTTTTCTAGGAATTATCGGAGGTTTACTCTATTATCAAAGCAGAAACAGGAAAAAAACAAATACCAAATTACAGGTTTTAAATAAAGAATTAGACAAAGCCAATAAAACAAAAGCCCGGTTTTTTAGTATTATCAATCATGATTTGCGGAGTCCGGTTGCGACTTTAATTCATTTTCTCCACCTTAAAAAAGACAATCCAGAGTTGATGGATGAAGAAACTAGAAATAGATTGGAAAACAAGAGTATTTCCAACGCAGAAAATTTACTGGTTTCTATGGAAGATCTTTTGTTGTGGAGCAAAAGCCAAATGGAAAATTTCGCGCCACAGTTTGAAAATGTAAAGATTTCTGATTTATTTTTCGATAATGAAAAGCATTTTGAG
>Ga0136636_10002058_pt1 | contig 11935 bp, 12 predicted proteins | sample AntDrymUQ8522106_2_FD_104653 | JGI IMG/M metagenome (GOLD analysis project Ga0136636, IMG submission 104653) | Polar desert sand microbial communities from Dry Valleys, Antarctica - metaG UQ852 (21.06) | ecosystem: Environmental > Terrestrial > Soil > Desert | place: Antarctica: Dry Valley... | reverse complement strand
GGCGAGAACGAACCAGGGCACGCACAACGCCTTGCGTCAGTGTTTCAACCGTCTCGCGCACACTGGCAGACGCCGCGCCTTGCGTGCCGTGAACGGCAAGAAATGCTTTCATCATCGCAATAGCGACTTTGTTGGGTTCAAAGGCAACGACAGCACCGTTGCGCCGGATGATTTGGTACTGGGTGAGCATCGTTTCGTCTGGCGCGCTCACGCTGTTGGTCGACCTGCTTGCCAATGCGGCGTGGGGAGATACCGGTGTTTTCAGAACTGTCTGCATGGATTCCTCTGTTTGAAATGAAAGGTCCGGGGTGACAACTAACCCAGCGCGCTGCGGTGGCGAGCGAGATGTGTGACCGGACGCAGATCAAGAATAACACTGCAGATGGTGTTGATGTGTGTGTGGGGGCACTACCCGTAGTGTTTTCTGGTGGGGTCGGGTTCAGATCGACAGCAGTGGGGGTATCGAATCCATAGCAAAAAAATCAGTCGGGAGAACGGTCGTGGTGCTGCCAATGGTGTCTGTGAAACACGTGATGTGCATCAAGTGTGGAGTTTGCCCCGCACTTGCTCGGGAAAGTACCGAGGACTTAAACCCAGAGTTTTGTGACATTTTGCCCATTCAAAACCGGCCCCAGGGTCGTTCTTGCGGCCCACGGCGACATGTTCGTGTCCCGCAATGTGCGCGATCGGATAGCGTTTCATGATCGTGGCGCAGACCGTGCCAAGGCAGGCGTATTGTTCGTCCTCAAACGCATGGCCTTCCAGGCCTTCGAGTTCGATGCCGATGCTGTCGTTGTTGCAGTTGTCGCGCCCGCGGTAATGCGAGACCCCGGCGTGCCAGGCGCGGTCATCGCAGCTGACGAACTGCCACAGGTCGCCATTGCGGCGAATATAAAAGTGCGACGACACGGTGGCGCCCTCAATGCTTTTGAAGTACGGGTGGGCGTTCCAGTCCAACTGGTTGGTGAACAGGCGTAGCACCTCATCACCGCCGTACTGGCCTGGTGGCAAGCTGATGGCGTGCAGCACGATCAAGTCCACAGCGGTGTTGGCCGGGCGCGGACCAAAATTGGGCGACACCAAGGGCGCAGCAAAGCGGTACCAGCCGTCGCGCCACAGCGCATCGGTGGCCAGTGCATCAGCCATCGGAGTCCTCGTGCGTGTCATGTGTGGGCGCTTCAATTTGCAGTCGCGCAATCCGGTAGCGGATTTGTCGCAGGCTCAGCCCCAGGCATGCCGCAGCCGCGGTGCGGTTGAACTGGGTCGCCTGAAGTGCGCGAATCAGGATGTCGCGCTCAAGCTGGTCCAGATAACTCTGCAGGTCCGGCGGCAGGTCGGAGGTGGTGGCGGTGTTGGCGCTGTCTAGCAAGACCGAGGGTGGGGCGCTGACAGGAGATGCTGGCGGCGTGGGGTTGTCGAGTTGCAGGCTTTCACCGTCACCCAAGGCCACGGCCCGGTACAGCAAGTTTTCTAACTCGCGCACGTTGCCGGGCATGGGCAGACGCGACAGCTCTTGCAACATCTGCTCGGGCAGTGCTGGCGCGGGCATGGCGGACTCCTCAGCGATCCGGTTCAGCAACGCTTTGCAAAGCTCGGGCAGGTCCTCGGTGCGCTCGCGCAAGGGTGCAATCACCATGTCGATCACGTTGAGCCTATAAAACAGGTCTTGGCGAAAACGACCCTCTTGAACTTCTTGCGCCAAATTTTTGTGGGTGGCGCTGACAATGCGCACATCCACCGGTTCTTCTTGCGTTGAACCCAGCGGACGAATGCGGCGCTCTTGAATGGCACGTAACAATTTGGATTGCATGGCCAGCGGCAAATCACCAATTTCGTCGAGGAACAGTGTGCCCCCGCGTGCCGCCTGGAAAAAACCTTCTCGGTCCTGCGATGCCCCGGTATAGGAGCCCTTGCGCGCGCCAAAAAACTCGGACTCCAGCAGGCTTTCTGGAATGGCACTGCAGTTGACCGCCACCCAAGGCCCTTTGGCGCGGTGGCTGTTGGCGTGAATGGCGTACGCAACCAATTCCTTGCCGGTACCCGATTCGCCGGTGACCATGACCGGGGCCATGCTGGTGGCCACTTTGAGGATGCGTTCCTTGATTTGCCGCATGCAGGAAGACTGGCCCGCCAAGCGTCCCAAGGCCTTTTGGCCCAGCGCACTGGTTGCCGCCAACAGTGAATTTTTGGTTGCAGGGGCAGTGCCCGCAGCCTGAATAGCAGGCGCGCTGCGCATGGCCGCAGCAATCACAGAGCGAAACTGCTTGAGGTCAACGGGCTTGGTGAGGTAATCAAACGCGCCCGCCTTCAGCGCTTCCACCGCGTTTTGCGCGGAGCCGTAGGCGGTGATCACGACACAGCGCTCAGTCCGTTGGCCGTTGGCCAAGTCGTCAATCAAAGCCATGCCCAAGCCATCGGGCAGGCGCATGTCGGTGATCATCACGTCAAAGCTATGCTCGGCCAACCTCTGTCGGGCCTCGGCCACCGTTTGCGCCGTATCGACCTGATAACCCTCGCGCAACAGCGTCAGTTCGTACAGCGTTCGCAAATCGGGCTCATCATCAACCACCAAAACGCGGGCTTGCTGGGAGAGTGTGCTCATGGAGTCATGCAAAGGGGTAGGTTTGTCGGAAGGGTGGACTGCGTTTTGAATGTAATGCGGAACTCATTGCCTGTTACTGAGTGTTCACCCACGGCTCGGGCGCTGCGTTCGTACCCCATCAGGGCACCGTGACTTTCGCACAGTTCGCGGCAAATATACAGACCCAGGCCGCTGGAGCGGCTCTCAGACGTAAAAAAGGGTTCGAACAGGTGTTGTTCGACCGATGGCGCGAGGGGCAGGCCATCACTCCAGACGCACAGGCAAACCTGAGGCAAGCCATCTTCATTGGGCGCTTCTGTGATGTGAACCTGAATGCTGGCGACGTTACCCGTGGCATAGCGCGCTGCGTTGTCGAGCAGGTTGACCAAAACCCGCCGCAAATGCTCTGATTCAAACCGAACGGGCGCAACCGATGGGGGCAGGCCCAACACCAGTGCCTGAGTGAGGTGGTGTTGGTTTTGCCAATCGCGGCAAATGCGCTCTGTCGTTTGTGTCAGGTCAACCACCAGCGCCGATGTTCCTTCACCTTCGTTGGGTGCATGGGTTAGGTGCAAGATATCTTGCACGATGCGTTCGAGTCGCTGCGTGTTTTGCTGAACCATGTGAGCCAATTGACGTTGTCCAGGATCGCTCAGGTCCTCGGTGAGTAGCGCATTGGCTTGAGAAATGGCGGCCAGGGGATTGCGGATCTCGTGCGCGACAGCAGCCGACATGCGCCCCATGCTGGCGAGCTTCTCGGCGCGAATGCGTGCCTGGACTTCAAGTTGGTCTTGCAGAAAAACAACACACAAATCCAACGCATCATCTTGTTGTCGGTTGGTCATCTGGGTACGTGCGCGCAACTGTCGGCTGCCAAATCCCACATGGTGCACCTCAATCTCGGCTTCTTGGCTCCTTTGCAGCACAAAACTCTGTAACACCAGGTCGCGCAACGCGTGCCACCCGGGACGGTCGCTCAGGTTGAAGGCGGAGATAGTGGTCAGGGGGTGGTGGCTCAGTAACTGGTGGGCCGATGGATTCGCTGATCGAATTTGCCCGTACTGGTCCACAATCAAAATGCCATCCGTCAGTGATTGGATGACCAATTCATTGACCTGGCTTTGTACCTCGGCGGCCAGTTGGATATGTTGTGCCCGCAACTCGACGCTGGCAAGGCGGCGCGACACCTGATTGGCGATGACAGCCACAGCAAAACAGCCAATCCCGGTGAGTGCGGCTTGCAGAAAGTGGGTATTGGCTTCCCACGGCACCAACACCGTCAGCCATGTGGCATGGGCAAACAGCATCAGTGTGACAAGCGCCGCGGCACCCAGTGCCAGCAAGGTCGATCCCAGCACCGATGCCATGAGCACAGGCAGCGCAAACAATGGGGTGTAATTGATGGCGCTGTTTTGCAGCAGGTGCAAGGTCGCAAATGTCAATAAATCTACGCCAACGGTTCGCAACCAATGGGCGTTGAATGTGTTGCCCAGCTGGACAGCTGGGGTGTGCAGTCGCACCGACAGTGCGGCCATAAAGTAGGCGGCACAAATCAAAAGCGGTGCAAGTCCGCTGACGGGCGACAGCCACAACAAGCCCGCTTGCAACAGCATCAGCACCAAGCCCAGTGTGGCTCGCGCCGTCATGAAACCGCGCCAGAGTCGTTCAAACTCGTTGGGCGATGCGGCAGGGGCCGCAGACGCTTGATTCACTGGCGCGAACCAGTCAGGCATCCGCGCCATTCAGGTTTCCGACGCATTCATGTGCTCAGCACAACAGTACGTACCGGTCTTGCCAACCACGCCCTCGCTACTGGGCAGGAGCACGCCGCACTGTGCGCAGGCCACCATCTCTTGGGGTTGGCTGCTTGGCGGGGGTGGTGTCTGCTTGCGTTGTACAGGGCGTGACCAACGGTTGCGCCACAACAAAACCACCAACACCACCAACACCACCAAAGCCAGCAAAAAAAGTTGCCTCATAGCGTGCGCTCCAAAATGACTTCAATGACAAAGCTTGAGCCTACATAGGCCAGCAGCAGAAGTGCTGCACCCGCGTACAACACCCGAATCGCACGCTTGCCACGCCAGCCAAAACGTGCGCGGCCCAACATCAGCGCCAAAAACGTCAGCCACGACAACGCAGAAAACGCGGTTTTGTGGTCAAGCTTGAGCGCATGCTTGGGGCCATACAGCTGGGAGCCAAAGAGAAATCCAGCCAGGAGCGTGGCCGACAAAAGCACAAAGCCAACGCTGACAAAGCGAAAAGTGAGCCGCTCCATGGTCAACAGCGGCAGTCCGGTGGCATCGCCAACGGCGCTTCGAATACGTGTTTCGGCCCGTGACATCAGCCATGCATGGACCACCGCAACGGCAAACATGCTGTAGGACGCAATACCGAAAGCCCAGTGCAAGGGCAACCATGCCGACGCATTGGGGTGCAACAGGTTGCCGGGGAAAATCAGCGCCAGAGCCACCGAGGCCGCGCCAAATGCCAGCAAAAGCCAGTGCGTTGTGAGCTGCGGGTAGTACCAGCTTTCCACCGCGTACACCAACCCTACCAGCCAGGCTGTGACCGACAGCGCGGGCGCAAAACCACATTCAGGGGACGGGTTAAATACGTTCAATGCCAACAGACCCCCGTGCGCTAGCCAAGCCACCAAAGCTGCCAAGCGGGTCAACTCGGTCTGCATCAACTTGGTGCCCAAGCCAGCTGTGGCGTAGCTCACGCAGGCCACCAGAGCCAAGGTAAGCGTCAAGGGTGAAGCACTGGCTAAAATCATCACCACAGTTTAGCGTTTTGTCCCCAGCCAGTTCTGCATGGCTACAACCTTGGTTCCGCTTCGCGGATCGACTCCCCTATGGCTTCCGCACTTACCGACAAACTCTCTCGCTTGGTCAAAGAAATTCGCGGCCAGGCCCGTATCACCGAGGCCAACGTGTCCGACATGCTGCGCGAGGTCCGCATGGCCTTGCTCGAAGCCGACGTTGCCCTGCCCGTGGTACGTGACTTCATCGCCCGAGTGAAAGAAAAGGCGCTGGGCCAGGATGTCCTGGGCTCTTTGACCCCCGGCCAAGCCTTGGTCAGCATCGTCAACAAGGAACTGGCCTTGACCATGGGCGATGGCGTGGCCGACATCAATCTGGCCGCGCAACCTCCCGCGGTGATTTTGATGGCGGGCCTGCAGGGTGCGGGTAAAACCACCACAACCGCCAAACTGGCCAAGCACTTGATACAAAAGCGCGGCAAAAAAGTGCTGACCGTCTCTGGGGACGTGTACCGACCGGCTGCTATTGAGCAGCTCAAAACCGTCACCGCCCAAGCCGGGGCCCAGTGGTTTCCCAGCACGCCGGACCAAAAGCCGGTGGACATTGCCTTGGCCGCCCTGGACTATGCGCGCAAGCATTACTTTGATGTGTTACTGGTCGACACGGCCGGGCGTTTGGCCATTGATGACGTGTTGATGGCCGAAATTCGTGACCTGCATGCCGCCATCAAGCCGGTGGAAACCCTGTTTGTGGTCGATGCCATGCAGGGGCAGGACGCAATCAACACCGCGCGCGCCTTCAAAGAAGCCTTGCCATTGACCGGCATCATCCTGACTAAGCTCGACGGTGACTCACGCGGTGGAGCAGCCCTGTCGGTGCGGCAGGTCACAGGTGCACCCATCAAGTTTGCCGGTACCAGCGAAAAACTCGACGGACTGGAAGTGTTTGACGCCGAACGCCATGCCGGGCGGGTGCTGGGCATGGGCGATATTCTGGCGCTGGTCGAGCAGGTCACCGCCGGGGTGGACATCGCGGCGGCGCAGCAGCTGGCCGCCAAAGTCAAGAGCGGCGCCGGGTTTGACTTGAATGACTTTTTGGGCCAGATCCAGCAAATGAAGCGGATGGGCGGTCTGAGCAGCATCATGGACAAGCTGCCTGCGGCCATGTCGGCCAAGGCCGGACAGATGGACATGGCGCGCGTGGAGAAAGACGTGTTGCGCAAGCAAGGCATCATCCACAGCATGACGACCCTGGAGCGCAGCAAGCCTGAATTGATCAAAGCCACACGCAAACGCCGCATCGCCGCGGGTGCTGGCGTGCAGGTGCAAGACGTGAACCGCATGCTCAAGGAGTTTGAGCAGATGCAAGACATGATGAAGAAGATGCGCGGCGCTGGCATGATGAAAATGATGAAGCGCTTGGGCGGCATCAAAGGCATGCCCAAAATGCCGTTCTGAGATCACGCGCGCTGTGATGACGCCAACGGTGCCTGCCTTCTGGCCCAGCCATTGGGCGAACTGCCGCTTGACCCGGCTGATGTGGCCCTTGGTGTTGCTGCTGAGTTGTGGCGGAGGAGGAGGAGGAGGTTCTGCGGGCGGCTCTGCGGGCGGCTCTGCGGCCAGCAATACCCAGTTGACATTGACCTTGCCCGTTCAAGCGTTGGCCGCAAATGACTTGGCCGTCATCGTGGCGAAGGGTGATGCCTTGTCGGAGGCGGTGGCCAGTTATTACCAAACGGCGCGTGGCATTGCAGCGTCCAACATCATCCGTGTCAGTGTCAATACCGCTTCGGACACAATCTCTGCGGCTGACTTCGCCGCGCTCAAGGCGGAGGTGGATGCCAAATTGCCCGCCAACGTGCAGGCCACGCTGGTGACCTGGGGTGCGCCGTCGCGGGTGGCGGGCAGTTGCACCATGAGCCTGACCAGCGCGATGGCGTTTGGTTTTTCCCCCCAGTTTTGCGCCAACACTTGCGAGGTCACGGCCAGCTCAGCGTATTTTGATTCCGAGTCAGCCAAGCCATGGACTGACCACGCCATGCGCCCGTCCATGATGCTGGGTTCCAAAACGCTGGTGGCAGCCAAAGCCTTGATCGACCGTGGTGTGCAGGCCGACGCCAGCTTTCCGACGGGCGACGGCTACCTGCTGCGCACCACCGATGAGCCACGCAGTGTGCGTTACACGGACTACCACAACCTGCCAAGTTTGTGGTCGGGCAGCGGGGGGGTAAGCCTGAGCTACATTGACAACGCTTGGGGTTCTGCCAGCAACAGTCTGGTTGGCAAGAGCAACGTGTTGTTTTACTTCACCGGTTTGGTCAGCGTGCCCAACCTGTCCAGTGTCAGTTTTCGCCCCGGTGCGGCGGCAGACCACCTGACCTCGTTTGGTGGCTACTTGCCGGGTGGCAACGGACAAATGCCGAGCACCGCTTGGTTAGACGCGGGGGCCACTGCCAGCTACGGTGCGGTGGCAGAACCTTGCAATTTCACGCAGAAGTTTTCGCAGGCCTCGATTTTGATTGACCATTACTTTCGTGGCGACACCCTGATGGAGGCCTATTGGAAGTCGGTGCAGTGGCCCGGGCAAGGCCTGTTTCTGGGTGAACCGCTGGCGAGGCCGTTTCGGGCAACGCAGCTGCTGACCATCAGCGGTGACAGGTACGAGATCAGCACCCGCGCCATGCGGCCCAACAGCACGTATGCACTGGAGTACCGCACCGCCGTGTCTAGCAATTGGGTGGTTTTGGCCAGTTTCAAGGTGTTGCTGCGGGCGCAGGCCCAAACCGTTACCGCGCCCTTAGCCCCAGCGGGGGCCACGCAACTGCGCTGGGTGGGACCTTGCGCGGCCAATGCCAGCCAACAATGCACGCTGGCGGCATCGGGCTGAGCGCGCCTGGGGGCGTTGCTCCACTTTGCAGGCAGTGGCCTGCCACGTCGTCTCGCCTTCCCAGACACACCGCCAGCAGCCCACTCCGGGGGCGTCCAACTGAGGAATCTAGGTTGATCAGTACAGACGAATCGCCATGTCAAACTGCCAGCTTCGGCGAATCTCGACCACGTCGTACTCGCGCGCTAGGGCGGGGGGAAAAGCTGGGAAGGGCGCTTGACTTTGCACAATGCGCCGAATGCCGTCATCGATCTCAGCTACGCCGCTGGACACCACAAACGTGACCGACTCGACTGAGCCGTCGCTGCGCACGGCCACCGTCACCATGGGTGTGGCGTGGCGCTGTTTGACCGCTTCGCGCACTTGGTCGAAGTTTAGGTTCAGCTCAATCTTGCGGCTCCAGGTTTGCGCGTACCGCACCAGATCGGCGTTGGTATCGGTGCGCCCGAACAGCCGTCCACGGCGCGGGGTGTTGTACGCGGTGGGCAGTGATGATGGTGGGGGCGTTGCGTTTGCGGCTTGGGCGGCCGCGTCGCGTTTAGCGGCTTCCTCGTTGAGCTGCTGGCCGATGGCCCGCAGGCGTTCTTCACGTTTGGCTTCATAGGCGGCGCGTTCGGCGTCTTTTTGGGCTTTCTCCAGCTTGGCAGGGTCTTGTCGCGTGGCATCCTGGCGTTGCGCCTCCAGGCGGGCAGCGGCTTGTTGACGCTCGGCCTCTTGGCGTGCGGCGGCTTGTTGTTGTGCTTGCACGCGCGCGGCTTCTTTGCGTGCCAGCGCTTGCTGGGCCTCTAGCTGGCGCTGGGCTTCGAGGCGGGCGGTTTCTAGCTTGGCCGCCTCCAGTTTGGCTGCTTCGATTTTGGCGGACTCCTGACGCTGCGCCTCAATGCGTGCAGCCTCGGCGCGTTGGGCTTCTTGCTGGGCAGTGGCTTGCCTTGCGGCTTGTTGACGCTCGGCCTCTTGGCGTGCGACGGCTTGTTGTTGTGCTTGCACGCGCGCGGCTTCTTGACGTGTCAGCGTTTGCTGGGTTTCTAGCTGGCGCTGGGCGTCGAGGCGTGCGGTTTCTAGCTTGGTTGCTTCCAGTTTGGCTGCTTCGCGGGCGGCGTCTTGGGTTTCGGGCTCCACGGTATTTGGCGCGTCGTCGCCGGAACCTCTGGGTGCAATCACGGGTTGTGCGGGCGGCGTGTTTGGCGCAGCGGTTAGCACTGGGATAGGGCCTTTCGGTGGGGCAGGGACCACTCTGGCATTCACTTCTGGGGGGCTTCGCGCCGTCAACGTGGGCGCGGGGGGCGTCTGCGCTGCAATCGTTGGGGGTTCGGCCAACGCAGTCGTTGGCGCGGTGGACGGCGCAACGTTTGCGGTAGCAGGCGTCAGTACAGAGGCAGTGGCAGATTCAGACAAAGGCGCGGGTGTAAGCACGGCTGCAGGCTCGGTCACATTCGCGGGTACGGGTACGGGTACGGGTGCGGAATCGGGCTGCGGTAGAACCTCGGCGGGCAGCGCAGCGCGGGGTGTGTGCAGTAGCTGCACCACGTGAAGATCGTCAGCGTGAAAGCGTTTTTGTTGCCAAGGCAGGGTTAAGCCGGGCAGACCAAATCCATCGCCACCGAAGCTCAGACTCAACAGCAAGGCATGCGCCAGCACCGACAGCACCAGCGCCAGGCGCATCGGTGGGTGTTCACGCAGAAAGTTGAGGGCAAGGCTCACGTCACAACACATCGAAAAGGGGTGGCGCGGATTCCCGGATCAGGAAACTCAACCGCATGTGGCGGAAGTATGCCCCAGGCGTTGGCAAGAGCGCGCCGCGCGGGTCTTTGGCTATGAACGCTATAGCAACTTATGGATCACAGCGCTGACCAATTTCCCGTTGCTTTGGGCACAGCAAACGCCGCAGCACCACTGTGCCCAAGGTTGCCGCCGCTACCGCAGCGAGCCAACCGACGGCCGGTACTGCCGTCAGGGTCGGAGTTGCTGCTGGGCCAGTTGAGGCACCCCACATCACAACGACGCCATTGACCACCGCATGCAAGGCGATGCACGGACTCAGCGAGCGAGACCGTTCATACGGCCAGCCAAGCAGCAGACCCAGCAAAAAAGCCAACAGAAACTGGTAAATGTTCATGTGGGTCGCGCCAAAGTACAGAGCCGAATATCCGATGGCCACGCCACGCGGGTAGCGCGCAAGAAAAGATCGCAACAAGATGCCCCGGAACAGCATTTCCTCTTCGGCTGGCGCTATCAGGCAGGTCGAGATGAAGGCAGGCAGTGTGGCTGCCGCCATGTCGGCAAATGCGCGCTGCTCCCAGGCGGACACGGGAAACAACGCTTCAAGGGCACTGGTTAACGCGATGTCCAACAAAACAATGAGCGGCACCAGAAGAAGCACAAGGGGCACCAAAAGACCGGCGGTGAGCGACGCAGAAGACTTGCTCGGGTGGACCAAATCGGAATGGCTGATGCCACGAACGTGAATGACCGCGGTGATCAAATGCCATTGGCCAACAACATGGTCAGCGCGTTGGCTTGGTCAGTCGTAATGCCCTGTGCGTCACGAAAATCGTAGAGCGTGGCGCCCAGAACATATTGAAGAATAAATCCAGCCAACAGGAGAAATGCGGCTTGCGCCGCTGATGGGAACGGTGCCTGATCGGAATGCATCGGTTGGTTGTGGGGTGATGCGGTTTGAGATTCAGTGTGGAGCGGAGGCTTTGGTGACGGGTGGGTCGTTGGTTTTGCATTGCAAGGCCGGGTTTTTCGCCCGGTAGGCATCCTCCAGCAACTTGGCAGAACTGGCCTCAGCTGGGTTGAGTGTCTGGTACCCACGGCCATACGGCCAGCCGTAGCCCCATCGAAACGGTGTGGTGCCATACGGGCCGCCCCCCGCGCGCACGCCCAGGTACATGGTGCGGGCCAGGACGGGGTCTTGGGTGGCGTGTTCCACACACGTTCGCAAGGCTTGGTCGGCCTTCAAACGCTCACGATCCGTTCCGCCGCGCCAGTAGGCCAGGTCGTGGGCCAAACAGCAGTCGCACCAATCGGACTTACCCATGACGGAACGATCAGGAAACAGGCTGCAGCCGTCGGTGGTAAACGGAGCCAAGGGTTCGGCTACGGCGCTGGCCAGCATGCAGAACAAGGCACACCCGGTCAGAGAACGCTGCAGCCGCTGCCCCTGCGACGGTGCGCGCGGCTTCACGCTTGCGCCTCGCCGTGGTCGCCCACCTCTGGCTTACAGGTGTAGCCGCCTCGCTGCAATTGACGGACCCGCCATGTGTTCCCGCGCAACCCGAAAACAAGCATGAGCGGGAGTTGCATCACCAGCACCGAAAGCCACAGCCCTGATGCCGCGTCAGGGCAGCGGTTGCCCGTCGGGAGTGGGGGCTGTTGGCAATGCTCAACCACACCTTCACCCACGCGCAGCACAAGGTAAGGCAGATAGGACAGAGCCCAAGGTCGCCCCAACCCATGGGCCACGGACCAGAGTTGTGGAAGTGCAAACCCGGCCCAATATAAGCCACTGCGCAGGGTGCGATGCGTGTCGTCAGGATGGGTCAGCCGCAGGTGGTTTGCCATGAACAGGGAGGATGAAAGGTGCGATGGTTGAGGCAAGAAACAGGGCGGTGTCCCAGAATTCTCCTGATCTGGTTGCGATGAAAAACATATTTTGTAACTACTCAGGTCTTATGAATCAATGGCTTACGCACGACGG
>Ga0136636_10002057_pt1 | contig 11948 bp, 8 predicted proteins | sample AntDrymUQ8522106_2_FD_104653 | JGI IMG/M metagenome (GOLD analysis project Ga0136636, IMG submission 104653) | Polar desert sand microbial communities from Dry Valleys, Antarctica - metaG UQ852 (21.06) | ecosystem: Environmental > Terrestrial > Soil > Desert | place: Antarctica: Dry Valley... | reverse complement strand
TACGTGCAAGAAAAATGGAAGAACTTCAATTTGGAGGGCAAGCAAATGATTGCAACTTTTTAAGAGACCGGATTTATCCGGTTAATAAAAAAGTCTGTAAATGCGGCCTTCGGATCAGCAATGATCGTAAGGAAGCTTCTTGATTATTGAGCAGGCAGCACGGTACGGGATATTTCCTAACACAGGTTTTTTTGGCTATTTAACAACTATGATATTTATAATCAGATTAAGTGATTAACTGCTGTTTTTGACTACGCATGCTGCTTGTGGTTAGGCAAGCGTGAGGGATTGAAACGAAGTTGCCGGGGACTTGCAGTGTCCGCCCGGCCCCGCCATTCGAACGGGTAAAGCCCGACCCGACAGGGGCACGCCAAAATAATTATTTTGGCCTAAAATATTGTATAATTACAAAAGGTTGGGGTGGTTTTATCTAGCATTTATTTCCAGCAACAAAGCTGCAATACGCAGTCTGCTCGCTAAAAAACAATGTTAATCACACCCACTTTTTTTACAGCTTTTTACAGCCTGTAAATTACACAGTAGTAACCCCTTGCAATCCTAAGGCACGTTGATGTATTTATGTATTTGCAGAGAAAGTTGCCATTGTGGATTTGCTTTGATAAAATCAATAATTTGTGGTGTTATGGCGGCTGCTTTGTCCCACTCGGGCTGCAAATAAAGTTGGCATTCCGGCGATACTAGTGTTGCGTAATGTGCTGCCCAGTCAAAGTCGTATTTATTGTAAATAACTACTTTTAGTTCGTTGGCGTATGGTAACACCTCTGGTAAGGGTGCTTTAAATTTTTTTGGTGAAAGGCATATCCAGTCCCATTTTCCGCTGAGTGGATGGGCGCCGGAGGTTTCAATATTTGTATTAAACCCGGCTGATTTTAAAGCGTTGGTAAGTGCGGTTAAATTGTGCATGAGGGGTTCGCCACCGGTAATTACCACCAACCCGCCGGCATGGTGGTTGGGTACTTGTTGTACTATATCTGCTACAATTTGGGTAATAGTTTTTTGGGGGTGGGCTGCTGCATCCCAACTGTCTTTTACATCGCACCATACACAGCCAACGTCGCAGCCGCCAAGGCGTACAAAATAGGCGGCCTTGCCCTGGTGAAAGCCTTCGCCCTGCAGAGTGTAAAAATGCTCCATTACAGGCAGCGTTTCTGTTGATATTTCGTTTACTTGTATCATTATAAAAAATGGATGGCCGGATTATTAATGGTAGTTACTATTGGTTAAAAAATGGGTATCAACTTATTAGGTAAATCTTTTTTTGGCGGCTATGGATATTGTAAGCTTTGTTCAAATTAGTAGCTATACATTGTACTTCCAAACCTTAAAATGAAAAAATTTATGTTGTTATTAATTGTTTTTGTAAGCATGCATTGTAGGTGTTCATTAGTAAAGCAGCAATAGTCATGAGGCCAACGCCACCGGGTACAGGTGTAATGTAACTGGTTTTTGGAGCTACCTTTTCAAAATCAACATCACCTTTAATAGTAAAGCCACTTTTTTTAGTGGCATCGGTTACTCTTGTAATACCTACATCTATCACTACGGCGGTTTCTTTTACCATATCGGCGGTTAAAAAGCCGGGCTTGCCAAGGGCCGCCACAATAATATCAGCCTGTAAACAAATTTCTTTTAAATTGGGTGTATGGCTATGGCAAACTGTTACGGTACAATTGCCGTAGCTGGTGTTTTGGCTAAGTAAAATACTAATGGGCCGGCCTACAATATTGCTTCTGCCAATTACTACAGCGTGTTTTCCTTTTGTATTAATTTGGTAATGCTGCAACATTAGTATAATGCCAAAAGGTGTAGCTGGTATAAAGGTTGGCAGCCCTTGCACCATTTTACCAATACTCATTGGGTGAAATCCATCTACATCTTTATCTGGATGAATAAGGCTGATAATTTTTTGTTCACTTATTTGTTTTGGCAGCGGTAATTGTACCAATATGCCATCGATGGTTGCATCGTTGTTGAGTTGCTGCAGGGTGCTGATTAAAATACTTTCTTCTACATCTGCCGCTAGTCTTATAAGAGTGCTTTTAAAGCCAACTTCTTCGCAGTTTTTTACTTTGCTGGCAACATAAGTTTCGCTTGCACCGTTGCTGCCAATTAATATGGCAGCTAAGTGAGGCGCTTTTACTCCTGTTTGGGTTAGTTGAGTAACTTTTAGTTTTAGCGTGTCTTTTACAGTCTGTGATACTAGTTTTCCATCTAATAGTTGCATTGTGCAAAAGTACTTACAATTACTTATTGTTTTTAACCCGGATTTTGCATTAGTAATACTATTAGGGCATTCAACTGCTTAATAGCTAAGCATTTATGAACATTTTTATTACATCAAAATGTGCACTTTTTTTTTGCAAAAAAATAACCTGCAACCAATATTTTTATTGTAATATAACTTTTATTACAAATTAACCTGCAAAATCTGGGTTAAATATGCCGGCATATCATTATATTGCTATTTCATAACTATACTATTTTGAGAAATTTTCTTTCATTGCTATGTTTCTTTTTAGCAGCTTCTTGTTTTTTAAAGGCACAATCGCTCAGGCAGCCACTTTCTGCTGTATATATTGGGCTTGGTGCTTATAGCAGCCAGCAAAATGATGTATTTTCTTTTACCAACAACCAGGCGGCCCTGGCAAAAATAAAACAGGGCGGTGCAGGTGTTTATGGCGAAAGAAGGTTTTTATTAGCTGCTACAAGCAATTATGCGGCGGCAGTTGCTTTACCTACTACCAATGGTAATTTTGGTATTAGCCTTAAATACTTTGGCTTTAAAAATTTTAATGAAAGTCAGCTTGGGCTTGCTTATGGCCGCAGCCTGGGTAAAAAGGTAGATATAGGTATACAGTTTAATTATTACAGTTACCGGGTGCCGGCATACAGTAATGCCAGTACCATCAATTTTGAATTGGGTACAATTGTACACCTTACAGAAAAGTTGCAGGCGGGTGTACATGTTTACAATCCGGTGGGTAGCAAACTTTCTAAAACAGACGAAAAAATTACTGCTGCCTACAAATTTGCATTGGGTTACGATGCATCTGACCGGTTTTTTATAGGAGCCGAATTGGTGAAGGAAGAAAATTTTCCGGTTAATTTAAATGGAGGTTTTCAGTATAAGTTTGAAGATGCGTTTTTTATTAGAGCAGGCTTTGCATCCGCTACCAGTACAGGCTTTGCCGGGGTGGGGGTTGGCTGGAGTAATATCAGGCTTGATATTACCGGCAGTTTTCACCCGCAATTAGGTGTTTCGCCCGGGTTGCTGCTTATTATGAATTTTGGTAAAAAAGAGCAACCTTAAAATATTTTTTTAATTATTTACAGCCTTTAATTTATACATGCTTCAGCAAATATTGATATCATTTTTTTTAAATTTATCTTTTATAGTTGAAAATCGTACTAGATTTTCAATAGAAAAAGCCAGGTTAAAAAGCAAGTGCTTACAAAACAGTTTTTTATCTAATTTCTTTTATTATTCAAAAAAATGCCTGTTCACAATACTGCTTTTTGGTAGTATGGATTTAATGGCTCAGCTCCCTTCTTCGCCCACTACTACTACCGAGCAGCAATTGGAGGCCATAACTGAGGGTAACGAAGACACAGAAACAAAGGATGACACATTTTTACAGCAATTACAACAGTTTTTAAAAACACCTATTAATTTAAATTATACAGATGCAGCCCAATTAAAAGAGCTGAATATTTTAAATCCGTTGCAAATTGAAAGTTTATTGCGGTACCGCAGCCTGTTTGGTAATTTTATAAATATGTATGAAATACAGGCTGTGCCCGGCTGGGATGTAGCAACAATTGAAAAAATACTCCCTTATGTATCGGTTAGGATGTTGTTAAATGTGAGGAATACGTTTGCTGAAAGGCTGGGTGGTGGTACCCATCAAATATTGGCCAGGGCATCGCAGGTGGTAGAAAAATCTAAGGGCTATTTGGTAGATACAACCCGTACAAAGAATTATTACCCTGGCTCGCCACTTCGTTTTTTATTGCGGTACAAATATCAATATAAAAACCTGTTGCAGTATGGAATAGTGGCAGACAAAGATGCCGGCGAACAGTTTTTTAAAGGAACACAAAAAAATGGATTTGATTTTTATTCTCTTCATTTATTTGCCCGCAATATTGGTATTATTAAATCATTGGCAATTGGCGATTTTACGGTAAATATGGGGCAGGGGCTTACCCAATGGCAAAGTCTTGCTTTTAGAAAGGGCCCCGATGTGGTAAATATAAAAAGGCAACTAGCTGTTTTACGACCATATAATGCGGCTGGCGAATTTAATTTTCACCGTGGTTTTGGCATTACTTTGGGAAAGAGAAATACATCCTTTACCGCATTTGTTAGCTATAAAAAGGTAGATGCAAATATGGTGGTTGATACGGTAAACTTTGATGACTATGTTTCATCTTTACAAACAAGTGGCCTGCATCGTACCAAAAGTGAATTAGCAGATAAAGGTGTACAAAGGCAACTGGCTTATGGCGGAAATATTGCGTATAACAAGGGCAATTTGCATGTGGGTGTAAATGCTGTTCAGTATCAATTTCAGTTGCCCATCAATAAATCTGCCGAGCCACGTAATTTATATGCTTTAGCCGGTAAAAAATGGGGTAACCAAAGTATAGATTACAGTTACACTCATAAAAACTTTCATTTTTTTGGCGAAGCAGCTTTTGATAATAAAATGAATAAAGCATTTATAAATGGGCTTATTATAAGCGTAGATCCAACAGTTGATATGAGTTTTTTGTACAGGAATATTGACGAAAAATACCAGAGTTTATACACCAATGCGTTTACAGAAAGCACTTCGCCTACCAACGAAAGGGGGCTATTTTCTGGTATAAGCGTCAGGCCAAATAATCATTGGCGTTTTGATGCTTATGTAGATTTTTACAAATTTCCCTGGTTGCGTTTTTTGGTAGATGCACCCTCTGTAGGCGTTGATTATTTTTCGCAGATCACTTATAAGCCCAACAAACAATTAGAAATTTATGCCCGGTACAGAATAGAATCTAAATCAAAAAATTATAACCCCGCAGACTTAACTACTACTCCCGTATTGCCAAAGCCAAGGCAAAATATAAGGGTACAGATAAACTATAAAGTAAACCCTGTTTTCACTTACAGAAATAGAGTTGAATTAATTTGGTTTGATAAAAATGGCGGTGGTGCACAAAACGGTTTTTTAGCATATACAGATATTTTGTACAAGCCAATGCTAAAAAAATATTCAGGCAGTGTAAGGGTACAATATTTTGAAACAGATGGATATGATAGCAGGTTGTATGCTTTTGAAAATGATGTACTGTATAGTTTTTCGATACCGGTATTTTATGATAAAGGCTATCGCTACTATGTAAATGCTAACTATGATGTGAGTAAAAAAATGACAATTTGGGTAAGATGGGCACAAACTGTTTTTATAAACAAATCAACCGTAGGCTCTGGTTTAGATGAAATAACAGGTAATAAACGTACCGAGGTAAAATTACAAATGCTATATTCCTTTTAATTTTTTTCATCCTTCTTCCAAAGCCTCAATACAGTTAAATTCTTTTATGGTATAAGATTTAACCAAATTTTTACATTTAGAATTTATCCCTAATTTTACCGGTACTAAAAAAACCAATGAATTAACCATGAGAATTTTTTTATCGCTGTTTACAATGCTAATGCTCTGTGGGGTATTGGCTTCTGCACAAACCCGTTTGGTGTCGGGTAAAATTACGGATAAGGATGGAGCAGTTGTTCCATTTGCTACTATTAAAATTAAGGGTTCTACTACTGGTTTGCAGGCAGATGCAGCAGGCGCTTACACAATTAAAGTTATGGATAGTGATGTGCTGGAAGTATCAGCAGCAAATTTTAAACCTGTTGTAGTAGCTGTTGGTACACAAACTTCTATTTTAACTACGCTCGAAAAAACCGGTACACTTGAAGAAGTGATTGTTACCAATGCTTTTGGTATTAAAAGAACTGCAAGAAGTGTATCTTCCAATGCACAGGTAGTATCTTCTGATCAGCTAAATACGGTGCGGCAAACCAATATCAATAACGCCCTTGCTGGCAAAGTATCTGGCATACAGGTGCGTAGTCAGTCATCTGCGGCTTTAGGTGCCGAAACTAGCATCAGGCTAAGAGGCGAATCGAATGCAGGTGGTGGCGCAACCGGTCCTTTATACGTGGTAGATGGTACTATAATCCCAAGTAGTAATGATATTAATCCCGATGATATTGAAGATATAACCGTATTACAAGGCCCGCAAGGTGCCGCACTTTTTGGCCCTGACGGCTCTAACGGAGCTATAGTGGTTACCACTAAAAAGGGTAAAAAAGGAAGTAAAGGGCTTGGTATTGATATTAACACTGGTGTTCAGTTTGATAAAATTTACATTTTGCCCAATTACCAAAATTCTTATGCAGGTGGCGGAAGATCAAACCTAACAAGATTTACCTGGGAACCTGGTATGCCTGATTTTTGGAAACCATTAGATGGTAAATTTTACCCTGATTATACTGATGATGCAAGCTGGGGCCCACGTATGGCAGGTCAGGAGTATATTCCATGGTACTCCTGGTATCCGGGAACTGAATATGCAGGCACTACAGCCAAACTTACACCACAGCCAAATAATTCAAGAGATTTTTTTAATACTGGCGTAACTACACTTAACAATATCAGTTTGAGCAAAGTAACAGATGGATCTAATATTAGGGTATCTTATACCAATCAAGATCAAAAAGGATTGATACCAACTTCCTATTTAAAACGTCATAATTTAAATGTAAATGCTTCATTTGATCTTAGTCCAAATTTATTGCTGAGTACCAACATTACCTATATTAATCAACAATCAAACGCAGAAAATGACAATGCGTACGGCAATAATAGTACGGGTAATTTTAACTCATGGTTTCACAGAGATTTGGATATGAGTAAGTTGAGAGAATTACAGGGTTTAACTACGCCAGATGGAACATTGGCAAGTTGGAACCATAGTAATCCGGATGGAGGTTTTAACCCGGCAAATCCTAATGCTTTTTACAGGGGAAACTACTGGTACAATCCATACGCTTACTATAATAATAGTGCCGTATTAACCAGTCGTGACCGTTTATTTGGTGATATTTCACTTACGTATAAAATCAACAATGATTTTTCTATAAGGGGTACTTACCGCAAGCAACAACTAACCACTAATCAGGAAGTAACCTTAAACGACATTTTACAATACAGTGCAGGGCAAGCTTCTATCAATAATTCGTATAGTGGTGCTGCTGCAAATAATGGTAAAGCCTACTACGGTACACAGCAAACATGGAGTAACCGAAATGTTTTTGAATTGGTAGCCAGTTACAAAAAGAAGATCAAAGATTTTCAGGTAAATGCCAATGCAGGCTTAGAGTCTGTTCAAATCTCTTCCAAATCAATTAATGCAGGTACCAACGGAGGTTTTAATGTAGCAGGCTTGTTTACACTATCAAATTCAAAAAATCCGATTGATTATTCAAATTTCAGATCTGAACAAAAAAGAAATGCCATATTTGCCAGAGGCGATATAGGGTGGAGAAACATGTTGTTTGGAGAGTTTGTGTTAAGAAATGACTGGGCATCTGTATTACCAGTAGGGCAGGGGCTTTTTACCAAATCATTTGGGGGAAGTTTTGTTTTTAGCGATTTGGTTAAAGAAGAATTGCCATGGATAAGTTTCGGAAAAATGAGGCTTTCTTACGGTACAGTTACCAGGCTAATAGCACCCTATCAGTTAGCAGTTAGCTATGCTTTGGCAACCCAAAGCTGGAACGGTAATGGCTTGATGGGTACACCCAATACTTTTCCTGATAAGGGCTTAAAGGGTGCTACTGCAAGTACAACAGAAGTTGGTTTAGATTTGCGGTTTTTAAAAAACAGGTTTGGCATAAATATTACTTATTACGATTCAAAAGATACAAGAGCACCCATTAGTGCACAGGTAACAGGTACCACCGGGGTTACCAACTTATTGGCTAATGTAGGAAGTACCAAACGCAGGGGAATTGATATTCAATTTAATGCTAAGCCAATTGTACAGCAAAACTTTAGCTGGGATTTTAATGCAAACTTTAGCAAGCAATTAGAAAATACTGTTACAGCTATTGCACCTGGTGTAGATCAGTTGGTTTTTGAGGGTGGTGCATCTTTCTCCAGCATTACACCGCCTGTAACCGTAAATGCAATTGGTAAACAATGGGGTATGATGCTGGGCGGTGGAGCCAGGCGTATCAACGGACAGCGGGTAATAGAAACCGATCCTACAGCAGCTAATTACGGGCAATACATAAAAGATCAGGAATTGGTTTTCTACGGATCTGTTTTACCAGATTATACTGGTGGTGTACAAAACACTTTTAGCATTTTTAAAAACTTTATAATTAACGTTAATATAGATTACCAGGTAGGCGGAAAATTCTTTTCACTTTCTGATATGTGGGGTTCATACTCCGGCCTGCTAGCCCGTACTGCGGTTTTAAATGATAAAGGTAATCCGGTACGGGACGCTGTTGCCGATGGTGGAGGTGTAAAAACTTCCGGGGTAGATGGTAATGGTAAACCAGTAAGTTTTTACGTAAATGCACAATCTTATTTTAGAGGCCTTGTTGAAAATAATATTTTTGATGATTATATCTACGATTTAACTTTCGTAAAAGTAAGAGAACTGAGTTTTGGTTATCGTATTCCGGTTAATAGGTTAAAAATTGGAAAGTTTTTACAAAATGCCACTTTTTCAATTGTTTCCAGAAATCCATGGTTGTTATATTCAAAAACAAAAGATTTTGATCCGGCAGAAATTGGCGGAGTGTATGGAGAAGATGGTCAGTTGCCGGGTACCCGTTCTGTAGGTATCAATCTAAAACTTGGATTTTAAGAAACTTAATTAAACGAATTAAATTATTTAAAGATGAAGCTTTTTAATAAACTACCTTTTACCATAGCTTTAGCAGCAATGCTTTTTACAGGCTGCGATAAATTAAAAGATTTTGGGGATACCAATGTTGATCCTAATAGAACAACATCGCCTAATACTGCTGCATTACTCACCAATATACTGGCGAGTGTGCCAAACAGGGCATCCCAAATAACACCAGGCTATTTTTGTCAGTATTTTTCTGAAACCCAGTATCCTGGTGCCTCATTATATGTATTGCCACAGGCAGATTTTGATGGTATTTATGCTGGTGCAATGTATGATTGTCAAAATATTATTAATACCAACAGCAACCCGGCAACAGCCAATTCTGCTGCTTCAAATGGCTCCAACAATAATCAAATAGCTATTGCAAGAATTATAAAGGCATTTTATTTTTGGACTATTACAGATACCTGGGGCGATGCACCCTACTCTGAAGCGCTAACAGGTGGCGAAAATAAATTTCCAAAATATGATAAGCAGGAAGATATCTATAAGGGTGTTTTATCTGAGTTGAAATTAGCGGTAGCTCAGTTTGATGGTGGTGTAGCTGTAAAAGGGGATATCGTTTATGGTGGCGATATTGTAAAATGGAAAAAGCTTGCTAACTCTATCAGGTTATTGGTATCAATGAGAATGAGTAAAAAATATCCGGGCTCGGGGCAGTTTGCAGCCAATGAATTTAATGCAGCATTAGCAGACCCGGCAGGCACAATTACCAGCAATGCCGATAATTTTTCTGTTAAATACCCCGGTGGTTCATATAATAGCCCTTGGTTTTTATTATATGATAGCCGAAAAGATCAGGGACAGGCAAATACTTTTGTTGCTTTACTAGCTGGCCTGGGCGATAAGCGGCAATTAAATAATATTTATGGTTCTTCTCAAATTGGGGTGCCTTATGGCAGAAACCGTGATTTTATGAATAATACCTGGGGCTCAGTGTTTTCTGCAGATCAATGGTCAAGAGTTTTAGCCCCCTCGCTTAGGTCATCCTCTGGTCGGGTTGATATTGTGCATTCAGCAGCAATTTTATTAACCCGTGCAGAAGCAAGGGAAAGAGGGTGGACAAATGCTGCAACAGAACCTTCTACTGCAAAAGCTTTGTATGAAGATGCCATTACAGCCTCCCACACACAATGGGGCTTAACTGCATCTGATGCAGCAAGTTATGTAGGTAGCAGCACTATTGCTTATGGTACCATTACACAGGAAAATCTAAATAAAATTGCCTTACAAAAGTATATTGCGTTGTACCCTGATGGCTTACAGGGTTGGTGCGAATGGAGAAGAACAGGCATTCCGGTGCTTACTCCAGCCCAGGATGCATTAAACTCAGGCGGTAAAATACCTCGCCGGTTTGTTTATGGGGTAAATGATTATAGCACCAATAAAGCCAATGTAACCGCAGCCGCAGCCTTATTAACAGGTGGCGATAGCCAGGATGCCAAAGTTTGGTGGGATCAGTAAATAATATTTTTGAAATAATAGTAATACCAATAGTATGAACGCATATAAAATTTTAAATAATACTTTAATCATATTTTTTAGTGCCCTGGTTTTTGCAAGTTGTAAAAAAGTAGAAACTCCTGAACCAATGGGTAACAGCGGGCAATCTATTGTAAAGTTTCTGGACGGTTTGGCAGATACTGCCAGTGGTTACTCAGCAGGTTATAAGGTAATTAATATCGATCTGGTATCTACCCCGCAAATACTTGAAATGGCAGATGTTAGAAGAGATGTTCCTAATAATGCTGAACTAAATAAAACAATGAACATCACCATAAAAAATGATCCGGGTATTGCTTCTTCTTACAGCTCAGATTTTTTTCCCCTTCCTCCGGGATCTTATACTGTAGATGCAGCAATACCTGTTATTGGTAATGAGTACAAGGTTACCTTACAACCTGGTGAGTTTAGTAAACTAATAAAGATTACACTTATAAATGCATTGGCTTTAGATTTAAATAAAAAATATGCAGTGGGCTTTATTATTACAAGTACCGATGCTGGCGGTAAATTAGCAAAGTTGGAAAGCTCTATAGTAATAGAAATTGGAGTTAAAAATAAATACGATGGGGTATATAATGTTTCCGGAACATTTTTCCATCCAACTAATGCAGATTTAGTTGGCCCTTTTGGTACAGCTAGTTCGGGTGGTAATTTAGAATGTGAGCTGCTTACCACAGGCTCTAATTCACTTAACCGGAATTATGGTGGTGCTGTTGGCGAAAGTGTAATAGTGTACAATAAAACCTCGGCTGCTTTCACTTATTTTACCGGCGTAAAAATGCGTTTTGCCGTTAATCCTTCCAGTAATGTTGTAACCTTGTCTCCGGTACCTGGTACTATTGCTCCAGATGCATCACCTTATGATTGTACGTATAACCCCTCTACAAAAACATTTACTTTAAATTACGGATGGACATCCGGTGCCCAAAGGCGTATTACTGAAGTTTTAAGGTATATACGCCCCCGGTAAATTCTAAAAATTTCATTCACTTTTTTTTATTTAATTATTTATGACTAATCAGCCCGATCAACCAGCACAAATCAATATAGAAATATCCGAAGAAGTATCAGAAGGTAGTTATGCAAACCTTGCTATTATTACACATAGCCATGCAGAGTTTGTAATAGACTTTGTAAATGTTATGCCAGGTACACCAAAAAGTAAAGTAAAAAGTAGAATTATTCTTACACCTTTTCATGCCAAACGTTTAATGAAGGCAATGATTGAAAATGTAAAGAAATTTGAATCTGCCAACGGAACTATACAGGATATGGAGCAATTGGAAGTTCCATTTACATTTGGCGGGCCAACAGCGCAGGCATAAGATTATTTGGTAGTTGTAGATTTTTTTAACCTGATTTTGCAGTTTTAAATCCTATATAATCACTTCCGAAGGGCTAGTACCAGGGGGGTATTAGTAATTCATCTGCAAAATTTG
>Ga0136636_10002056_pt1 | contig 11951 bp, 9 predicted proteins | sample AntDrymUQ8522106_2_FD_104653 | JGI IMG/M metagenome (GOLD analysis project Ga0136636, IMG submission 104653) | Polar desert sand microbial communities from Dry Valleys, Antarctica - metaG UQ852 (21.06) | ecosystem: Environmental > Terrestrial > Soil > Desert | place: Antarctica: Dry Valley... | reverse complement strand
CGTGCACACGTCGCGCGCCGGGTGGCAATGCTCCCCGACCGCCCGCAGCACGGCCGTCTCGTCGTGCACGTCGACGTCCTGATCGACCACCACGATCTGCTTGGTCCAGGCCATCTGCCCCGCGCCCCAGATCGAGTGCATGACCCGCCGGCCCTGCAGCGGATACTCCTTCCTGATCTGCACCAGCGCGCAGGAGTGGAACACGCCGAACATCGGGAGGTCGTAGTCGGCGATGTCGTGAACGATCGTCTTGAGCAGCGGGAGGAACAGCCGCTCGGTCGCCTTGCCCATGAAATAGTCCTCCTGCGGCGGGAGGCCCACCACCGTGGTCGGATACACCGCGTCGCGCCGGTGTGTGACCGCCGTCACCTCCAGCAGCGGGTAGCGGTCGGGCAGCGAATAGAAGCCCGTGTGGTCGCCGAATGGCCCCTCGAAGACGGCGCCGGGACCCAGCGGCCCCGAGCCCGGATCGCGCGGGTCGAAGCCGATGAGGCCCGCCTCGGGCGACACGTAGCCCTCGATGACGATCTCGGCGCTCGCGGGTACCCAGAGCGGGACCGTGCGGGCCCGGACCATGGGGATGCCGCCGCGGTTGAGGAAGCCCGCGAGCAGCAGCTCGCTGATGCCCGGGGGCAGCGGGGCCGTGGCGGCGTAGGGCATGACGCTCTCGCCGCCGAGCGCGATGGCGACGGGCATGGGCTTGCCGAGCTTCTTCCACGAGCGCCAGTGGCGGGCCCCGTCGTGGTGCATGTGCCAGTGCATGGCCAGGTGCCGCTTGCCCAGCAGCTGCACGCGGTACATGCCGATGTTGTGGCTCGGGGGCTTCGGGTTGTCGCGGTCGTCGGCGTGGACGGTGTGGATGCCCGCCAGCGTGATGTAGCGCCCGCGGTGGCTTGCCTCCCAATCCGGGCCGCGGCCCAGTCCGGCGATGCCGTCGTTGACGCCCGCGGGATAGCCCAAGGCCGCGTAATCGCCGTCGTGGGGCCAGCAGCGGAGTATGGGCAGGCGGGTGAGATCGACGCGCTCCTGCGGGACGACCATCTGCTGGCACAGGCCCAGGCCGCGGCGACGCTTGGGCGGGATCTTCAGGAGCGGCGCGAACTGACGGAGCTTGGCGAAGACCTCGGCCAGCGAGCGCGGCGGCTCGGGCTTGGCGAGCGCGCCGATCTTGGCGGCCAAGGCTTCGAGACCCCCGGGCGTGTGCCCGCCCTCGGCGTGGGCCCCCAGGGCCATCTCCATGCGGTGGTACGAGCCGAACTGGTTGATGAGCAGCGGGAAGTCCGAGCCGCGAACGTTGTCGAAGAGCAGCGCCTTGCCGCCCAGGTGGTGGTGGCGCGGATCGGTGGCCCGCGTGGCCGGCGCCGGCAGGACTGGGCAGGGCGACTTGCTCTGGCGGTCGGCGATCTCGGTGATCTCGAGCACCGGCGAGACGGGCGCCGAAACACGGGCCAGCTCGCCGGCGCGGTCCAGGGCTCGAATGAAGTCCTGTGTGGTGGGGAACATGGGCGAGGGTATTCGTCGGCCGCGGTTCGACGGACGCACGGGATCCAAAGCGTCCGCGGCCGGGCCAGCCCTGTTGATCGCTTCGGGGTATGCTGCCGCCATGGGCGAGGCGTACGACTGGAGCCGCTACTTCGATGCCGTCAAGGGCCTGCCGCCGCGGGAGACGCTGGTGCGGGCCCTTGACACGTTCGACGCCGAGCGACGCGGGGCACAGTCGCTGATCGTGCCGACCAACCGCCCGCTGGCGATCGACCTCGGAGCGGGAGACGGACGCGACACGCTGGAAATGCTCGCCCGCGGCTGGCGGGTGATCGCGATCGACTCGTCGCCCGAGGCCGCTAGGCGGATCCTGGACCGCACGCCGCTGGAACACATGGACCGGCTCGAGGCCCGAGTGCAGCGCTTCGAGGACGCGGCCCTGGTGCCCGCCGACCTCGTCAACGCGAGCTTCTCGATCCCCCACTGCGATCCAAGCGAGTTTCCAACCCTGTGGACGCGGCTGGCGGGCGTCATCAAACCCGGCGGACGGTTCGCGGGCCAACTCTTCGGCGTCCACGACCAGTGGGCAACGACACCCGACGGCATCGCCCGCACGTTCCACACCAGGGCCGAGGTCGACGCGCTGCTCACGACGGCCGGGCTTGTCCCCGAGATGCTCGACGAGGTCGAGCGCGAAGGCAAGAACGCCTTCGGCGAGCCCAAGCACTGGCACGTGTTCCACATCGTTGCCCGCAGGCCCCGCGCGGCCCGATAACGCGAGCGCTGACTGCGGGCGCCCCCCCCGTGCGGCGGGCTTGCCGGGCAATTGTCTCCCCGCTGTCCAAGGGCGACCCGGATCTCCCGATGATCCCTCGTCCACACTTCCGGAGGCACCGCATGTCCATATCTCGTTTTCCGCTCGTTGTTCTGGCCGCCACCACGCTGCTGCTCGCCGCGAGCGGCACACCGGTCGCTCTGGGCGCCGACACCCACACCGATCACGCCAAGCCCGCGCCGGCGGCGAAGGTCGTCGCCAAGCCCGAGTCGAAGGACGACGGCAAGCCCGAGGGCAAGTCCGAGACCAGGCCGGAAGCCAAGGCCAGCCCGAGCAAACCCGCTACCAAGGCCGACCGCGACGAGGACGAACAGCCCGCCCGCACGATGCGCACGCCTGCGGCAAAGCCCGATGCTGACTCCGAAGCCCCGGTCACGGCCGACACCGCGCTGAAGATGCTGCAGGACGGCAACGCCCGCTGGGTCGCCGGCCGCGCAAGCTCGCCCAACACCGAAATGGCCCGTCGGAGCGCGACGGCCGACAACGGCCAGAAGCCCTTCGTCACCGTGCTGACCTGCGCCGATTCGCGTCTGCCCGTCGAGCGGCTCTTTGATCGCGGCGTGGGCGATGTCTTCGTCGTCCGCGTCGCGGGCAACGTCGCGGGCAACAGCGAGACGGGCACCATCGAGTACGGCGTCGGGCACCTCAAGACGCCGCTGCTGGTCGTCATGGGGCACACCAAGTGCGGGGCCGTCGCGGCCGCCGCGTCGGGCGCGCAGCTGCACGGCAAGCTCGGCGGGCTGGTCGCGGAGATCGCCCCGGCGGTGGAGCGCACGAGGCGCAACAACCCCGGCGCCGACGAGAAGCAGCTGGCGAGCCTCGCGATCAAGGAGAACGTCTGGCAGCAGGTCTTCTCGCTCATCCGCCAGAGCCCCGAGCTCCGGGCCGCGATCGACAAGAACGAACTCAAAGTCGTCGGGGCGATCTGCGACATCACCACCGGCAAGGTCGAGTTCATGGGCGAGCACCCCTGGCAGAGCGAGCTGATCGACGCCATGAACGCCCGCGCAACCACCGGCACAGACCACCGTACGGCCGAGGCCGGGCACGCCGAATGACCGCCGGCCCGGGCTGAGTCCACACCCTCGCGTCCAACGCGGCCCGTCCCGGCCCGGGTATCCTCATGCCCGATGTCCCACCCAGCCACCGCGAGCGCCGGCGACTATGCCCTTGACCTGACGGGGGTCTCCAAGGTCTATTCCGGCGCCTGGGGGAGCAAGAAGGTCCACGCGCTCCGCGGGATCGACATGCGGATCCATCGCGGCGGGATCTTCGGGCTCCTTGGCCCGAACGGCGCCGGCAAGTCCACGCTCGTCAAGATCATGATGACGGTGATCCGCCCGACGACCTGCGCGGGCACGATGCTTGGCCGGCGCGTGGGCGACAAGGGCGCCCTCCGCCGCGTGGGCTACCTGCCCGAGCACCACAAGTTCCCCGAGTATCTCACCGCTGCCCAGGTGCTCGACTATTTCGGCGCCCTGGCCGACGTGCCGCGGGCCGAACGCAAGAAGCGGACCCCCGAACTGCTCGCACTGGTTGGCATCGACAAGTGGGCCGACCACAAGGTCAAGGGCTTCTCCAAGGGCATGCGGCAGCGCCTGGGCATCGCCAACGCGCTGATGAACGACCCGGATCTGGTCGTGCTCGACGAGCCGACCGACGGCGTCGACCCCGTCGGCCGCCGCGACATCCGCAACGTGCTCATGGCGATCCGCGACCAGGGCCGAACGGTGCTGCTCAACTCCCACCTGCTCAGCGAGCTGGAGATGGTCTGCGACCGTGTCGCGATCCTGGTGCAGGGAAAGGTCGCCTCGGTGGGGACCATCGACGAGCTGACCCGCGATAGCCGGCGCTACGAGATCGACACCGCCGGGCCCGCCGACGCGCTCGCGGGCGTGGCGAACGGAGTCGGGTCGTCGGCGTTGAAGGTCGAGGTCGACGGCACCCTCCTCCGCGTTGGCAGCGACGACGCCGAGGCCGTCCAGCCGCTGATCGACGCGCTCCGGCGTGCGAATGTCACGATCAGGTCCGTCCGCCCCGTGCGTGAATCTCTCGAAGACCTCTTCATGAAGGCCGTGACCGACCCGACGACGGGGCAGGTCCTCAAGCCCGGCGCGGCGGACGGGAAGCGCTGAACCATGCGGCAGACCCTGGCCATCTTCCTCGACGCCTACCGCGAGCTGAACAGCAAGAAGCTGTTCTGGATCGTCATGGCGATCTCGCTGGCCGTCGTCGTCGCGCTGGCGATTCCGACCAACAACGAGCGCGGTATCGAGATGTTCGGCGTCACCGTCGAACTCCCCTTGGTCTCGAGCAAAGAGATCTCACCCAAGGGCTTCTACGCGTTCATCCTTTCCTGGGTCGGCGTCAACTGGTGGCTCACCTGGGGGGCGATCCTGCTGGCGCTGGTCTCCACCGCGGGCATGATCCCCGACATGGTCTCCTCGGGTTCCATCGAGCTCTCGCTCTCCCGCCCCATCGGGCGTCTGCGGCTGTTCCTGACCAAGTACGCGGCCGGGCTTCTATTCGTCGCGGCCCAGTCGGCCGTGTTCGGCATCGGGGCGTGGCTGGTGATGGGCATCCGCGGCGGGAGTTGGAGCCCGACACCGCTGATGGCGATCCCCATCGCCACGCTCGTGTTCAGCTACGTGTTCTGCATCTGCGTGCTCATCGGGATGGCGACGCGCTCAACGCTCCTGGCGCTCCTGGGCACGGTGATCATCTGGCTGGGCATCTGGGCGTTCACGACGACCGAAGGCATCCTGCAGAGCGAGCGCGTTCGCAGCGAGGGCGAGGTCGTTCGGATCGACTCACAGCTCGGACAACTCCGCGACACGCTCAAAGCCGTCGACGACAAGATCGCCGAGACCACCGCGGCGTCCGAAGCCCGGCAACCGGCCGTCGAGACGCTCCCCGGCGACATTGCACAGTCCGCGCCCACGCCCGACGCAGCGACGCCCGATTCCAGCGGCCCTGCGGACGCCCGCGACCCGTCGCGCGGTCCGCCGCGTCGGCCGGGCGGGACCAACCGCCTGCTCTCCGCCGGACGCGCCGTGCTGTTTGCCGCCCAGGCCTCGCAATCGCTCGACGGGCTGCGTCGCAGCCGCGAGAGTCTGTCCGGCCAGATCACCTCGCTGGAGACGCGACGTCCCGAGCGGGCCAAGAGCGCCGAGAGCGTTCGCCGCTGGCATCGGATCCTCAAGGCCGTCGTCACACTGATGCCCAAGACCGGCGAGACCAAGAACCTCTTCCAGCGCACCGTGGTCGACAAGGAGGATCAGGAGGGGCTATTCCGCCTGCTTGCCAACTTCACCGGCGACCAGGACGTCAAAGAGACCAGCGACGCGATCAACCGTCGGTCGCTGGGCTGGGTCCTGGGCACCTCGCTGCTGTTCGAAGCCCTCGTGCTCGCCCTCGCCGCATGGATCTTCTGCCGGCGAGATTTCTAGCCCGGGCTCAGGCCGGAGCGGGCGTCGCAAGCGCCGCGGCCAGCCGCTGGATGTCGTCGTGCAGCGACCGATCCTCGACCAGCCCCTCGACGGCCGGCACAAAGTCCGGCCGCGGGGTTGTTCTTCCCTGCACCCGCCCCCGCTCGCGAAGGAACGAGAGCTGCTGGGCCGCGACGCAGAGGATCGAAAGCACCGTCGCGAGCCGCCCGGTCTGTTCGAAGGCCTGGCGGGCGGCCATGGTGCCCATCGACACGACGTCCTGGTTGCGCCCGTTGGTCGGCACGCTCGCCGTCGAGCACGGGTGCCCGTGGTGCCGCATCTCGGCGATCAGCGCAGAGGCGGTGATCTGGGCCCCGGCAACGCCGCTGGTCGCGCCGGGCTGCCAGGCGAGCAGGAGCGTGCCTCCCGCAAGCTCCGGGTTGACCAGGACGTCGAGCTGCCGCTCGGCGAGTATGGCCGACTGCACCAGCGCCTGGTTCAGCGCGTCGGAAGCAAACGCGATCTGCTGGCCCTGAAAGTTGCCGCCGTGCAGCACGGCGGCGTCGTTCTCGTCGCCGCAGACCACAGGATTGTCCGAGACGCCGTTGAGTTCTCGCTCGACCAGCCGCCGGGCATGATCCAGCTGGTCGCGGCAGGCGCCCAGGAACTGCGGCGCGCAGCGCAGGCTGTAGACCTCCTGCAGCGGTCGCGAAGCGTCCTCGAACGGGCCGTGCATCCACGCCTCGCTGGCGATGCTCGCGGCGCTCAGACACTGGTTGTCGTGCCCGCGCACGGCGTGAAGCCGCGGGTCCAGGGCCTGGGCGCGACAGCCCAGCAGCCGGTACAGCCAGCCGGTGATGCGTTCGGCGGCCTCGATCAGCCGCGCCGCCCGCGCAACGGCGAGCGCCGCGTACGCCGACATGAACGTCGTCCCGTTGACCAGCGCCAGCGCATCGCGCCCCGAGAGTTCGATGGGGCACAGCCCCGCCTCGGCCATCGCCGGCCCCGCGTCGCGCACGCCCGCCCGCGAACGCTCGCACAGCACGCGCCCCTGGCCCATGAGCACCCGGCCAATGTGCGAGAGCGGGACTAGGTCGCCGCTCGCGCCCACGCTGCCAATCTCTGGGATCGCCGGGCACAGGCCAGAGGCGAGCAGATCGGCGAGCGACTCGGCGACGCGTGCGCCGATCCCCGACGAACCCTGGCCCATGGTGTGGCTTCGCAGGAGCATCGTCGCACGAACGATCTCGGCCGGCGCCGGCGAGCCGCAGCCGGCCCCCAGGTGGGCGATCAGCCCGGCCCCCTGCGCCGTGGTCCGCTCGTCGGCGGCATACTTCACCAGCGGGCCAAAGCCTGTGGTGAGCCCATAGATCTCGTCCCCCCGCGCGTGCGCGGCCCGGAGCGCCCGCTCGGATCGGGCCATCGCTTCCAGCCCCTCTTGCCCGAAGCGGATCGTCGGCGCCGGGCAGCCCGCGACCGCCTCGACGCGCTCGCACCGCAGGTACACACCACGCCCGACGGTCTGGATGCGTGAGGGCGCCAGCACGTCCGACGAATCGACGGCGACGACGACGCGTCCGCCCAGAGATTGCACGGTCCCGGTCTTCATGAAGTCCCTTCCTTCCTGCTTCTCGCCCGCGCTCAGGCCGCGAGCCGGCGCCGATCCAGCGCGCCCTTGCCCGTCCGCGGTGCGGCAGTCGCCGGCAGGCGTCGCACACTCTTCAGTCGTCCACCCAGCCCGCCCAGGGCCACGCGAACCGCTGCGTGATCGGCCCGCGACAAGTTGTCGTCCCCCACCAGCACGACCTCCAGCGTCCGCCCCTCGGGCGTCCGCAGCGCCGCCTCGCCCGCCCAAGGCACGGCGGCCAGAATCGCCTGCTCCAGCCGCGAGGCCTCGACAAAGCGCCCGTTGTCAAGCTTGAAGCTATCGTCGGCGCGCCCAAGGAACCGCCAGCCCGCGTCGGCCCCGCCCGGGCCGGCCGGCTCGACAATGTCCCCGGTGCGGAGCCAGCGCCCCGCCTCGGCGAGCTCGAGACCGTTCTCGTTCCAGTATCCAAGGCAAACGTTCTCGCCCCGGACGTGCAGCACACCCTCTCCGTCGGCACGTGCCTCGCAGCGGAGCGGCCGCCCGATGAACCCGGGTGTGAACTCGCCCCGATTCCCGACGCACACGCCCGGCGCGGCCTCGGTCAGGCCATAGCCGACGCGCAGGTTTGTCCCACGCAGCGCCGCGGCAAGCCGCGCCGTCACGGGCGCGCCTCCGACTACCCCGCCCAAGAGAGTGCCCAATAGCCGACCGCCGCCACGAACGTCGAGCAGCCGCTCGGCCGTGAGCGGGACCGTCGCGAGGCTCGTGACGCCCCAGCGGGCACATAACTCGACGACGCGGTCGGCGTCTCGGCCTCCCGCGTCGTCGCGCACCACGCTCGCGCCGCTGAACAGCGCGGGCAGGAGATCGATCACCAGCCCGAAGGCGTGGTGCCACGGCAGGACGCTGAGCACCGTCCCGCCGCGGGGTCCGAGGGCCGGGCTGTGCGCGTCAACGACGCTGAGCACATTCTGATCCGAGAGCGCGACCCAGCGCCCGGTACCCGTCGTGCCGCTGGTCCGCATGAGCAGGCGGGCTTCGGGCGTAGGAGCGTGGACGGCCGCTCGGAGCTGGTCGGGAGCTTGCGGGCCGCCGTCGTGATCGGGCGTGATCGACCAGCGGCCATTCCGCGCGATCACCGCGCGAGCGTCGAGCTGCTCGGCCAGGGCATCGACCTCGGCGCCGGCGGGTGCCATGGCGACCGTCGCACCCTCCCAGAGACAGGCGACGAACGCCATGAGCATCGCCGGCGATGGCTCGAGGGCGAGCACAACGCGGTCGCCCGCGCCGACTCCAAGATCCCTGAGGCACGATGTCCACACCCGCGCCCCGGTCCAGACCGAGGCCGCCGGAATGATGCGGTCCTCGAAGATCATCAGCGGCGCGGCCTTGCCGCGAAGGGCCTTGTAGAGGCGCGGCCGCCACGGGGTGCCGGGCGCCTGAAGGGCTGGAGGTTCTGCGTGGCTGGCGGTCACAATCGGCCTTCCCCGCCGGCTAGGCGGGGAGGCCGCGTCAGATCGGATCGGTCGGTGCTGGGACTAGGCGCGCTGGCAGAAGACCCAGTTGGTCTTGCTGGCCGGGTCGCGGTACATGTGGATGCGGACGCTGGTGGGCTTGAGCTTGAAAGTGAAGGTGTAGGGGAAGCAGATGTTGAGGCTGTTGGCGGCGACGCCCTTGCGGAACGTGCCGAAGAACAGGCCGTTGTTTGTGCAGGGGGCGATCTGCGTGAAGTAGTGCTTGTTCTCGAAGTTGGGAACCGGCACGCAGCCCAGCTCGGACTGGTAGCGGTTGACCATCACGACCTTGCCGGTGTCATCGAGCTTGATGACGCCGAAGTCGCAAGAGTCCGCGTCGTTGCGGGAGAGATTGCCGAGCATCCCGAACAGCTCGCCGGGCACGAAGGTGCCGGCGGGGGCGGGGGCGGCGGAACGGTTCATGATCTGGTTGCGAAGCATCGCGGTGCTCACTGCCTGTCTCCTTGGTTGCTGAGGGTCTCTTTCCAGGTCGCCCGGATGGTCGGGCGTTCGTTTTCCATGCTGAACGTGACGCTCTTCTCGTGGAACATCCCGTCCAGGTGCTGGCTGAGCTCGGTCACGTAGTTGATCAGCTGAGCCGTCTGGCTGTCGCTGACGGGCGACACGCTGCCGTACTGCTGGTACAGGTCGACCAGCTGGCTCTCGAGGCTTCGGACCATCGAGACCACGCCCTCGGCGTCGCAGCAGCCCAGCTCCTGGCTGAGCCACTCTCGCTCCGCGTAGAGCGCCTCCAACTGTTCGTGCATCGAATCTGTCGAGTCGTTCATGGGTATGCCTCCGTAATTCGCGTGACCGATCCGTTATCGCCGCCCACGTCGTCACGCGCACGGGGCAGTGTGATCCGCTTGGGGGTCAGGCCGCGATGCGATTGACCGGCTGGGCCAGGAACTCGGTGATCTTGGTGATGTCGTTGGGCGAGAGCAGAGTCTCGACCTCGCCCATCAGCCCGCTGCACGCCGTCCCGCGGAACGCGAGCTCCGGGTCGCAGGCGCCCTGCCGGAACGTCTGGTAGTTGATCTTGGTGTTCAGCGCGATCCACCGCGTCTTGATCTCGATGTAGTTGATCGCCAACGTCTCGCCGATCTGCTCGTCGTCGTCGATGGTGCGGATCAAAGACACCAGGTCCTCGCGGATCTGCAGGATCCACCCAACCGTGCGGTCGATCGCCGCGGGGTCGGCGCCCTCCCAGCTCGCCAACTGCTCCTTGATCAGCGTCCGGAACGCGGGGTCGGTTAGCCTGACGATGGCACGGTCTCGCATGCGATGCTCCTTGGCCCGCGGCAAGCGGGCGAAGCCTGCTCATCGACGCGCCCCACGCACGGCTTTCCAGCCCAACGAGCAGCAGGACCGATTTTCCCACTTCCGCACACGAGTCCGCCTGTGCGGGGGATGCGCGCCGCTCAGCTCGATTGCTCGGCCCCAGCCTCACCACCCACCGAGGTGGGTCATCGCTCTTGAGACGCAACCGGCTGAACGTGCACGCTCACGGCGTCGATAGCCAGTCCGGGTCCGCCGCGGACCCCGCGCCGCGCCAGCCATCCCCCCGAAAAAGAGCCACCCCGTGTTCAAACGCCCAGGCCCCTATGGCCAAGACAAGGCCCGGCACGACCTTCAGGTGCTCACCCAGCTTCAGGGCGAACTCCGCGACTGCACGTCGCGCCCCGGGCCCGACGCCGCGGCCTTGGCAACCGAGCTTCTCGGGCTCGCTCGTTCCTGGCTCGAGGAACTGCAGCGCGACGCCGATCTCTCGGGCGATCTCGCGCTGCAAGCCGCGACGGCCGCCGCGAAGGGCATCGCCGCCCGCGACGCCCATCCGCACGCCGACACCGAGGGGGCTCTCGCAGATGCGACGCGGCTCGAACTGACGCTTGTCGATCTGCGACCGACGCTCGAACAGATCGTGGCCGCCGCGACCATCCCGCCGTCCACGCCTGCCGACAACCCCGCCGACGAAACTTCGATTGTCTTTGAGTGCTCGCCGGCCACGACCTCGCCGGAGGTCGACCGGGCAATCACCGGGACACTTTCCAATCCTGCGCTCGGCCCAACGGAAGAACCGTCCTCCGAGCTCTCCGCCGTCAGCGACTTCCCCGGCATACCGACGTTCCCGCCCTTGCCCGACGCGGATCGCATGGTCGAGCTCTCGAACGCAACAGACCGCATCGCCGCACCCACGTTCCCTCACGCGGGCTCGTCCAGCCAGATCGACGCCGAGTCCGCGCTGCCGCACTCCCCGACATTCCCAGCCCTCTCCGACGAGGGAAGCACGGTCGAACTTTCGGACGCGACGGACCAGAGCGCCCCAGCCACGTTTCCTTCGGACGTCTTGGCCGGCGAGTTCGAAGCCGAGCAATCGCTGCCTCCCTCCTCGAACTTCCCACCATTTCACGACCCATCCCCGCCGGTGGGCAGCCCGCTAGGCTCAGTATTCGCCGAGACGACGACCTTCCCGCCCCAGCTCGACGACCGCCTCGACTTGCAAGCCTCTCCCCCCGAGCCCGCCAGCGAGATCGCGCTACCGAGTCCCGATCAAGACCTGGCACCCTCCCCCGCCGACGACGGTCTCGCCACGCTCAGCGCGCTCGATGAACTCACTCGTCAGCTCGAGCAGATGTGCCCCCGCTGGGGCATCGATACATCGGCAACGATCACCCCACCCGGCGCGGTCCTCACGGAACCGTTCGATACGGTCGTGCCCTCACCGCCCGAGACCGATCCCGACAACACCGCTGCGATCGACGAGCCTTCCGCTCTAGCCACCACCATCGACATCCCCGCGGCCATCGCCCTCGAGCCTCCGTTCACCCCAGACCCGGAAGCCTTTTATCAGCCGGCCGTCGAACCCGAGGCTGCCGCTCCATCCTCCGACCCAGTCCGAGCGGCGCCTTCCGAAACCCCGCTTGTTGTCGATCAACTTGTGCTGGCCACGACTCTGAACTCCGAGTCAATCGCGCCCCTGCAATCCGTCGCGGACTTGCAACCCAACGGCGCGGCCCTCGCCGCAGCCGACGAACCGGCACCCGCTCCCGAGCCCGACGTCCCCCTCGTCGTGTCCGATTCGGCGATTGCCGCAGACCCATCCT
>Ga0136636_10002055_pt1 | contig 11953 bp, 9 predicted proteins | sample AntDrymUQ8522106_2_FD_104653 | JGI IMG/M metagenome (GOLD analysis project Ga0136636, IMG submission 104653) | Polar desert sand microbial communities from Dry Valleys, Antarctica - metaG UQ852 (21.06) | ecosystem: Environmental > Terrestrial > Soil > Desert | place: Antarctica: Dry Valley... | reverse complement strand
CCGCCCGCCAGCAGCTCGTGGACATCCTGCCAGCGCTTGGGGTGACGCGAGCCGGTGAGATTGGTGTGCGCGAGCTCATCGATCAGGATGAGGCGCGGGCGGCGGGCAAGCGCGGCGTCGAGGCCGAACTCTCGGAGCGTCACGCCACGGTACGCCTGCTCGCGCTGGGGCAGCTGCTCCAGCCCCGCAAGCAGGGCTGCGGTTTCCGAGCGCCCGTGGGTCTCGATCACCCTGGCGACGACATCGACGCCCGCAGCGCGCTGATCATGGGCGGCCTCGAGCATCGCGTAGGTTTTGCCCACGCCAGGCGAGGCGCCGAAGAAGACGCTGAGGCGCCCGCGCGCGGCGGCGGCCTCGGCCTGTTTGACCTTCGCCAGCAGCGCGTCGGGGTTGGGGCGATTTTCGGTTGGCATAGATTTCAGGGCGCCGACCCAGGCTTGGGAGCCCTCGACCAGCACAAAACGCTCACGCCATGTGCGCTCTGCTATTGTAATACGCCTGCCGCATCTTCGTAGCGGCCTGGCCTGCTTTTTTATACAATTTTTATACAATTTTTACGGCGCCGGCCCACTGGAGCGCAGGCACGATGAGCGCCGAGAAATGGTATGCTAGCAGCACGGGCACGCGGCTGCGCTCATAAGGCATGCGCCCATGAATGTATTAAGCGAAGCATCAGGCTTCGAAGCGCTCGTTCAGACGCTCGCTCCCCGCAGCAGGCTGCTGCGCACATGGCCCCTGCACGGCGGCAGCTCCGCGCAGATGACGGCGCTTACGTTTGTGCGCCCTGATAGTGAGACGCAGACAGTGATCGTCCGTCGGATCGGTGAGCGAGCGCTCCAGCAGAACCCGCAGGCGGCAGAAAACGAGTTCAGGCTTTTGCAGCTCACGCAGGCGCTGGGGTTAGCCACGCCTGCGCCGCTTCACCTGGATGTGTCCGGCGCGATCTTTCCAACGCCGTACCTAGTGATCGCGCACATCGAGGGCAGGCCGGAGTTCGCGCCCAGCCCCAACGACGACTTTACACGGCAGCTCGCTATACAGCTCGCCAACATTCATCGTGCGACTGGCGCCGCGCTGGACGCGGCGTTTCTTCCGAAGCAGGCGACAGGCTACGATGCGATTGTTGGCAAACGGCCCGCGCATGTTGACGCATCGCTCGACGAGGGGCGTATCCGCGCTACGCTGGAGCGAGCCTGGCCGCTGCCGCAGCGGAATGCGCCCGCGCTGCTGCACGGCGATTTTTGGCCGGGCAACATCTTGTGGCGGGATGGGCAGCTGGTTGCGGTGATCGACTGGGAAGATGCGCAGCTTGGCGAGCCGCTCACGGATCTTGCGATGAGCAGGCTGGATATGCTGTGGATCTTTGGCAGCGATGCAATGCACGCCTTCACGCAGCAGTATCAGGCGCTGATGGAGTTGGACTACGCCAATCTGCCGTACTGGGATCTCTACGCCGCCCTGCGCCTCGTGCGCCTTGCCGGCGCGGATCTCACCGCGTGGGCGGCCTTCTTTGCGCCATTTGGTAGGCCCGACATCACCGAGCAGACGATCCGCGCGCACTATGCGCGCTTCGTCGCGCAGGCGTCTGCAAAGCTTTAGTATGCTATAATCGCCCCCCGATGAGAGAAGGCACCCCGCTGCTGGCGGCCCTGGCGCTGCCCCTATTGCTCTACCTGCCCGGCTGGTCGTTCCAACGCCGCAGCGGCACTCCCGCCGATCCCCTGGAGCGCCACTTCGAGCGCGTGGTCATCTCCGCCCTCTGGAGCGGCTGGCTCGCCCTGCTCCTCGCCGAGCTAGGGCTCTTCTCGCTATGGCTGCACCTCGCCCTAACGCTGGGCACAAGTGCGCTGCTCGTATACCGTCCACCGTCCACCGTCCACCGTCCACCGTCCATCGTCCATCGCCGCTGGGAGCTGGCGGCGCACACGATTGTGTTGGCCGTGGCGCTGCTGCTGGTGGCGCGGCCCTTCGAGGTGGTGCTGGGCGTGCGCGACGCGGGCGTGTACGCCAACACGGGCTTCGCCATCGCCCGCACCGGCGCCCTCGTGCAGCACGACGCGCTGCTAGCCGAGCTGGCCGCCGAGACCGTCTCCGCCGACCCCGCCGTGGCCGAGCCAGCCAAGCAGGCGATCTCGAACTTCACGATCGGCCAGCCGCGCGACCGCTACATCGCCACGCGCCTGCGCGCCGCCGGCTTCTTTGTCTACGAGGGCGAGCTGGCGCAGGGCCGCATTATCCCCCAGGGGCTGCACCTGCTGCCCGCCTGGATCGGCCTGCTCACTGCGGCGGGCGGCCCCTATCTGGGACTGTTCGCGCCCGGCCTGCTCGGCGTGCTCGGCGTCTGGAGCGTAGGCATGCTGGGCCGACGCCTCGCGGGGCCGTGGGTGGGCCTGCTCGCCATGGCCTTCCTCGCCCTGAATGGCGCGCAAGTCTGGTTCTCACGCTACTCCACCGCAGAGACTGTCGCGCAGTTTTTGATCTGGGCGGGGCTGTATTTTTTTGCGAAGATGAGCGCGGACGGTGGACAGCGCGCTGCGAACTATCGGCTATCGGCTATCGGCTATCGGCTATTGACTCCCGTCTACGGTCTGTTGGCGGGCATCGCCATTGGGCAGGTAGCGCTGGCGCGGCTCGACTTCTTTCTGCTCGGGCCAGTGCTCGTCTACCTGCTGTATTGCTGGGTGAGCCGGCGCTGGGCGCGCCCGCAGACGCTGCTGGCCCTTGGCCTGGGGCTGATGCTCGCCCACGCGGCGCTGCATATCGCATTTATTGCGCGGGCCTACTTCTTTGATACCGGCCACGAGCGGCTGAAGGACTACGCGCTGATTGCGCTGCTCAGCCTGCCCTTCCTCACCGAGCCGCTGCGCGAGCAGTTTCTTGCCGCGAGCTTTGGCCGACCCCTGCGGCTCGCCCTTGAGCTTGGCGCCCTCGTGCTGGGCGTGGGGGCCGTTGTTGCGCTGCGGTTGCGCGCCGATCTGCTGCGCCGGGGCGAGGCCTGGCTTGTCGCGAGTCGCGCGCCGCTGCTCAACGCGGCGTTCGCAGGGCTGCTGCTGCTCTCGGCCTACGCCTACATCGTGCGCCCGCAGATCCTCGACGCCGACATGCTCTTCAACACGCGGGGCGGCTGGGGCGATCCGCTCGCCCGCGACCCGGCTCTGGTGGCGCTGGATGTGCGCGAGGGTCGCATGAGCCTGGACGAGGCCCGCAGCCAGGCGGGCGTCGCGCTGAACGCCGACCCGTTCTGGGAGGCCGCGCCCGACCTCGCCGCCACCGCCGCCCTGCGCGAGCGCCTGCTGGCCGAGCGCGGGCCATGGGCCGGGCCGCTCAGCAACCAGACCCTGAACTGGCTGCGGGTGCAGGGCTACGTGGGCGCGCCTATCCGCCTGCCAGTACGGCTCTGGTACAACGAGTACACGGACATGAGCTGGTGGCAGCGGCTCACCACCGACCCGGCGACGATCCCGTCGGTGCCCGCGCCGATCAACGACAAGTACCTGATCCCGCTCGCAAACCTTGTGCGGGTGGGCTGGTATCTCTCGCCGCTCGGCATCCTGCTGGGTTGCGTGGGCTACGCGCTCTGGTGGCGCCGGGGGCTGAGCGCCGCCTCGTGGCTGTTCCTGGTGGTGGCATTCATCGGCACCTTCTTCTACGTGCGCCAGACCTACGGTACCTCCGATCAGCACTACATCTATATTATGCGCCGCTTCGTGCCGGTGGCCTACCCGGCCCTGAGCCTGAGCGCCGCGTATGCGTTCGGAATCCTAATGCAAAATGCAACATGCAAAATACAACATGCGGGCACCCGCGCATTCGGCGCAGCGCTCTACGGGTTAGCTATCTCTTTCTGCATTTTGCATTTTGCATTTTTAATTGCTACCAACCGGCCAATCTACGCCCACACCGAGTACGCGGGCGCCGTGGCGCAGCTGCGCGAGCTGGCGGGGCGCTTCACCCCAGGCCAGGACGTGCTGCTGATGCGCGGCGGCGCCCCGATCTACGCCGAGTCACGCGATGTGCCCGACCTGGTGGCTACGCCGCTGCGCTTTGGCTACGGGCTAGACGCCTTCGCCGTGAAGAGCAGCACGCCCGGCAAGTACGCCGACGCGCTCGCCGCCCAGGCCCGCCACTGGCATGAACGGGGCCGCAGCGTCTACCTGCTGCTCAGCGCCTCTGGCGCGAGCCTCGCACTGCCCGGATTCGCCCTGGAGCCTGTGGGCAGCTTCACGCTCGACCTGCCCGAGTTCGAGCAGCTGACCGACCAGAAGCCGCGCAACGTTGCCCGGCTCAGCCTGCCGCTCACGATCTACCGCGCCGTGCCCACGGACCCCGGCAGCGTGGCCGCCCCGCCCCCGCCACTCACGCCCAGCGACTTCGCCGCCCAGGTGGTCGGGTTCTACCGCCCCGAGCGGCGGCCCGACGGCAGCGCTTACAGCTGGACCAACGGCGACGCCATGCTGCGCCTGCCCTGGCCCGCCGCCGCCACGCCCGCCGAGCTGAGCATCGAGCTTGCGGCCGGCCCCCGCCCCGCCCATCTCGGCCCGGCCCGCGTCTGCCTCAGCGCTTTGCCCGAGGCGCCGCTCTGGCCCGAGACCCAGGGCACGCCCGTGGAGCTTGGCTGCCTGGAGGTGGGCGAGCAGCCGCAACGCTACAGCGTGCGCCTCGACCCCGCCGCCCTGCCGTCGGCCCCTGGCGGCACGCTGCTGCTGCGCCTGGACAGCCAATCCTGGGTGCCCGCCGTAGAAGACCCGCGCCAGAACGACCGGCGCTCCCTGGGCGTGCAGCTCGGCGCCGTGAGCCTTAACCCCGTGCCCTGATTTGGGTGAACGACAATCCAAAATCTAAAAGGCTACCTACCCCAGCGCCCCAGCCAGCGCCGCCAGCAGCGCGCCGTCGTCGGCGTCGAGCGGCGCCGCCAGGGCCTCGGCCTGGGCGCGACGCGCGGCGAGGGCCTCGGCGAGGCTCACGGGCGCAAGGCGCAGCGCGTCGCCGGGCAGCAGCTGGGCCGCCAGTGGCAGGTCGGCGGCGATCACGGCGCCGAGCACCGGGTAGCCGCCCGTCGTCTGGGCGTCGGCCATCAGCAGGATGGGCGCGCCGTCCGGCGGCACCTGCACGGCCCCCGGCAGCACGCCCAGCGAGGGCAGGCTCGCCGCGCGCGCGTAGCTCAGCTGCACGCCCTCCAGGCGGTAGCCCATGCGGTTCGATGTGCTGCTCACGCGCAGCGTTGCCGCCGCCAGCAGCGCCAGCGCGTCGGGGGCAAAGGCGCTAAGATGCGGGCCGGGCAGCAGGCGCAGCGTGGGCGTGGGGCCGTAGGGCGGGCGCAGCGCCTCCGGCCAGCGCAGGCCCAGGGCCAGGGCCGCGCCAGGCCACGGCGCGCCGATGGGCAGGCTGTCGCCGGGGCGCAGCGGGCGCCCTTCGTGCCCGCCGAAGCCCGCGCCAAGCTCGGTGGCGCGGCTGCCCAGCACCAGCGGCACCGCAATCCCGCCAGCCACTGCCAGGTAGGCCCGCGCGCCCCAGGCTCCCTGGCGGCCCGCAAGCCGCAGGCGGGCGCCGGCGTCGGCCCGGGTCGCCGCCCAAAGCGGCAGCGGGCCGCCGTCCAGGGTCGCGCCCAGGTCGGCGCCAGCCAGCGCCAGCAGCGTGGGGCGCGTGAAGGCGAGATCGACGCCGCCCGCCGTAAGCTCCAGGCCGGCGGCCCCCGGCGGGTTGCCCACCAGCCGGTTCGCCGCCGCCAGGGCGAAGGCGTCCATCGCGCCGCCCAGCGGCACGCCAAAGCGCCGCGCGTCGGGCCGCCCGCGATCCTGTACCGTCAGCAGGGGGCCAGCGGCGAGCACGGTGATCACATGCAGCTCCCGATCACAGCACGAGCGTTGCGCCCCGCCTTCCGCGTGCGAGGCGCATGCTGGCCTGGCGGGTGCGAGCTTCAACGGCTTCTGAATACACCCAGCTTGTAGAGGTGGCCCCCATGGCCGTCTACACATGTTAGCCACGCTTGCCGGGCGACGTGGGGCGTACAAGGCCCATACGTGAAGAGTCGGATCGTCCGCGCTTGTGCTGCGCCCCTCAGCCTATCCAGCACTGCTTGCAGCATGCTGCCTGTAAAGGGTGTATACATAAAAAAGACGCTCCCGGCGGAGTAATCCGCTGTACGTGCGTCTGCATTGATAAACTCCACCCGTGATAGGTGCAGCTCTGCCGCACACGCGCGCGCAAAGTCGCAGTAGGCTGGCTCAAATTCTACACCTATGGCTCTCGCGCCACTGAGCAGATTCACCAGGATGGGAACGTGACCCATGCCCGATCCCAGATCGTAGAAGCGATCTTCTCGCGTGAGTTGGGCTTGCTCCACCAGTTCAAGAATGATGCGAGCAGGCGTCTTCTGATAGTAGACCATCTCCGGCTCGCGCGCCTGTGTCTCTACAGGCACGGCCTGAATGCGCAGTAATCCATTGACAAACAGATCAAGATTGTCATAGCCTGGCGCATCTTGTTGTTGGCTGCGGCTTGAGTGACGCCCAGTATATTGATCGATCACAGCCTTGAGTGCGGCGCCCGTGCAACTGCCCGTTCGGATATCTGCCCGAAGCCGCTGAAACAAGGCAGCGTCAACCGCTTCCAGCTGACGCTTGACGCGCTGCGCACGCTGTTGTAGCGCGTCAAGCGCTTCTGGCTGATCTGTCGTCTGAGGCAGTCCTTCAATCCGATCAATAATGTTGAACTCGATGGCGTCGATGGCTTCTGCCCGGTCATTAAAGTTTATTGCTTCGCAGAGCGCAGCGTCCTGCTCGATGGCCTCAAGCTCCGCTTGTATTTCGTGGTGCAGCATCAGGCTCATGGTTTCTGCAATCGCTTAGCGCGCCACAAACTGTACCATATCACCTGGCGCCAGCAGCGCTGGCGGCTCGGCGGCGGGGTCGAACAGCCGCAGCTCGGTGCGGCCGATCAGGTGCCAGCCGCCCGGCAGGCGCGCCGGGTAGATGCCCGTGAGCCCGGCGGCGATCGCCAGCGAGCCCGCAGGCACGGCGGCGCGCGGCGTGGCCCGGCGCGGCAGGTGCAGCCCCGGCGGCAGCGGGCCGATGTACGGGTAGCCCGGCGCGAAGCCGATCATCATTACGCGCAGTGGCGCCGCCGTGTGCAGCGCCACAACCTCGCCGGGCGTAAGCCCCAGGGCCAGCGCCACCTCCTCCAGGTCGGGGCCGTGCTCGCCGCCGTAGCGCGCCGCGATCTCCACCAGCCTGCCCTGCCCCGCGCCCCCCTCGGCCACGGCGAGCAGCGCGCGCAGCCGCGCCTTGATGGCCGCGTGGCTTATCGCCAGCGGCTCGAAGCAGACCAGCAGCGACGCGATTGCCGGCACCACCGCCGTGAGCCCCGGCGGCGGGTTTGCCTCCAGCGCGGCGGCGGCGGCCAGCGCCGCGCGGTTCGCCGCGCCGTGCTCGTCGCCCTCGGCCTCGGCGAGCAGCGCCGCCTCGCCCATGGGGGCAAAACGCCAGCGCATCAACTGATTTTGGATTTTGGAACCGTACGCCAAAATCCAAAATCCAAATTGGTACAACTACTCAGCACAACTGCTCAAGGAATGCGGTAAAGCTGTCGGCCACATGTACGAGCTCCACTTCGGGTTCAGCGTCGTGATTCCAAATCACCACGTTCGGTTGCGAGTCGGATTCGCGATAGTCGAAGCAGATGCTATTCCCCGCTGGGTCACACGCAAACACATAGACATTCGCTGGTAGCTCGCCCATCTGCAACGAACGCTGGCTCTCAACGATGTTTGAGTCGCCGGGGTGCTGCTCGAAGTGGTAGAGATGGTTGAAGACGGTCGCGTACCCATCGCCGAACGAGAATTCGTCCGGGGTGGGGGTCTTGCCCTGATGTACGGCCACACAGTCTTTATAGTCCTGTGGGAACTGTATGCCCCATGCATGTTCAACCGCCTCTAGCTTCGCCATGTCCAGCGGCATGTCATGCGACCAGAGATAATAATCCCAGATTATGGACATTGATCCATGCTCCTTATCTAGAATTGTATCACCACCCCCGCCGCCTCCAGCCCGCGCCGCAGCGCCTCCGCCCGCGCCGCAGCGCCTGGTGTGTCAGAATGCACGCAGAGCGTGTCGGCGGCCACTGGCACGCGCTCGCCGCCAGGGCCAAGCACATGCCCCTCCATCACGATGCGCAGCGCCTGGGCCAGGTTCTCCGTCGGCTCCACGATCAGGGCGCCCGGCGTGCCGCGCGGCAGCAGCGTGCCGTCGGCGGCGTAGCCCCTGTCGGCAAAGGCCTCACGCGCCACCCGTAGCCCCGCCGCCTCGCCCGCCGCCACCAGCTGCGAGCCCGCCAGCCCCACCAGCAGCAGCTCGCGGCTAAAGGTTGCCACCGCCCGTGCGATCGCCTCGGCGATGGCGGGCGTCACCGCCGCCACGTTGTAGAGCGCCCCGTGCGGCTTCACATGGCGCAGCGCCACCCCCTCCGCCCGCGCCAGCGCGGCCAGCGCCCCGAGCTGCGCAAGCACGCTGTTCTCCACCTCGGCGGGGCTCATGGGCAGCGCCCGCCGCCCAAAGCCATGGAGGTCGGGGTAGCCGGGGTGCGCCCCCGCCGCCACCCCAAGCTCGCGGCAGAGCCGCAGCGTGCGCCGCATAATCTCGGGGTCGCCGGCGTGGGCGCCGCACGCGATGTTGGCCGAGCTTACGTGCCGCAGCAGCGCCGCGTCGTCGCCGAGCTGCCAGGCGCCAAAGCCCTCGCCACAGTCGCAGTTCAGATCGATAGTTGGCATTGGTTAGCCTTCTACTATGCTATAGTTAGCGCAAGCGAGGCACACCGCGGTGCCCAGTAGCCAAGGAGGAATGCGATGGAGCTTCCAGCGACGATTACAGCCAGGGAGGAACGCATGGAGTTTCCTACCTACATCGCCAACACGCAGCTCAAAGAGTGGATCGGTGAGATGGTCGCGCTTTGCCAGCCCGCGAGCGTGCATTTCTGCGATGGCTCGCAGGCGGAGTACGACGCTCTCTGCGAGCAGATGGTCGCCTCCAGCACGTTCATTCGCCTCAATCCCGAGCTGCGCCCCAACAGTTTCCTTGCCCGCTCGGACCCCAGCGACGTTGCACGCGTGGAGGATCGCACGTTCATCTGCTCGCTCGGCAAGGGCGACGCCGGCCCCACCAACAACTGGGTCAACCCGCGCGAGATGAAGGACACCCTGGCGCAGCTGTTCAGTGGCTGTATGCGCGGCCGCACCATGTACGTCGTGCCCTTCAGCATGGGTCCGCTCGGCTCGCCCATCGCCCATATTGGCGTCGAGCTGAGCGACTCGCCCTATGTCGCCGCCAACATGCGTATTATGACTCGCATGGGCCGCCAGGTCTACGACGTGCTGGGTGAAAATGGCCAGTTTATCCCCTGCATGCACTCGGTGGGCATGCCGCTGGAGCCCGGCCAGGCCGACATCCCCTGGCCCTGCAACCCCACCACCAAGTATATTGTCCACTTCCCCGAGGAGCGCGCGATCTGGAGCTACGGCTCGGGCTACGGCGGCAACGCGCTGCTCGGCAAGAAGTGCTTCGCCCTGCGCATCGCCTCGGTGATGGCCCGCGCCGAGGGCTGGCTCGCCGAGCATATGCTTATCCTCGGCGTCAAGGAGCCCTCCGGCCGCAAGACCTACCTGGGCGCCGCCTTCCCCTCCGCCTGCGGCAAGACCAATTTTGCCATGCTTATCCCGCCCAAACCCTTCCAGGAGGAGGGCTGGGAGATCACCACAATAGGCGACGACATCGCCTGGATCAAGCCCGGCAAGGACGGCAAGCTCTACGCGATCAACCCCGAGGCCGGCTACTTCGGCGTTGCCCCTGGCACCTCCTACGAGACCAACCCCAGCGCTATGGAGAGCTGTAAGCGCGACACGATCTTCACCAACGTGGCCCTCACCGACGACGGCGATGTCTGGTGGGAGGGTATGACCAAGCAGAAGCCGGCCCACCTGATCGACTGGAAGGGCCAGGACTGGACGCCCGAGAGCACAACGCTCTCCTCCCACGCCAACGCCCGCTTCACCGCCCCCGCCGCCAATAATCCTGTGATCGACCCGGCCTGGGAGGACCCGAAAGGCGTGCCGATCGAGGCCTTCATCTTCGGTGGGCGACGCAGCGGCACGGTCCCCCTTGTCTACCAGGCCTTCAACTGGAACTACGGCGTCTACCTGGCCGCTACCATGGGCTCGGAGACCACCGCCGCCGCCACCGGCAAGCAGGGCGTGGTGCGCCGCGACCCCTTCGCCATGCTGCCGTTCGTCGGCTACCACATGGCCGACTACTTCAACCACTGGCTCCAGTTTGGCCGCACTGTCTATAACCCGCCACGCATCTTCGGCGTCAACTGGTTTCGCAAAGACGAGGACGGCAGCTACGCCTGGCCCGGCTTCGGCGAGAACATGCGCGTGCTGAAGTGGATCATCCTGCGCTCGCACAGCGAGGCCGTGAGCGTGGAGAGCCCGATCGGCTGGATCCCCAGCTACGAGAACCTCGACTGGCGCGGCACAGAGTTTAGCCGCGAGCAGTTCGAGGACGTGATGCATCTAAACATCGACGACTGGCAGCAGGAGATCCTGCTCCACGAGGAGCTGTTTATTAAGCTCTATGATCGCCTGCCAAAAGAGTTGCTCAGCGTGCGCGACCTGATCCTCTCAAGCCTTTGGCGCACCCCCGTGGGCTGGGGGCCAACCCACGAGTAGCACGCGCCGCAGCACGCGTTCCAGCGCCCCCTTCCATATGGAAGGGGGTTTGTTTGTCGTTCGTCTACAAGGACAATCTTAGCATCCTTTGACAGAACAATCGCTTTTGTGTACCATGCGTATGCGAACATCTCGCGTTCCCAGCGTGTGTCTTCTAGAGCTAGCCGGCGTCGGCGTTTGGACGTATCCACTGTCGGAAACGCCACGGCGTCGTGCGTGCGGAGGGGTCTGGCCCTCTCGGGCCGTGCCATACACCAAGAAGGATGCCCATGTGAAAGCTATGCTGCGTGTCTCCCGCGCCATCGATGCGGTGACTGAGTTCATCGGCAACCTGCTGCCCTACCTCGTGGTGCTCATGATCGGCGTCGGCTTCTACAACGTGGTGGCGCGCTACGTGGGCCGTTTGCTCGGCGTTCGGCTTACCAATAATTCGGCGATCGAGATCCAGTGGTACCTCTACTCGGTGCTCTTCTTTCTCGGCTTCGCCTACATCCTCAAGCACAACGTCAACGTCCGGGTCGATTTCCTCTACGCCAAATGGAGCCTCCGGCGCCGCGCCTGGGTCGATCTGCTCGGCACGCTGTGTATCCTGATCCCGTTCTGCGTCCTCGGCATCTACGTTACGCTCAACCCCGTGCTGGCCTCCTGGGGGCGCCTGCCTAACGGCGGTTGGGGTACCTGGGAGATCTCGCCCGACCCCAACGGGCTGCCGCGCGCCCCGATCAAGTCGATGATCATCATCGCCTTCGTCCTGCTCCTGGCCCAGGCTATCTCGCAGGTGATCAAGTATCTTGCGGTGCTGACGCACGCAGTGAGCGATGAGGAGGCCGCCGCGATCGAGGAGTTCAAACAGCCCGCGACGGAGTAGTGCCACCCGCCCCGCTTGCCTCAGGAGGATGTTGATGATCGAGATCCAGGGCTTCGAGTGGCTCTCCATCGTAATGTTTGCTGGCTTTTTCATGCTCCTGATGACGGGCTATCCGGTGGCGTTCTGCTTTGTTGGCACGGCGATGATCTTCGGGCTGATCGGCGTCGGCCTCGGCATCTTCGACCTGAACCTGCTTAAGCTGCTGCCCCATCGCTGGTTCGGCACCATGTCCGACTACACCTTGCTCGCTATTCCATTTTTCATCTTCCTGGGGGCGGTGCTCGAAAAATCCGGCCTGGCAGAGGAACTGCTGGAGACGATCGGTATCTTGCTCGGGCCGCTGCCAGGCGGGATCGCGCTGGCCGTGG
>Ga0136636_10002054_pt1 | contig 11954 bp, 9 predicted proteins | sample AntDrymUQ8522106_2_FD_104653 | JGI IMG/M metagenome (GOLD analysis project Ga0136636, IMG submission 104653) | Polar desert sand microbial communities from Dry Valleys, Antarctica - metaG UQ852 (21.06) | ecosystem: Environmental > Terrestrial > Soil > Desert | place: Antarctica: Dry Valley... | reverse complement strand
TCAAGATCAGCATGAAAAAACACTGGCACAACGCCAGTTTCTTTCATAGCCATAAAAACCTCGGAACGTGAATATTTAGCCATTTAATTTGTTTTTAATAGTGTAAGAATAGCAAATGGTAATTTCATTTGCACTGTTATTTTTAACGTGATACGCGTCCCGAAGCATCTCCACCCATTAGTTTTTCAACTTCATCCACTGTAACTAAATTGAAATCTCCATGAATGGTATGTTTTAAGCAAGAGGCAGCTGTTGCGAAATTTAGTGCTTTCTGATCGTCGTTAGGATAAGTTAATAAACCATATATTAAGCCTCCCATGAATGAATCTCCTCCACCAACACGATCAACAATGTGAGTTATTTCGTAATGTGGGGCTACAAAAAGATTATTTCCATCATATAAAACACCCGACCAAGTATTGTGACTAGCACTTATAGAACCTCGAAGCGTTGTGATTACTTTTTTAACTCTTGGGTATTGCTTCATGATTTGCTGCGACACACTTCGATAAGCTTCAGCTTCTATGTGTCCCCCAGTTACATTAATGCCTTCAGGTTTAATACCTAAAACCATTTCAGCATCTTCTTCGTTACCTAGCAAAATATCGCATCCAGCAACTAATTCGGGCATAATTTCACCAGCTGATTTGCCATACTTCCATAGATTTTTGCGATAATTTAAGTCGCACGATACAGGAATGCCTTTTCGATTGGCTACTTTAATGGCTTCTAAACAAGCATCGGCAGCTCCTTGCGATACAGCTGGCGTAATACCAGTCCAATGAAAGAATGTAGCACCTTCAAGTATTTTCTCCCAGTCGAACATGCCTTTTTTAACATCCGCAAATGCTGATCCAGCACGGTCGTATACAACTTTACTTGCTCGGGCAACGGCACCCGTTTCGAGGAAATAAATTCCTAGCCGATCGCCGCCTATAAGAATATCCTTGGTTGAAACACCATATTTGTTTAGCTCCATGCGGCAAGCCGTTCCTATTTCATTTTTAGGAAGACGAGTTACAAATGAGGTTTCAATTCCATAATTGGCTAACGAAACAGCTACGTTAGCTTCACCGCCACCATATGTGGCTTCAAACTCTTTCACCTGATTGAAACGTTCAAAACGAGGGGTTGCTAAACGCAACATGATTTCTCCAAATGATACAACTTTGTGATTCATATATTTAAATTAAAAATTGAAGTAGTTTTTTGCGTTGTAATATGAGATGCCTTCTATGGCCGGTTTTAGTAATGAATCATCATTTGGGATATGTCCTTTGTCGACTTCGCTTCCAAAATAGTCACAAACAATTCTGCGGAAATACTCGTGGCGTGGATAAGATAAAAAGCTTCGCGAATCGGTTACCATTCCAACAAATCGAGTAGTTAATCCTAATGCTGAAAGGGTTTTCAGATGGTTTTCCATGCCTGTTTTTTGATCCAAAAACCACCACGCAGCACCATATTGTACTTTCCCAGCAGCAGTTCCATCATTGAAATTACCCACCATAGTGGTCATCATTTCATTGTCGGCAGGATTTAAATTGTAGATTATGGTCTGAGAAAGTTGATCAGTAATATCTAAAGCATCAAGGAATTTCGACATTTTGACTCCATCTTGAACATTTCCTATTGAATCGAATCCAGTATCAGCGCCTAATTGTGCAAACTTTCTGGAATTGTTATTCCGAATAGCGCCAACATGGAATTGTTGTGTCCAGCCTCGCTTATGATTCATTCGGCATAATTCTACCATAATGGCAGTTCGGTATTTTTCTGTATCTAAATCCGAAATTGTTTTGCCTGCTAATAATTGAGCAAAAATTTGTTCAATTTCTGAGTCAGTATATGCTGAGTAATAATATCTTTCTAAACCATGATCGGACAGTTTGCATCCAGTTTGAGTAAAATATTCATGTCGATTATCCAATGCAGCTACTAAGGTTGCAAAACTGTTTATTTCAATATTGCTAGCTTGTGCTAGCTGAATAAAATATTGATTTAGAAATTTAGGATCATCAGCTTTTAATACTTTATCAGGTCTGAAAGTTGGCTTAACTTTAACTGAAAAATCTACAAGCGATTTGTGAAATTCTAACGAGTCGATTGGATCATCTGTTGTGCAAATGATTTCAACATTCATTTTTTGAATTAGCGAACGGGTTTTATACTCAGGAGATCTTAATAATTCAGTTGCTTGATTATAAATTGCAGTTGCAGTTTTGGGCGATAGTAGGTCGAAAATATTAAAATATCTTGCTAATTCTAAATGAGTCCAATGATATAGCGGATTTCCAATTGTATACGGAACAGTTTCGGCCCATTTTGTGTATTTATCAAGGTCACTGGCATTGCCCGCACAATATTTTTCATCAACACCATTAGCTCTCATTGCTCGCCATTTGTAATGATCGCCTTCAAGCCAAATTTGGCTTAGGTTATCAAATTGCCTGTTGTTTGCAATCATTTCAGGCGATAAGTGACAATGATAGTCTATAATTGGTAGTTTCTCCGCAAAATCATGATAGAGACGCTTACCAGTTTCGCTTTGAAGAATGAATTCTTTGTTGATAAATGATTTCATATTATTGAGTTTTTATATGAAGAAGTTGTTGTATTGCTTAAACGTGTTTTGGGCTTCTCAGTCTCGTTAACGAACACGAAAATAAAACAACTTTTTTTATTGTGCAATACTTATTTCGTAATTCATATATAAATATCATATATTTAGTCATTTACATAAGTAACTATTTTTTGAGCTCTTAACTTTTTATCCTTAATATAACGTTGAATTAGGGATCATTAGTTTAATGGCTGAGTTTTATCCATTTCTTTTATAAATAGTTAAAAATTAGTAAGATGGGAGTTGTAAATTTAATTTTAGATTATGATGTTTTCGAAAATTATTTAAAAAAGCACCATTTTATTTTTTTTAAAATACAAACGTTTGTATTTTTGTATTTTTAATACTCGATTTAAGTGTTAATTACAATAGGAAATGCATGCCAATCAAATCGAATATAACTATAAATGATATTGCTAAAGAGCTGGGCTTAACACCATCGACTGTTTCTAGGGCATTAACGAATAGCCCCAGGGTTAAAGAAAAGACCAAGCATGCTGTATTAGCTGTTGCAAACAGATTGGGATATCAGCCGAATGTTATGGCTTCGTCATTACGAAAAGGTACATCTGGATCTATTGGAATGATTGTTCCACGAATTAATCGACATTTTTTCAGTAATGCAATCAGTGGTGTTGAAAGATATGTTAATCCAGCCGGTTATAATCTTTTAATCTCTCAAACCGAAGAAATTTACCAAAAGGAAGTCTCTGCAATAGAGAATATGCTGAAGAATAGAGTTGCAGGCATTATTATTTCATTATCAGCAGGCACTAAAAAATACAGTCACATAGAAGAGATTGTAAAGCGAAATGTGCCTTTAGTTCAATTTGATAGAGTAAATGAACAGATTAAATCGCACATAATTGTTAATGATAATTTTAATGGATCCTATTTAGGAACGAAACATTTAATAAAGCAAGGTTATAAACGAATTGCTCATTTGGGTGGAGCTTTTACTTTAAGTCAATACAATGAGCGTATGAAAGGATATCTTGGAGCGCTGCAAGAGTCTGATATGCCTATTGATAAAAACTTGATTTTTGAAAATTGCATTACACGTGAAGCAGGTATTAATATTGTTAGTCAGTTAATTGATTTAAAGGTTGATGCAGTTCATTGTGCTGGTGATTATGCTGCTTTAGGCGTTTTATTAGAATTAAAGAGCAAAGGGATTTCAATTCCATCAGATATTGGAGTTATAGGATGTGCAAATGAACCATTCTCGGAGATCATTACTCCATCGGTTTCTACACTTGAATTAAATGCATTCGAAATTGGAAATAAAGCAGCTCACGGAATTATATCGATGATTGAGAACGAAGGTAATTGTTATTTTGGTAAAGAAGTAGTACCAGTGAGGTTGATTATACGAGAGTCATCAAATAGACTAATGAATAATGTGCTAAGCTTTAGTTGAAGAATTAAAACCAAATATTTATATAAAACTATTTTATTATGAATTACGAATTGAGGTATGCTTCGCATCCAGCTGATGCTAAATCATACGATACAGAACGACTTAGAAAAGAGTTTTTAGTTGAGAAAATTTTTGAAAGCGAACAAATTAATTTGGTCTACTCCATGTACGATCGTTACATTGTGGGAGGAATAATGCCAGTCAACAAAGTTTTAAAACTTGAATCGATTGATGATTTAAAGTCTGATAATTTTTTAGATCGCCGCGAATTAGGGCTTATCAATGTTGGCGGTGATGCGATTGTTATTGCAGATGGTGTAGAGTATTTATTAGCATATAAAGAGGCACTTTATTTAGGACGAGGAAATAAATCAGTTGAATTTAAATCAGCCAATCGTCAATCTCCAGCTAAAATATATTTTAATTCAGCGCCTGCACATGCTAAATTTCCAAACAAAAAAGTGAGCAAAAACGAAGCTGAAATTGTTGTGATGGGAAGCATGGAAGCATCTAATCATCGAGTAATTAATAAAATGATTGTAAACAGTGTGGTTGAAACTTGTCAACTTCAAATGGGTATGACTGAACTTAAGCAGGGGAGTGTTTGGAATACAATGCCTGCTCATACACATAACCGACGGATGGAAGCATATTTCTATTTCGAAGTTGAGAAACCTCAAGCCATTTGTCATTTTATGGGACAACCTGATGAAACTCGACATATTTGGATGCAAAACGAGCAAGCTGTATTATCTCCATCATGGAGTATTCATAGCGCAGCTGGGACCTCAAATTATACTTTTATATGGGGAATGGCTGGCGAAAACTTGAATTATGGTGACATGGATATTCGTCAACCAAATGAATTAAAATAACATTAATTAATACTACAATGATACAAGAACTTTTTGGGTTAAATGGGAAAGTAGTCCTTATAACAGGTGGAACACATGGAATTGGAATGGCTATTGGTAAAGTTTTAGGACAAGCAGGTGCTAAGATTTGTGTTAATGATTTATCAAGTGATAAATTAAAGGAGTGTATAGATGAGTATAAAAGTGTTGGAGTTGATGTTTATACATTAACTTTTGACGTGACCAACGAGTCGGATGTTGATAAAGGGATAACTCAGATTGAGAAAGAAGTTGGTGAAGTTGATATCTTGGTAAATAATGCAGGAATAATTAAGCGAATTCCAATTTTAGATATGCCTATTAGTGATTTTAAGCAAGTAATTGATGTTGATTTAGTTGCTCCATTAATTGTTGCTAAACGTGTTGCTCCAGGTATGATTCGTAAAAGAGCTGGTAAAATTATTAATATGTGCTCAATGATGAGCGTTTATGGTCGTAATTCAGTTTCTGCTTATGCTGCTGCTAAAGGAGGTTTAAAGCTGTTAACTGCCAATATGTGCTGCGAATGGGCAAAATACAATGTTCAGGTTAATGGAATAGGTCCTGGATACATTGCAACTTCACAAACAGCTCCTATTCGTGAGAATGGACATCCATTTAACGATTTAGTTATGATGCGCACACCTGCTGCTCGTTGGGGAGAGCCCGAAGATGTTGGTAATGCAGCTTTATTCTTATCATCGCAAGCCAGTAATTTTGTGAATGGACATATTTTATATGTTGATGGTGGTATTTTAGCCAATTTTGGTTACGTAAAAGGAGAAAACGATCTTTCAGAAATATAGAACGATAAAAAAGAGCAATACATGTTGAGACTTTTTTTAATACATGTATTGCTTTAATAACTTTTTTAAACTTCATTGAAAATAGTTTCTAAGAAAATGTTTATTAATAATAAATCTATACCGAGATGAAAATAATCATTTTGTTGTTTGCGGTTTTTGTATTCAGCAGCTCGTGTGAATCAAAGCAGCCTACTAAAACAATAACGAATAACCACAGTGTTGCAATTTCAGATGTGGTAATTGTTGTCGACAGATCTGAAGTTGCTAATTTAATAGGATCAATTCCTGCTAGTACTGTAATTAAAGTTACGGAGATGAATGGCATTGTATTACCCTCTCAATGCGATGATTTAGATGGTGATGGCGTATGGGATGAGCTTGCTTTTTTAATTAATTTAAAAGCAAATGAATCAAATAAGGTTTCCTTTTCGAGCAGTAAAGTTGAGGATATGCCAATATTTAATAAACGTACAAATATTCGATTCGGTCGAAAATTTGAACCATATGAAGAAGTTACTACCGATTTGCGTTTAAAATCAAATGATAGCCCATCCATAACCGAAATATACCAGATGGAAGGGCCAGCGTGGGAAAATGATAAAGTTGCTTTTCGAAACTATTATGACGCAAGAAATGGAATTGATATTTTTGGTAAACAATCCACTCAAATGGTGTTAGATAGTGTGGGAATTCGAAATCACAATTATCATAAATTGGATTGGTGGGGGATGGATATCTTAAAAGTAGCAAACTCGTTAGGTGCAGGTTCTATTGCTTTATCTATTGGAGATTCGTCATATCGAATAGGGCCTGGTTCCGAAGGAACTTATCGCTTTATTACTGAAGGTCCTGTGCGTGCTATGTTTGACTTAGGCTTCAATGATATGCATATTGGAGAACGGAATTATAATATTAAACATCGTATATCAATTTATGCTGGAGATGGTTTTTATCGTTCTCAGGTTTGGATTGATGGATGCAAAGGCGATGAACAATTAGTCACTGGAATTGTAAATAAGCATGAATTGTTGTTATTTACATCAGAACAGGATAATTATAAATTATTTGCAACAATTGGCAATCAAGCCTTCGAAGGTGAGACATTAGGTTTAGGAATTATGATTGCTGATAGTGAATTGGTTAATCAAAAAGTATCGCCAATGGAAGGGGATGGAATTACAGAAACCTATCTGATGTATTTGAAACTAAATAAATCTGTTCCAGCTACATTTTACTTTTATAGTGGTTGGCAAAGACAAAATGAACAATTAACAGACTCTTCAGCGTTTATTGATGAATTAAAAGCGAGCGCTCTTAAATTGCAGGTTGAGAGTTTAAATAAATAAAGTAAGTTTTTGTGTTGTGTATGTGTTTGTGCAATCACCCGAATATTTGTTCGGGTGATTGCATTTTATATTTCATTGAGATGATCAAATAATACATTCCCTTCAAACAGCGTAACGGCATTACCACTAAGAAATAAATAATCTGAATGGACAGCGACAGTTAATTTTCCTCCGCGTCGAGACGATTGATAGACTTCAAAATTATTTTTGCGTTTTTTACGAGACCAATAAGGGGCAAGTGCACATTGAGCAGATCCAGTAACGGGGTCTTCATCAATACCAAATCCAGGAACAAAGCAACGCACGAAATAATCTACCGATTGATCTTTCCTAGCTGGTGCACTCACGATAACCTGTCCAAAATCAGAATGTTTCATGTGTTGCAAATGAGGATTTAGTCGCATGATTTCCTCTTCTGTATTTAAAATTGCCATGTACCAACCATGTTCGGTTTTGTATAGTTCATCGCATCGTATTCCAGATACGTTATTAAATTCCTTTAATCTATCCGATTTCTCAAAAGTATATAGCGGGAGTTTTAAGCGTATTTTTCCATCCTCTGTTTTTTCCGCCTCTAATAAATGTCGTTGTGAAGAAAGTTTTAGAGGTGAATTTTGGGACATAATGCCTTTTTCAAATAGTACATGAGCTGCGGCTAAAGTGGCATGACCACATAATGGTATTTCTGTTTCTGGCGTAAAAAAGCGAACGTGTAGCGCATGATCTATTTCATAAATAAATGCTGTTTCAGGGAGGTTTATTTCCGCAGCCATTTTCTGCATGAAATCGGTAGATGTGCTAGATTTACAAATCATAATACCAGCAGGATTTCCTTTAAAGGGTTCTGATGTGAAGGCATCGACTTGATAAAATCGATTGATATACTTTTCCAAAACCATAGCCTTATTTTTATTATTTCTATTAAAGATAGTAAATTATTGGGTTTAAATTTGTATCGCAACAATTAATCTGATTTTTGAGTAATTGCTTTAAATTTTCTCTTAATTTCGTTTTCTAATTTTAAAGCATCTATTAACATGAATGTATCTGATAACGAATTACATATTCGTTGCATTCAGCCTTCCGACGAAAGAGCTTATTTTGATATTTATAGTCATCCAGAAGTTTGCAGGTATGATGATTTTGAACCTATCGGAAGGGACGAAATGCCTGAGATAATGAATCGCATTTTGCAATACAAAGATGATTCTTTGAATATTGAGTACGCTGTGGCTAAAATGCCTGATGATTTAATGATTGGAATTTTAACGCTCGATAAAAAGCGAAAATATTGTTATCTCGGATATCATTTTAATCCTTTGTACCATGGAAAAGGTTATGCAATTCGTTCAGTAAAACTGTTACTTGCTAATTTATCAACCGATAACATAAAGTTTTTACGTGTGGTTGTTGATCCGGATAATGAGGCCTCGATAAAATTGGCTTTGAAAGCTGGATTTGTGAAAGAGAAACGAAGGATTGTAAAGGGAGTGAAGGAGATTGTGTATAAACTTGCTTAAATAGTTTGCTCTGGATATCAAAAAGCACTGGATTATTAATCTTCCAGTAGATTTTGAGATGTAAATGTGTTTTGTGTTCTTGTTAGTGTTTTTTTGCAAAGTCATGTATTAATTTGGGTTCGAATTACAATATAACCGTTAGTGATATTGTTTAGTGTTGTAAAAATCTGTAACATCTTTTAGTATCTCATTTTTATTCCAATTGCATAAGTCCTCGGTAACGATGGGTAGAAATATCTGGGAAGATGATTATTAAAGGAAGGTGCATTGACCACCACCATTGCAGCATAATTTTTATTCAAAAGATTATTTACATTGGCCTGAATGGAAAAAACAACTCCTGCATGTGAGTACACCGTTAAATTGTTTTGCAAATCTATTCTTACCCAACTTTCTGTATTTGCATTGTTTGAATCATTTAGCCATTGTTCTCCAGTTGTTGAAAGCGCTATATTTGATTGAATTTTTTTACTTTTTAATATTAAACTAGTTTTTGATATGTAATCAGGTATTCCTGGAAGTGAATTTCCTAAAAAATCAGTACCGCTGGTTGTAAAATGATGAAATCTATTGATAGAGTAAGTGCTTTGGTGTGAGAAACGAATTTCGGGAAACGTGTTTTTCGTAGCAAATAATAATCCGTTGATCGAAAACTCTATTCCTTTATGCTTGGTTGATCCTGCATTAGTTGTGATAAAGCTGTCGTCAATCAACCGATTGGTAACTAGTAAGTTATTTAATTCCATTAAATATAAGCATAAGTCATAATTAATTTTGTTGCCAAACAATGAATTGCGCCAACCCATTTCAAATGTATATCCTTCTTCGGGCTTAATGCCAGCGTTTAAATTTCCATTGGGCAACATCAATTCTTCTAATGTTGGCAATGAAAACCCATGACCAGCTGTTGCATATAAAAAGTTGCTGTTTTTCAAAAGGAAATTAATACCTATGCGTGGAGATGTTATGGGGGAATAATTAATGATTAGCGGAGATTGAGGTGAGTTTTGAAATTCTATTTTCGTGAGATTGACGTTAATTCCAGTTGAGAATCTTAATCTTTTAAGTGGGTTCCACTCATACCATATAAATCCATTATATGTGTTTCGTAATTGATGAAAGTTTCCAATTTCTGAGCCTTTGGTTCCTTGTATCGATTGCCACAATTTCCAGTCATAGGTGTCAAATTGGTAATCAAATCCAATTTGAAATAATTTACTTTTTTTGCTGATAGCAAGCTGGTTTCTGGTTCCAAATGTCTGTCGGGTTCCTCCCCAAATATTAAATGGTCTTACTTCAAAATTATCTTCCAAGGTTAAATAACCTGAGGTTGTACTTTGAATCATCGAGTTGTATTGGTGCTTCCATACTGCGCCTGCGAGCAGCTTTTGAAGTGTTTCGCGACCTTTAACAGCTCCCCAATTTGCTGCGGCCATTTGCGGGTGGTTGTAAAATGTTGTGTCGTTAAGCGAACTAGGAATATATGATACTAAATCGGTTGCTAATAAAGTGAATGATAAATGATTTGAGTAATTTGAAGTCTGAAAGGTGCTTAATACAGATTGTTTGGAAAATGAACTGTTTTGCCTGTATCCATCTGATAAAGTGCTATTGGCAATTAGGTTAAATTTTTTTGTGCTTTTGTATGATGAAATATTTAAACTGGTTGAATGATAATTAAAACTTCCAAGCTCATGATTTAAAATTCCGGATGTTCCATTTTTAAGCGTCGAAAATGTATTTATCTTAATAATTCCACCCAATCCGGCTCCGTAAATTGCCGACATGGGGCCTTTTATGGCTGTAATGTTCTCGGCCATAGTTAAGTCGAACTCTTCTAATTGACTAATGCCATCGGCACTGGTTAAGGGTATGTTGTTTAAATATACTTTAATGCGGTTGGATGAGTAAGGCGAACGGCTTCCAACTCCTCTGATGATAAGACGATTTGTCCCTGGTGTTCCTTGTTGTATATAAATACCGGGTATATTGTTTAAAAGATCAAGCGTATGTATTGATGATGTTGAGTTTTCTCTGTCGATAGTTAATATGGACACCGATCCGGGCACATTAGTAGTGGTTTGCAGTGATGAAACAGTTATTTCGGGTAATACCAAAACCGAATCTGTCATTTGAGACAATGGTTTGATTGTTTGAGCTTTTATATAGCCATTGTCTATCCAAGCACTACAAAGTACTAGCAAATAAATACCGGCGGACCACTTCATAGCACTCAATTATTCAATGGAACTATTCTTAGTATTCGTCCCGGTTTTTCAGTTGCTATATAAATGTAGCCATCTAATCCCTGAACAACATTTCGAATTCTTCCTGCATTTTCGAGGAGAATTTCACGTTTTATCATTTTGCTTCCTTCTGTTCTTATTCGCTCGAGGTTTTTAAAGCTTAAGGATCCAATCAAAAAGTCTCCATTCCATTTAGGATATCTGTTACTTGTGATTAGTAGCATTGAGCTTGGCGCAATAGATGGAACCCAAAAATACACTGGTTGTTCCATGTCTGGTCTTGATGTTTCGTTGGTAATTATGGTGCCATTGTAATTAATACCATAAGTAATCACAGGCCATCCATAGTTTTTGCCTTTTACATCAATGTTCAACTCATCGCCTCCTTTAGGCCCGTGTTCATTTGTCCATAAAATATTTTTCACCTTATCGTAAGCTATACCTTGTATGTTACGATGACCATAACTGTATATTGTTTTACGGGCGTTTGGTTGGTTGATAAACGGATTATCTGATGGAACAGAACCATCATCGTTTAATCGGTGAACTTTCCCGTTGTCGTTGGTTAATAGTTGAGCGTTTGTTTGTTCACCTCTTTCTCCAACAGAAAAATATATATGGTTTTCATTGTCGAAAACAATTCTAGATCCAAAGTGTTGTCCTTTATTTGTTTGCGGCTCGCCATAAAACAGCAGTTGCGTTTCAGTTAATTGGTCGTTCACCAGCTTTGCTCTAATAACCGCAGTATTGCCAATACTATTGGCTTGTACCGATTGTTTTGAGTAGGTGATGTAAATCCAGTTATTTGAAAGGTAATCTGGATGAAGTGCAATATCGAGCAACCCACCTTGCCCCTGAACAAAAATATCAGTTGGCAATCCTGCAATAGTTGCTTGCTTTTTCCCATCTCTGTACCGAAGTAATTTGCCAGAACGTTCGGTGATAAGCAAATCTCCAGTAGGCAAAAAAGTCATTCCCCAAGGTACATCCAAACCACCTATTACTGTGTCAATGGCAAAAGAGAGTTCATCTGATTTAATTACGGATGAAAATTTATTTTCATCCGCTACAGATAGCTTGTTCCCAATAAGAACCAGATC
>Ga0136636_10002053_pt1 | contig 11955 bp, 7 predicted proteins | sample AntDrymUQ8522106_2_FD_104653 | JGI IMG/M metagenome (GOLD analysis project Ga0136636, IMG submission 104653) | Polar desert sand microbial communities from Dry Valleys, Antarctica - metaG UQ852 (21.06) | ecosystem: Environmental > Terrestrial > Soil > Desert | place: Antarctica: Dry Valley... | reverse complement strand
GTTTTGTTTTTAATCATCCCAAGAGCCTTGAGGTTTTTCTTTGCGATGCCACACCACCAATCTTGGGGATAAACTCCTGCTGCTGAGACTTATTACAAGAATGATTACATTGTCCTTAACGACGATGCGATCGCTTCACTGGCTTAGTGAAGATAAAATATTAGGCTTCTTGCTACAATATTTTTATTGAGTTCGTGTCTGGTGCGATATGTCCCTAATGAGCGCTCCAAAAAAATTTCAAGCAATTTCTCCGCCTTTCCGTTGGGACGAAGCGGGAGGGATTCGCGTCGGTTCAAGCCGCGTAACCCTAGATAGCATCCTAGCCTCGTACCATAATGGCTGCACTCCTGAAGAAATTGCGATTCAGTTTTCCGTTCTGCGCTTAGAGGATATATACAGTTCTATCACCTATTATTTAAGCCATCGTCAAGAAGTTGATAGTTATTTGGAGCAACGCAGTCAACAGGCTCAGAAAATGAGAGAGCAACTTACTCAAAAACACAACCTAGTCGATCTCAGGCAACGATTGCTTACTCGTTATGAGTCAAAGAGGTAGTCAAAGCTAAGTGCGTCTTTTAACTGATGAAAATTTTAATGGAACCATTTTGCGTGGTTTGATAAGGCGTTTACCCGAACTGGATATAGTTCGAGTCCAAGATGTAGGACTGATGAATACTGACGATCCAGAAATCCTAGAATGGGCAGCAAATGAACGACGTATTTTGCTTACTCATGACGTAGCCACGATTACGATGTATGCTTGCCAGCGTGTTAATCAGGGATTACCAATGATTGGAGTTGTTGAGGTAATTACAAAATCACCCATTGGCAAAATTATTGATGACTTAGAGCTATTCATCTGTTGTGGCGAGCCAGAAGATTACGAAGGACGAGTTCTTTTTATTCCTTTCCCCTGACACATCTATGCTCGCCTTCTAGTCTCAGCAAAAACCTAACAGTACTTTGAGTTTTAGCCGATCGCTTGCAAAACTATTTTGGGCGAGAGCTTATCCTTAAACCAAACCACTAGCGCATATGGATTAGTGATCACCCTTTACACAAACTATTGATCTGGTCAACGATTTCATTTTCCTTATTTGCAGCAATTTCTAAGTCTTGCTGAGTCTGATTGATCGCCGCAATGTCTTTAGTTTCCTTAGCCTTCAGTTGAGTTTTAAGAGATAGAGACGTAGTATCGTAAACTGCCGCTAGTTGAGCCTGTAAGTCTTTCAAAGTTGCATCTTGAACTGAAATCGCTTGCACTTCAGTACGAACTTGATTCAGACCGTCAGCAAATTGGTTAAAACCAGCAGCATCTTTGGGAATTGACAGGGTACTAACTTTATTCGCAATAGTAACGAGTTTGTTACATTGAATAATTCGATTCTCCCCACATCCGTAAAACAATAGTCCGAGGCTAAGCATCGCCAGATAACGAACAGGATTATGCTTTAGATAATGGTTTAAAACTGAGCTTTTAGATGGTTGAAGTTGCATTATTTGGTTGCCAAAGGTCTAAATGTATGTGCGTGATGTATAAGCAGGTGTCCAAAAATTCTAGAATGTTTTAGTTACCTAAGCTTAATAAAGAGATTTGCATTATGTCCGATAATCGCCATAGTCGCGCCATCACCGAAGGCGTGCAGCGATCGCCAAACCGCGCCATGTTACGCGCCGTAGGTTTCCAAGATTCCGATTTTACAAAACCGATAGTCGGTGTGGCAAGCGCTCACAGCACAATTACCCCCTGTAATATGGGCATTGCCCCCTTGGCTGTTCGCGCTGAGGCAGGGATTCGCGCCGCTAATGGGATGCCTCAAGTTTTTGGGACGATCACGGTTAGCGATGGGATTTCGATGGGGACTGAGGGGATGAAATATTCGCTCGTATCCCGTGACGTAATCGCCGACTCGATCGAGACAGCCTGTAGCGCTCAGAGCATGGATGGTGTTTTGGCGATCGGTGGCTGTGACAAGAATATGCCAGGAGCGATGATCGCGATGGCAAGAATGAACATTCCTGCTGTATTTATCTATGGCGGCACAATCGAGCCGGGACATCTTGATGGTGAAGATTTGACCGTAGTTAGCTCCTTTGAAGCTGTTGGACAATATAGTGCAGGTCGTATTGACGAGGTAAGACTCAACTCGGTTGAGCGCAATGCTTGTCCAGGGGCTGGCTCTTGCGGCGGTATGTATACGGCAAATACGATGTCTTCGGCCTTTGAAGCAATGGGCATGAGTCCCATGTATTCCTCTACCATGTCGGCAATTGCCCCCGAAAAAGCAGCTAATACAGAATTGGCTGGCACGATTTTAGTGAATGCGATTCGCAATAATTTGCTACCTCGTGACATCATCACCCGCAAGTCTATCGAAAATGCAATTTCTGTCGTTATGGCAGTTGGTGGATCGACTAATGCAGTCTTGCACTTTTTAGCGATCGCCTATTCCGCAGGTGTGGAATGGCAACTTGATGATTTCGAGCGCATTCGTGAGCGTGTTCCTGTTCTCTGTGACCTCAAGCCATCAGGCAAATATGTGGCGACCGACTTACACAAAGCTGGTGGCATTCCGCAAGTAATGAAAATGCTCTTAGCTAAAGGCTTACTGCACGGCGATTGCATGACAATCACAGGTCAAACTGTTGAAGAAGTTCTCAAAGATATTCCTGCTGAACCTCGTGCCGATCAAGATGTGATCCGTCCTTGGGAACGCCCGATGTATAAGCAAGGACATCTTGCCATTCTTAGAGGCAATCTCGCAGAAGAAGGTGCTGTCGCCAAAATCTCTGGCGTAAAGAATCCAATTATCACAGGTCCCGCCCGTGTGTTTGAATCGGAAGAAGATTCTTTAGCAGCAATTCTTGCCAATAAAATCAACTCAGGGGATATTTTGGTGATTCGCTATGAGGGGCCAAAGGGTGGACCTGGTATGCGCGAAATGCTAGCACCAACTAGTGCGATTATCGGTGCTGGTTTAGGGGACTCAGTAGCTCTAATTACCGATGGACGCTTCTCTGGTGGAACCTATGGCATGGTAGTTGGTCACGTCGCTCCTGAAGCTTTTGTGGGTGGTGCGATCGCGCTTGTAAATGAAGGTGACTCGATCACAATCGACGCTCATCAACGCTTGATCCAACTGAATGTCAGCGATGAGGAACTAGCTGTTCGCCGTGCTAACTGGATAGCCCCAAAACCTCGTTATACCAAGGGCGTTTTGGCAAAATATGCCAAACTAGTTTCCACTAGCAGCAAGGGCGCTGTTACTGATTTGGATCTGTTCTAATATAGCTGTCGCCAAATGTATCAGGATAAATCAAAATCCAGAGACTAAGTTGCGGCGCTTCGCGCCGCAACTTAGTCTCTGGGTTATTTGGCGACAGCCATATCAGGATAAATAAAAACCCAAAAGAGAGAGGCGGCGCGGAGCGCCGCCTCTCTCTTGGGTTTTATAATGTCGAATCCTGCTTACCCACTGAGTTATTAATCGCATAGCTCCAACTCAACACTCGTAACCATAGGCGAGGGTTGGAGGGTTCTAGCCAATTTTGACAACTACGCAAAAGCTTTGGCAGCCAGCCGCCTAAAATTGCATTAGTTAGGGAACTACGAGTAAAAGTTCCATAGCTGGAGAGCCATTTCAGCATATCCTTGGTTCCTGCCATCTCCAAAATCCAGAGAATCAGTCTTGGATTTTGGAAGGCGGCAATTAACGCCAGTCGATTAAACATTAACCAACTGAGTCGATCTTTGATAAAGCGATCGCTAATCGATTGCGGCTCATTGGCTAATAGTCCAAAGAAAGTATTTAACATCGAATTGACACGCTCAGGTGGCAGATGTACGCCTGTGGGAACCATCATTCCCTTAGAAAATAGCCATGTGACGGCGATATTGCTCTGATAGGCATTAATTTGGCTAAGATCATCGACTCTTAATAAATCATGCTTTAAAGCAGTATCAAGCAAAATTGCTAAACGCGGTAAGTTCCGTACTAGAGAACCGAATCCTGTGAACACGAGTGGAGATTGCAGAGAAGCGGCATCCCCGATTGCCAAAATTCTATCAAATGCACATTTTTTGGAATCTTCATTGAGGCTAAAATGACCTGTTATATATCCAAAAGTTGCCTTCTTCCAAGTTAGCTGTTCCATATCGCAACGGCGATATTCTGGCAAAATCGTAAAAAAGTCCTCATACATTTCCAGCAATGACCCTGGGTTTTCGGGATGCACTTGGTGATAATGGAATAGATAAACTGTCAACTCATCTTTTTCGGCGGGAAATAGTTCCCAAATCAATTGTCGTCCTCGCGAGATGTCTCCATGACTAAACAGCACATCGCCATATTGGGAATCCCAAACCTGCTTGTCAATACCTTCTAAAACTGCGCCCACAGTCGGACAAACGCTATCAAAGGCTTGACCCGCATTCAGTTGTTGCGCGATCGCTGAAGCCGACCCCATCGCGTCAATGACCAGCCGTGAGCTGATCTGCACCTCTGTATCCGTTTCTAGATTTTTAGCAAAGATCGTCGCGCCTTGGGGATTGATTACGACTTTTTCAAACTCTGTGCGATCGCAAATTACCGCACCATACTGATGTAATTTCTTGCTACAAATCTCTAACAAACGATTAGTATTGATCGCAATATTCAGCACTGTGGGCGTATGTAAAACTTTGGATTTGAGGCTCGGTGGATTATTACTATCAAAGAATTTATTAAATCCATCCACATATTCTGCCGTGATCATGCTTTCAAATTCTTCTTTAGTGAAGAGTCCAAAATCAATTAGATTCTGAAATTCGGCGCGAGAAATATTCCACTCACGATTCATCCGTCCAAAGGGAATCCGTTCTACTAGACAAACGCGATAGCCAAGTTTTGCCATCATCGCCGCATGGATTGCCCCCAATGCACCACCCAAATAGACGATATCGTAGTCTAGTTGCTGCTCTTTAGTGCTTACCTCTTCAAAAATTACTTGTTTGGGAGTTTTGGGATTTTTAACACTTTCACGCCAGCGCTTTTCCCACCAATAGACGCGGTTAAGGTCATACTCACCATTAGGGAACTTCTGAAAGAATTTGACTGTTAATGGATATTCTGATTCTAAGGCTGCAAAAATTGATTGATTAGGGGCGATCGCAGGTGGTTGTTTAAACTCATAGGGAAAAGCTTGACGCGCTGATGTGGTTAAATGCTCCAGAAATTCCTTTTCACCATCCATTACCTCATCTGACCAGCGAAATACCTTCAAGTAGGTCGTGCGCTGCAATGTCCAAATAAAGACCGATAATTGTGCGATCGCGCCTAGTCGATTTTGGCGATCAAGTGTAAAGCCATGCTGAGCAGGTGTCTTTTTCCCAAAGGGTGGCTGATACTCAGATTTCAGCCATGTTTTCACGGCTGCAACCTGAGTCGTTGGGATCTCGATGTAAAGTAATTGTTGCATGGCTGGATCAATATCGTCTGGTGTTTTCATTTTGGCATATTAGCGATCAGTAGTAAGTAGGTAGGTAAGAGAAACCTTAAAGCCCAAAAAGCTGTAGCGCACGCTGCGCGTGTGCTACAGCTTTTTGGGCTTTGGGTTTAATTATGCTCTCCTGCTTACCATCTTAACTTTGGGCTTTTGTCTGGCTATCTGCTTAAACATTTTTCTATCCTTATGGCTCTTGCGTAAGTCCTATAATTGTTTTATTTAACTCAACTTTATGCAGAAGCCTCTAATCCCGTCAAATGAAAGCGATCGCCAAGCTGCTCTTGAGCGTTATAACATTGTCGATACATTGCCAGAGCAAGAATATGATGACCTAACCCAACTAGCCGCAGATATCTGTGGTACTCCAGTCGCCTTGATATCGTTAGTTGATCGAGATCGGCAATGGTTTAAGTCTAGTGTCGGGATTGATGCAACCGAGACATCGCGAGATATTTCCTTTTGTGGTCATGCAGTTGCCGAAAATGCGTTCTTGAATGTTCCTGATGCTACTAAAGATCAGCGATTTGCCGATAACCCATTGGTAGTTAACGATCCAAATATTCGTTTTTATGCTGGTATGCCTTTAAATACTCCAGATAGTTTTACTCTGGGCACTCTATGTGTGATTGATCGCCAGCCACGAGAACTGACCCCTTTACAAATTAAACAACTAGAAGCTCTAAGTCGTCTAGTTATCAGCCAGTTAGAGTTACGGCGAAACAATGCAATTCGTATAGCTTCAGAACAGCAGTTATCGAAAGTGTCGATGGTTCAACAAGCGATTTTAGATAGTGTTAATTTTGCAGTTATTTCCACTGACTTACAAGGCGTTATTCAATCTTTCAATTTGGGGGCAGAATCGATACTGGGATATAAAGCCTCGGAAATAATTGGTAAAAGCCTCGAAACTTTCCACGATATCAATGAAATTATCGAGCGATCGCATCAATTATCAGCAGAATTACATCAAACTATCGCACCTAGCTTCGAGGTGCTTTTTGCTAAGGCTACGCTAGGGGAAGCGTTTGAGGAAGAGTGGACTTATATTCGGAAGAATGGCGATCGCATTCCTGTGTTGCTATCGATTACAGCCATTCGCAATGATAAAAAAGAGATTACAGGATTTTTGGGCGTTGCCAAAGATATTACTTCTCAAAAGGAGTCCGAGCGCGATCGCCTCCGTCGTCGATACACCGAAAAGTTAATCACTGCCCAGAATCAAATCGCACGAGTTCTTGCGGAATCATCGAGTTTTAATAAAGCCGCAGCGCGGATTTTAGAAACGCTATGCGAACAGTTATCTTGGGATGTTGGCGAGCTATGGATGACTAATAGCTATCCTCAAACCTTACAGGTCATGGCGAGTTATGCCAAATCCAATATCGAAGCGACGGAGCTAATCCAAAACCATAAACTGATGTCGATAGAGTATGGCTCTGGGTTGATTGGTTCAGTTTGGGCTTCTGAATCTCCTCAGTGGGTGGAAATTGACCAATATCCCAATTTTTATAAATCAGAACTTGTTAAGAAAGTAGGTTTAAAGTATGCCTATAGTTTTCCGATAAGTGGTGAGAATAAATCAGTTTTAGCGGTAATCTCACTATTTAGTTGTCAGCGTCAGCAAACTAGTTTAGAGATGACAAATGTTGTGGCTGCCATTGCGACACAGATCGGACAATTTATGGAGAAGCGTAAAGTTGAAAGAGATCTCCATAAACAAAACTGGCGATCGCTACTTCTTTCAGATATCGCTCTCCGCATTCGTCAGTCCTTAGATCTCAACGAAATTCTGAATACAGCCGTTAGCGAAATTCGTAAGTTTCTGAAGACTGATCGCGTGATCATCTACCGATTTTATCCTGATTGGAATGGTACTGTAGAAGTAGAATCTGTTAACCCTAAATGGATATCTTCCCTCGGTGCAGATATTCAAGATACCTGTTTTCAATCGGGGCAGTGGCAAGCCTATCGAGAGGGTCGCAAGCTGGCGATCGATAATGTCGCTGAATCTGGTCTCAGTGAATGTCACAAAGAGCTTTTGGCAAGTTTTCAAGTACAAGCCAATCTAGTTGTTCCCATTATCGAAAATGAGCAACTGTGGGGACTGTTGATCGCGCATCAATGCTCTGCTCCAAGACATTGGGAATCCCTTGAGATCAGCTTACTGAGTCAGCTTGCCGATCAAATTGGGATTGCGATCGCCCAGTCACGACTGCTCACGCAAGAGAAAGAGCAGCTCAAACTCTTACAAGATCAGAACGTGTCTTTAGAAATTGCCCGTGCTGAAGCTGAACAAGCTGCGATCGCCAAAAGCTCATTCCTCGCGATGATGAGCCATGAAATTCGTACTCCCATGAATGCAGTGATAGGGATGACAGGCTTGCTACTCGATACCAGCTTAAATGATCAACAACAGGATTTCGCCCAGACTATTCGTAGTAGCGGCGATCATTTATTAAATCTAATTAACGAAATCCTTGATTTTTCCAAATTAGAAGCAGGGGAAATGCTATTAGAGAATCTTGAGTTTGACTTGGAAATAAGCATTGAAGAGGTTGCCGAAATTTTAGCTACTGTAGCCCAAACTAAAGGGCTAGAGCTAATTACATTTATCCATTCTGATGTTCCTAAATGTTTGCAAGGAGATGTCGGTCGTCTCCGTCAAGTTTTACTCAATCTAGTCAATAATGCCATTAAATTTACATCTCAAGGGGAAGTCACCATTGAAGTTAGCCTAATATCAGAAGACTCGATTTCGGCTTCTCTGAAATTTGCGGTAATAGATACGGGGATTGGAATTCCTATGGCGGCTCAGTCAAAGCTCTTTCAACCCTTCACTCAAGTTGATACCTCGACAACACGTCAGTATGGCGGTACAGGTTTAGGGCTTGCCATCTGCAAGCAAATAGTTGAATTGATGGGCGGTCAGATTCATTTAGAAAGCAAAGAAAATCATGGTTCAACCTTTTGGTTTGAGCTTTTATTTGAGAAGCAATCTAATTGCCCTGACAATAATCTTGGAGTTGATTCTCTAAAAGGAATGAGGGTTCTTGTAGTAGATGATAGCTCCACAAATTGCCGTATTCTCGAACATCAATTAAGTGCTTGGGAAATGCGGGTTGTCACAGTCGAACGTTCTGTTGATGCTATGTCCTATCTCTATCAGGCAAATGACATCGGCGATCCCTATCAATTAGTGGTGCTGGATATGCAAATGCCAGATCTTGATGGAGAAAGTTTAGGAAAACAAATCAAGGACTCATCAATCCTCAAAAATACGCATCTAATCATGCTAACCTCCCTCGATCAAAATGGTGCGGCTCGAAGGATGCTTGAGATTGGCTTTGCCTGTTACTTGCGTAAACCAGTCCGAAAACTTCGTCTCCTTAGCTGTATTCTCGATTCGATTACAGGAGTACGTCAAAATCTAGTCGCAGGTAAAATAGAGCAAGATATTCAATCAGATCAATCTAAGTTAAAGATTTTACTAGCAGAAGACAGTCTAGTTAATCAAAAAGTAGCCATCAATCAACTTACCAATTTAGGCTATAGCGCTGATGTTGCAGGTAATGGGAAGGAGGTGCTAGAGATGCTTGCCCGCATTCCCTATGATATTATTCTGATGGACTGCCAGATGCCAATTTTGGATGGCTATGAAGCTAGTCGCAGAATTCGGAAACTTGAAGTAGAATCAAAAGGCAACAAAGCTAAAATAATTATCATTGCTCTTACCGCAAATGCGATGAAAGAAGATCGCGATCGCTGTTCGGCGGCGGGTATGGACGACTACCTTAGTAAACCTGTACGAAAAGAAGACTTAGGAGCCAAGTTGTCTCACTGGGGTCAAATATTAGCTCAAACAATTGGCTTGGAGACAACCCAAGGCTTAATAGATGAATCCGCAACGTCTAATAAGTCAAACAATAATACAGAAACATATAACAGTATCAATGAGTCAGAAATTGATTGGCAATACTTAGAAGAAATGTCTGGTGGTGATTCTGACTTTAAGCATGAACTTCTACAGGCATATATCGGCTCTTTGCCAGAGCATCTTCAGTCACTTCAAATCGCAATTACAAATCGACAATGCCTTGAAATTGAGCGAGAAGCTCACTTTATCAAAGGTACAAGTGCTGCTTTGGGCATAAATGGAATCGCCAAACTTGCAGATCTATTAGAATCTCAAAGCCGTCATGGACAAGTATCTAAAGATGCATTCTTGCTTTACGAAAAGATAATGTTAGGGATCAGAGAAATCGAAGAATTAATTTAAGGCGAATGTTACTAAAGCTCTCACCCACTCTCCCGCAGAAGAAGATCACATTACCAAATACATTAAAAAGTGCAATAATTGTAACGACTTGGAATCAATGCTTCAAAGCACTCTAAACTGATCTTTTATGAATCGTCCTCAATCACTTTCAGACATTTTGGAAGGCGACCTCCCTGGAGTTGTCGCCGACTTTCAAGGGATTATTGTTGACGTAAATCATCCTTTTGAAGAATTTACTGGTTGGCAAAAAAAAGAGATCGTAGGGCAACTAATTTCTGTGATTTTGCCTAGTTACTTTCGTGAATCACATCATATGGGATTTTCTCGTTTCACGGCTACTGGTGTTGCGACTATTCTCAATCATCCTTTAGAACTCAAAGTAATAACTAAAGATAATCGTGAGATTCTCTCAGAACACTATATTTTAGCGGAGAAACTTGATGAGCAATGGTCATTTGGCGCGACACTTCGTTCCCTCGAATCTTAGTTTGTATAGAGATTTTAAAGTGAGCATATGCTTACTTTGAAATCTCTATAATTAAACCCAGAAAGTTTTTTAAGTTTTCAGATTGCCTACGGCAATCTAAAAACCGATATAGTAAACATCTCAAGATACAGCCCTATGAATGATATATCATCTCAAATTCAAGAACTGCGATCAACTCTTGGGAAAATGGAGGTTGCTCTAGGTGCTGTAGATAGTGCGATCGTTTGGACTGATGCACAAGGTCGTATTCAGTGGTGTAATAAGTCCTTCGATCGCCTCGTGGGTCATATGCATATCATGGTGCTTGGCAAAGAGATATTCTCACTTTTACCTTTGTACTATGACGGCGAACTTGTAGAACAAGACAAACATCCTGTGACGTTAGCAGTTACCCAAAAAGTAAAATTTAGTAATAGTTACGAATTCCATCAAAAAGAAAAAGAACTTATAATTGAAGTCACATCGAACTATGTAGAAATCGGTAATGCTGATAATAAAGAGATTAGCATTGTTATGTCAATCAATGACATAACCGAAAAAGAGCGTAATCAATTATTGCTTAAGCAATCCAAGGATGAACTTGAGAGATGTGTAGTCATAAGGACTCAAGAATTAAGAGAAGCAAATGAACTCTTATACGAACAAAATCAATCCCTTGACAGTGCTAAGGTAGATGCAGAATCCTCCAATCAAGCAAAAAGTAGTTTCCTAGCAACCATGAGTCACGAAATCCGCACACCAATGAATGCGGTGATCGGTATGACAGGCTTGCTCCTTGATACTAGTTTAGATTTACAGCAACAAGATTTTGTAAACACGATTCACAATAGTGGTGAGCATTTATTAAACCTAATCAACGAAATTTTGGACTTTTCAAAATTAGAAGCTAGAGAAATGCAATTGGAGGATCTCGACTTTGAAATTGAGTCAAGCGTAGAAGAAATTGCGGATATCTTAGCTGGATCAGCACAAGGTAAAGGATTGGAGTTAGCCACGTTTATTCATCCAGATGTTCCACAGCATTTACGAGGAGATATCAGCCGACTACGCCAAGTCTTATTGAATTTGACTAATAATGCTATTAAATTTACGCCTCAAGGAGAAGTCACGATTGAAGTTGCTGTAGCCAACCAAAATGAAACTTCTGTAAATTTAATGTTTTCTGTTATTGATACTGGAATTGGAATTCCCTTATCATCTCAGTCTAAGTTATTTCAGCCTTTCATTCAAGTTGATGCTTCCACAACTCGGCAATATGGTGGAACAGGATTAGGATTAGCAATCTGCAAACAATTAGTCGATCTGATGGGAGGAAATATTTATTTAGAAAGTGAAGAGGGTAAAGGCTCTACTTTTTGGTTTATAATTTCCTTCCAAAAACAGTCTGATAAGCTAATCCCTCAAATCAGTGTCGAGAACCTCAAGGGATTAAAAACTTTAGTCGTGGGTGATAGTCCTACCAACTGTAACATTCTTTATCACCAGCTTAAATCTTGGGGAATGCAAGTCGATACACTCATCCAATCAACTGAGACAATAGATTCTCTTAATTATGCTATTGAGATAGGGAAGCCCTATGATTTTGCCTTACTTGATATGCAAATGCCCGATCTTGATGGTGAACAATTAGGAATCCAAATTAAAAGTTCGCCAACCCTAAAACATACACATCTAATCATGCTTACATCTCTTGATCAGAGTGGGGTAG
>Ga0136636_10002052_pt1 | contig 11956 bp, 8 predicted proteins | sample AntDrymUQ8522106_2_FD_104653 | JGI IMG/M metagenome (GOLD analysis project Ga0136636, IMG submission 104653) | Polar desert sand microbial communities from Dry Valleys, Antarctica - metaG UQ852 (21.06) | ecosystem: Environmental > Terrestrial > Soil > Desert | place: Antarctica: Dry Valley... | reverse complement strand
CGAATGAAGATCAGCAAACAAAATTATTACAGATTTGGCTATTTCCAAATAAAAGAAACGTGACACCGCGTTACCAACAAATTACACTTTCGGAAGGCGACAGACACAATAAATTACAACAAATTCTCTCTCCTGATCCAGCAGACGAAGGCGTTTGGATTCATCAGGATGCTTGGTTTCATTTGGGAAAGTTCGATTCGGGAATTTCAAATGAGTATAGTATTAAAAAAGCTGGAAATGGATTGTATGTTTTCGTTCTTAAAGGCGATTTGACAATAAATAATCAAGAATTAACCACTAGAGATGGATTTGGTATTGCCGATGTAGCAACTATTGCTATAAAAGCACATTCTGATGCGGAATTTCTATTGATGGAAGTTCCGATGCAATTGCCGCAACTGAAATAAAAACTTCAAGTTGCGCAAATTGCGACAGAAATTTGCGCAGTATCGAGAAGCACTCTACTGATAAAACTTCTCGATACAATTTTTAAAATTACCTGTGGAAATTTTTATAATCACTCGAAGTGACGATAATGTTATCAGTTGAACTACAATTGATTAAAAAATAAGATATGTTGTTATTGATTGAAGCCCCGCCTATAAAGTGGGGTTTTTTTGTGCAATTTCATTCGTAGAGTTCGGATAGGAAAAAAAATAGCTATTTTAGCGATACAAAATAAAATGAGATGAATGCATATATTTTTCCGGGCCAAGGCGCACAGTTTAGTGGAATGGGTAAAGAAATCTACGAACAATCTGATTTGGCTAAAGAATTATTCGAACGCGCCAATGCCATTCTAGGTTTTCGAATTACAGATATCATGTTTGAAGGCACCACCGAAGAATTAAAAGAAACGAAGGTGACACAGCCGGCTGTTTTTTTGCATTCCGTCATTCTTGCCAAAACCTTGGGAGACCATTTTAAACCAGAAATGGTTGCCGGACATTCGTTGGGCGAATTTTCAGCACTTGTTGCCAATGGAACGCTTTCTTTCGAAGATGCATTGCAATTGGTCTCCACTCGAGCGCTGGCGATGCAAAAAGCTTGCGAATTAAAGCCATCGACTATGGCGGCGGTTTTGGGTCTCGATGATAAAATGATTGAAGAAATTTGCGCAACGACCGACGGTATTGTCGTTCCGGCAAATTATAATTGTCCGGGACAACTCGTGATTTCAGGTGAAATAGCAGCGGTCGAGATGGCATGTCAAGCAATGCGCGTTGCTGGCGCAAAACGGGCGCTGGTTTTACCTGTTGGCGGTGGTTTTCACTCTCCAATGATGGAACCTGCGAGAGAAGAATTGGCAAAAGCAATCGAACGGACTATTTTTTCAAAACCCAGTTGTCCGATATACCAGAACGTGACTGCTTCGGCGGTTACAAATCCGGAAGAAATTAAAAAGAATCTAATCATACAATTGACCGCTCCTGTAAAATGGACCCAGTCAATACAACAAATGATAAAAGACGGTGCCACGTTGTTTACCGAGGTAGGTCCCGGAAACGTACTACAAGGATTGGTGAAAAAAATCGACAAAGATGCAGCAGTTGCTTCGGCATAATTAACTAAATCTCCTATTTTGATAAAAGTTGTTTTAAAATTACCTTTGTTTTTGATAATACTATTCGGAGCTATTTCTTGCTCCCAAGAACAATTATACACTGAAGTGGAGACTTCCCCAGTAGTAATGGATTTGACGGCTGTTCCTTATGCCAAATTATCAGATTATCATTTTTTTGAAGGCGCAATGAGAAATCAGGAACCTGCTTTTGGACTGCTTCCTTACAAACCAGCGAGCGAACTATTTACAGATTATGCTGAAAAGAGCCGCTTTATATGGTTGCCAAAAGATACTAAAGCGACTTACAGTTCCGATTCGGATATTTTAAATTTACCAGTTGGCGCAGCTTTAATCAAAAGTTTTTATTACAAGAATGTACACCCGACAAATAGCACAAAAATTATAGAAACGCGTGTGATGATTCACCAAACTAACGGATGGATTTTCGCAAATTATGTATGGGATGATGCACAAAGTGAAGCTTATTTACAAACCAACGGCAGCATCGTTCCGGTGACTTGGACTGCGGCTACAGGCCAAACCAAATCAGTTGATTATAAAATTCCCGATGAGTCCAAGTGCATTACTTGCCATGCAACAAATGGAGTTAATTTGCCTATCGGAATTAAGCCGCAGAATTTGAATTTGAATTATAATTATGCCGAAGGATCGAAAAACCAATTGGCAAAACTAATCGAATTTGGCTATCTTGAAAATACTTTACCAGCGGAAATTACCTCTGTTGTTGACTACACTGATATTTCTAAACCGTTGGATTTGCGAGTTCGGTCGTATGTTGACAGCAATTGCGCACATTGCCACCGCGATGGTGGAAACGCGGAATATGCTGCATTGAGATTTCCCTTTCATTTAACTGAAAACCCAGAAAACATGGGCGTTTGCGTTGGTACCACAACGCCTTTCAATAACGTGCCACGTGGTTTTCTTGTACTTCCTGGAGATCCAAGTAGTTCGCTAGTACATTATGCGATGAGCACCAACAATTCCTATTTAATGATGCCACGTGTTGGCCGTACGATTGTGCACGAAGAAGCGTTATCACTGGTAGCCGAATGGATAAATTCACTTCCAGCGTGTGAATAAAAAAATCCCAAATTTTCATTTGAGATTTTTCTTAAATTATAAATTAAATCAACTTCTGATTTTTTGCTCCCACTTCCAAGCGCTTGCGATTCCGTCTTCCAAGGTTAATTCTGATTTCCAACCTAGTATGTCATTGGCTTTATCAGTGTTGGCGTAGGCTGATGTAATATCGCCTTCACGTCGGCCAACAATTTTGTATGGCAAATCTTTTCCGCTTACTTTCTCGAATGTTTTGATTACTTCAAGTACGGTGCTGCCTGTTCCGGTTCCCAAATTAAAGGTTTCAATTTTTTCCAAATTCTTTTTCTGAATCAAACGCTGTAATGCCACAACGTGCGCTCTTGCCAAATCGACAACGTGAATATAATCGCGGATGCAAGTACCGTCAGAAGTGGGATAGTCATTGCCATAAACGGACAATTCTTTGCGTAATCCGATACCCGTTTGAGTAATAAAAGGCACTAAATTTTGTGGAACACCGATAGGCAATTCGCCAATTTGCGTTGAAGGATGTGCGCCAATTGGGTTAAAATAGCGCAATAAAATCGCATTGATATTGGTCACTTTCGTTACATCGGTGATAATCTCTTCGCCAATTTGTTTGGTATTACCATAAGGTGACATCGCAGTTTGTATCGAAGCATTTTCGGTAATAGGCATTTTTTCGGCCTGACCATAAACGGTACACGATGAACTAAAAATGAAATGCGCTTCTGGTTTTTCTTGCAATTGCTGCAGCAAATAAACGAGTGTACTTATATTATTTTCATAGTAAAGTAATGGTTGCTCGACGCTTTCGCCGACGGCTTTTGACGCTGCAAAATGAATTACTCCGGAAACATCATTGTGTTTTTTGAAAAAATCTGCGACAGCCGACTTGTCCCGCAGGTCCATTTTTTCAAAAAGGGGTGTTTTGCCGGTGATGGCGACAATTCCCTTTAAAACTTCTTCGGAGGAATTTGACAAATTGTCGATAATAACCACTTCAAAACCCTCGTTTTGTAATGCCACAACGGTATGTGAGCCAATGAATCCCAAACCACCTGTTACTAATACTTTCATTTTGTTGTTTTTAAGCAGCATGCCTAGCCCTGATGGAAGCGGCATCCTTTTTTTGTGTTAGAAGGGCAGGTCAATTAGACAGTGGCTAAAACAAAAAAAGATACAGCGCACAGCAGGTTCCCGGCTCCTGAATTTATTTTAAATAGTCTAAAATTGAATCGGTTATATATTTTTGCTGGTCTTGGTCAAGTTCAGTATGCATAGGAAGCGAAAGTACCTCATTGACCAACTGATTGGTTATTGGGAAATTTTCTTCTTTATATCTCGTGTCGGCATACGCTTTTTGTGAATGTAGCGGAATAGGATAATAAATGGCGCAAGGAATGCCTTTGTCGAGCAAGTGTTGCATCAATCCATCGCGATTGGCGTCAATAATTCTTAAAGTATATTGGTGGAAGACATGGCTGTCTTTTTCGCCTGCAACAAATGGCGTAACGATATTTTTATGATTGCTCAGCGCTGCAGTATAATTTGCCGCAGCGGTTTGTCGGGCATCATTATACTCAGTTAACTTAGGCAATTTCGCATTTAAAATCGCAGCCTGAATACTATCTAAACGAGAATTGACGCCAACAACATCGTGGTGATAGCGCACATACATGCCATGGTTAACGATGCCGCGAAGTTTGTGTGCTAAGGCATCGTCGTTGGTAAAAATTGCGCCACCATCGCCGTAACAGCCTAAGTTTTTTGAAGGGAAAAAGGAAGTTGAAGCTACGTGACCGATCACGCCTGCTTTGGAATTAGAACCGTCGGCAGATTTGTAATTGGCTCCGATTGCCTGTGCATTGTCTTCGATTACAAATAGATTGTGCTTTTTTGCCAATGCCATAATAGCGTCCATATTCGCCGACTGCCCAAACAAATGCACGGGAACAATTGCTTTAGTTTTTGGTGTAATTGCTTTTTCAACAGCAGCAATGGAAATGTTGAATGTATCGATATCAACATCAACGAGGACTGGCGTTAATTGTAATAGCGCGATGACTTCTACCGTTGCGGCGAAAGTAAAATCGGCTGTAATTACTTCGTCGCCAGGTTTTAAATCGAGGCCCATCATAGCGATTTGCAGTGCATCGGTACCGTTGGCACAAGGAATGACGTGCTTTACACCCAAGTATGTTTCAAGATTTTTTTGAAAAGCATGCACTTGCGGACCATTGATATAGGTTGTTGTTTCCAAGACTTCTTGGATTGCCGTATCAACTGTATTCTTTATTTGATCATACTGCCCTTTCAGGTCAACCATTTGTATTTTTTTCATAACGTATTCAGAATTTCCCGACGGAAAATTAGATTAAAAACAGGGCAAAATTACTAATTAAATGATGGGCAGCAATGAAATTTATTTAAAGTGGTGTATTTTAGCGCCACAATACTTGAACTATGTTTTTTCTATACGATATCATTGTAATTGCTGCTGGATTTCTTTTAAAACTGGCAGCGCAATTTAGTCCGAAATTGAAGCTTTTTAACGATGGCAGAAAAAATGTGATTGAAACCATTGGCGCAAGCATTTCAGCGTCAGACCGCACCATTTGGTTTCATGCCGCCTCTTTGGGCGAATATGAGCAAGGGCTACCTGTGATTGAGAAATTTAAGGAGCAATTTCCAAATCATAAAATAATATTGACGTTTTTTTCACCTTCGGGATTTGAGATTCGTAAAAATAATGCTGTTGCAGATGTGACGGTCTATCTTCCGCTTGACACTCGATCTAACGCGCGACAATTTTTAACTGCGGTTCATCCTGAAATGGCATTTTTTATTAAATATGAATACTGGCCGAATTATCTGAATGAATTGAAAAAACGGTCTATTCCTACCTATTTAATTTCTGGTGTTTTCGCGAAAATCAAGTTTTCTTTCAGTGGTATGGCGGCTTTTTCCGTGTAGCGTTGGATGCTTTTAGCCATTTTTTTGTGCAAAATGTCAAATCTAAAGAACTGTTGCTGCAATGGGAATATAATAATGTGACGATTTCTGGTGATACGCGTTTTGATCGCGTTGGTCAAATATTGGGAAAAGACAATTCGCTTGATTACATCTCTGAATTTAAAGCTAATTCGTTGCTGATTGTTGTTGGAAGTTCATGGCCGAAAGAGGAATCATTGCTAACACAATATATTAATGAGACACGGTTTCCCGTAAAGTTTATTATTGCGCCACACAACATCAAAGCGAATGATATTGACACCTTGCGGAATGGCATCCAAAAAAAGACGGTTTTATTTTCTGAAAGAGAGAATAAAGAATTAGCGGATTATCAGGTATTTATAGTTGATACTATTGGGCTTTTGACAAAAATTTATAGTTATGCAGATATTGCTTACGTTGGTGGTGGCTTTGGCAATCCAGGCGTGCACAACATTTTAGAGCCCGCAGCATTTAGTGTGCCCATCATCATCGGACCTAATTTTAAGCACTTTTCGGAAGCTAAAGCACTGGTGAAAAATGAAGGTTGTCTATCAATTGCAAATCAAGAAGAACTTAATGAAACTTTTGACAGATTGATTCAAAATGAAGACGAGCGCCTCGAAAAAGGGCATATCTGCGGAACCTTTGTTCAAATGAATAAGAACGCCACTGCGATAATATTGAAGTATTTCCATAATGACGACATTTAAAGTATCTCAAAAATTGGATATTGATTACATTATTTCGATGATGGGACAATTTTACGCGATCGATGAGTATCCGTTCGATGTTGAATTAGCCAAATCAATGCTTCACACCTTTATTGATGATCAAACGTTGGGCAAATTGTGGTTGATTTATTCTGATGGAGAATTGGCGGGTTATGTTATTCTTACCTATGTCTTCAGTTTTGAATACGGCGGAAAAATTGCTTTTGTTGACGAACTATTTATTTTGCCAACGTTTCGAAGTCGGGGCATTGGCCGCGACACAATGACTTTTATTAAGCAGCAAGCTGATAAATTATTGTTAAAACTGCTCTATCTCGAGGTTGAACCTCATAATACAACAGCACAAAAGTTTTATATTGCCGCCAATTTTGAACCGCACAATAGAAATTTGATGCGTTATAAACTATAAAATAAAACCAATGAAGTTATTACGTTTAATTGTATTACTAATTGTAATTCAAGCGCAGGCGCAACAAGGCGGCATGTGGGTTCCATCTCTGCTACAAGGGGACAAGGAAGCAGAAATGAAGAAGTTGGGGATGAAAATCAAAGCTTCAGATATTTACGACGCGAATAAACCTGGCATTAAGGATGCTGTACCTCAATTCAATAACGGTTGTACTTCTGAGGTTATTTCTCCAAAGGGGCTATTATTAACAAATCATCATTGCGGATTTTCACAAATTCAATCGCATTCGTCCGTAGAAAATGATTATTTAACCGATGGGTTTTGGGCTAAAAATCTAGAAGATGAATTGCCCAATCCGGGCGTTGTTGTCACATTTATTGTATCGATTGAAGACGTCACAACGCAAGTGCTGAGCGGCGTCGCTGCTTCGTCATCGGAAGCAGAAAAACAGAAGATAATTCAACAAAATATTTCGGATTTGTCAAGATCATTGCCTAAAGAGACTTGGCAGGAAAACAGCATCAGAACCTTTTTTGACGGCAATCAGTATCTGAAATTTGTAACTGAAACTTATAAAGATATTCGATTGGTTGGAGCACCGCCGTCCTCGATTGGGAAATTCGGATCGGATACTGACAATTGGGTTTGGCCAAGGCATACCGGCGATTTCTCACTTTTTAGAATTTATGCGGATAAAAACAACAAACCTGCCCTTTATTCAAAAGACAATAAACCTTATACGCCGAAACATTTTCTTCCGATATCTATAAAAGGAATTAAAGAAAATGATTTTACCATGGTAATGGGTTATCCGGGGCGAACGACCGAATACCTGCCATCGGTAGCTGTCGCTCAAATTGTGAACGACCTTAATCCTGCTAAAATTGAAATTCGCGACGCGGCTTTAAAGGTGCAAGACGGATTTATGCGAAAAGACAATGCGATTAAAATTCAATATGCTTCCAAATATGCGAGCGTGGCAAATTATTGGAAAAAATGGATTGGAGAATTGAAAGGACTCAAAAAGTCGAATGCCGTTGGAATTAAAAAAGCAGAAGAAGTTAAATTTCAAGAAAAAGTGCGCACTTCCGGCAAACAGGCAGAATACGGTAATTTACTTTCTGAATTTGAAACGGCTTACACTGCCATTGCACCGTATTCGTTAGCTCGAGATTATTTTAGTGAAGTATTCTTGCGCAATGTAGAACTGACAACAGTTGGGTTTAAACTGTATCAATTAGAACAGTCGTTACAAAATAATGGGGAACAATCTTTTAATTCAAGAAAAGAAAACCTGGAAAATGGTCTTGGTGATTTTTATAAAAATTTCAATAAAGAGGTTGATGAAAAGGTTTTTGAACAATTAATTGCTATTTATGCGTCGAAATCGCCATTGCAACAATTACAGGTGAAAGATGCAGCAACGCTTACCGCGAGCATTTACGATAATTCAAAAATGACCAGTTATGATGGTTTGAAAGAATTGCTATCTGGTGATTCGAAAGCAGTTTTAGCAAAAATGAATGCTGATCCTGGATATCAACTCATCAAAGAAGCTGCCGATAATTACTTTATGAATATTGCGCCTCAGTACGAGGAGTTAAATTTAAAGATTACTGGTTTACAACGCGTTTATATGAAGGCGATCCTAGAATTGAATCCGGAAAAAAGAATCTTTCCTGATGCCAATAGTACGCTTCGTGTTACTTACGGAAAAATTAAAGGTTATAGTCCGAGCGATGCGGTCAATTATGATTCGATCACTTACTTGGATGGTGTTATCGAAAAATACGTTCCTGGTGATTACGAATTTGATGTGCCGCAAAAACTGATTGACTTACATCACAAAAAAGATTATGGCCCGTATGGCATTAATGGAAAAATGCCGGTTTGTTTCATAGGAACAAATCATACTACTGGAGGCAATTCTGGTAGCCCGGCAATTGACGCTAGAGGTAATCTTGTCGGACTTAATTTCGACCGGGTATGGGAAGGAACCATGAGCGATATTTTTTACGATCCCGCTATTTGCAGAAATATTATGGTTGACATCCGTTATGTGCTTTTTATAATCGATAAATATGCGGGTGCAACACGATTAATTGACGAAATGACCATTATAAAATAGGAATCATAACCAACTGATAACTACTGTTTTTGATCAACTATGCCCGATTTTGTTGGTGATAACAACTGTTCTTTTTTGAATCAATTATTTTTTATAAAAAAAAATTCAAAAAAATATTTACATGTTAAAAAATTTATATCTTTGCCTCGAATTAATAATTAACCTTTTATAATTAAATAAGATGAAAAAAGTATTTTTAAGTTTAGCATTAGTAGTTGCAATGAGCGTTTCTTTTGTTTCTTGTAAAGAAACAAAAACTGAAGAAACTACAGAAACTGAAGTAGTAGCTCCAGAAGTTGCTCCAGAAATGGAAACTACAACTGTTGACACTATGGCTGTTGAAACTACAACAACTACAGAAGCTGCTCCAGTAGAAGCTGCTCCAGCACAGTAATTTTTTAATTACAGTAAGAATAAGCCGCGTTTATCGCGGCTTTTTTATGCCGAATTTCTAAATAAAAAGCAAAAAAAAAGCTCCAAACATATTGTTTGAAGCTTTTTGTACTCAGAGCGGGACTTGAACCCGCACGAACATTGCTGTTCACTGGATTTTAAGTCCAGCGTGTCTACCAATTTCACCATCCGAGCAGTACACATTGGAGCGAAAAACGGGATTCGAACCCGCGACCTCGACCTTGGCAAGGTCGCGCTCTACCAACTGAGCTATTTTCGCAAATCAATCTAAAAAGAACCGATACTCCCAAGGTATTTCCTCACTTTTCACTTTTAAGTCAAGTTTGGTGAACCAGTTAGCGAGGGCAAATTTAGCACATTTATTGAATTATGCAAAGGTTTTTTTATAAAAAAATATTCCTAAATATAAATCACTGTATCGTAACGATATACTACTTATTTTTCAACAACATTCTTTTGATTTCATTCAGTTTCATAAGCGCCTCAACTGGTGTAAGCGTATTAATATCGAGATTTAGTATTTCATCTTTAATCTCTTCTAGCAGCGGATCATCCAAATTAAAGATATTGAGTTGCATGTCGTCTTTTGCCGACTTAAGGCTAGAAGTATTGCTAAAACTGCGCGAATCTTTTTCGAGTTTTTTGAGCAATTTTTGGGCTTTAGCGACGACCGTCTGTGGCATTCCGGCCATCTTTGCCACATGAATCCCAAAACTATGCGCACTACCGCCAGGAACTAGCTTTCTGATAAATAGCACATTGTCCTTCAGTTCTTTTACCGATACATTGAAATTTTTTATCCTAGGCAAAATTTCGGTCATGTCATTTAGTTCATGATAGTGCGTAGCAAATAAAGTTTTTGGCTTTGCAGGATGTTCATGTAAAAACTCAGCGATTGCCCAAGCTATAGAAATACCGTCATAGGTACTCGTACCGCGTCCAATTTCGTCGAGTAGGACCAGGCTTCGATCTGATATATTATTAAGAATGGAAGCCGTTTCATTCATTTCAACCATAAAAGTCGATTCGCCCATCGATATATTATCGGAGGCACCAACCCGTGTGAAAATTTTATCCACAACGCCCATGACAACGCTCTCAGCCGGCACGAAACTTCCCATTTGTGCAAGTAAAACGATAAGGGCCGTTTGTCGCAGGATCGCCGATTTTCCTGACATGTTTGGACCTGTAATCATGATGAGTTGTTGGGTTTCCCGATCAAGAAATACATCGTTTGCAATATAAGGCATCCCTAATGGCAACTGCTTTTCAATAACTGGATGACGTCCATTGCCGATTTTAAGCGCATAACTTTCATCTAATATCGGACGTACGTAGTGATTTTCAATCGCCAATTGACTGAAAGAAGCCAGACAATCCAATTGCGCCACCAGTGACGCATTTAACTGAACGGGCTTGATATAAGTGCCAATCCAACTCACCAACTGCTCAAACAAATCCGATTCTAATTTGTGTATTTTTTCCTCCGCACCTAATATTTTTGATTCATATACTTTTAGCTCTTCGGTAATATAACGCTCAGCATTGACCAATGTTTGTTTTCGAATCCATTCTGGCGGCACCTTATCTTTATGCGTATTCCTTACTTCAATATAGTAGCCAAAAACGTTATTGAAGGAAATTTTAAGCGATGAAATTCCTGTCCGTGCCGATTCTCGAGCTTCAATACCTTCCAAATATTCTTTTCCTGAAAAGGCAATAATTCTCAAATCATCCAGTTCGGAATGAATACCTGCAGCTATCACATTGCCCTTTGAAATCGCAACTGGTGCTTCCTGATTTAAAGTCGCTTTAATTTTCTCTCTAAGCAGTTCACAACTGTGAAGACTATCGCCTATCATTTTAACCGCTTCTTGGTCACTTTCTAGGGCGATAGATTTTATTGGTATAATAGCGTCAAGTGAATCTTTCAGATTGACCACTTCCCGCGGACTCACTTTTCCGGCAGCAATCTTCGAAATCAATCTTTCGAGGTCTGAAATTTGTTTAATTTGATGTTGGATTTTCTGCAAAACAATTCGGTTCTCTATAAGATAAGAAACTACCTCGTGCCGATTTCTAATTTTATTAATATCTTTTAGTGGCAGCGCCAACCAGCGTTTCAGCAGTCGACCACCCATTGGCGAAAGCGTCCTATCGATTACGTCGAGAAGTGTAACCGCATTTGGATTGTAACTTTGATATAACTCAAGGTTCCGAATGGTGAATCGGTCCATCCAAACATATTCCTCTTCCGCAATACGATGAATATTTGTTATATGGCTTAACCTGTTGTGTTGCGTCTCAGACAAATAATAAAGCACTGCGCCAGATGCGATGATTCCTTCATTCAGTTCTTCAATCCCAAAGCCCTTGAGTGATATTGTTTTAAAATGGTTCGTAAGTGTTTCAATGGCATAATCTTCTTTGTAAACCCAATCTTCTAAGTAAAAACAATGGAAATTCTCGCCGAAACTATTTTTAAAGTCATTTCGGTTCTGCTTTGCAACCAGTACCTCACTAGGGTTAAAATTCTGAAGCAACTTATCGATATATTCTTCGTTGCCTTGTGCGGTGAGAAACTCGCCGGTAGAAACGTCAAGGAAAGAAACGCCCAACGCTTTCCT
>Ga0136636_10002051_pt1 | contig 11958 bp, 14 predicted proteins | sample AntDrymUQ8522106_2_FD_104653 | JGI IMG/M metagenome (GOLD analysis project Ga0136636, IMG submission 104653) | Polar desert sand microbial communities from Dry Valleys, Antarctica - metaG UQ852 (21.06) | ecosystem: Environmental > Terrestrial > Soil > Desert | place: Antarctica: Dry Valley... | reverse complement strand
ATATATATATGAACGGTATTAAAAAACTGGAGAATACTAAATGACTCCAACACTTGCCATTAAAAATTGACCAAAACACAACCTTGAAAAATATTTTAAAATTTCATCTGAAAATTAATTGACAAACAAACTAAACCTAAATTTATGATTGATACTAAGACAATCATTGCTGTAACAGGTCTGGTGATTTTTATTTTAATCAGGCTCTTTTGGAAAAATCCGGATGCTCAGGAAATGGCTAAGTTTTTTATTCCTTTTATCCTGGGGATCCTTTCGTGTATAATTACTTACAAATTTAAAAAGTCTGGGAGCAGAATTTTATAGCCGATAGCTGATAGTATCGGCACATGATTGGCAATACCGTAACTAAAGGAGAAAAGTCGAAATTGCTAAGCAATTTCTGTAAGAACACAATCGAAGTTTGAGTTGCAATTCCGGTTTTTCCGGGTGCAGCGATTCATAATCGCTGAAAAAAGAAAAACGAATTCCACTCAAATTGTTCGTATGCGATTAAAAATCAGATCACCCCACCTGTCAAACTAGTCTTCCGAAATTAAATTCTAATGCCCCACATGATCAGGATCATCCGGTTTTTTGCAGCATGGCGGCAAAGCAGCATAAGCTTTAGGTTCGGCAAGTGTATTATCCGCATCATAACCCAAATCATTTAAAGCTTTCCTTATTTTTTCGGGCGTTGTTTTCCCCGTTTTGTAGGTTACTGACAGAATTTTATCTTCCAGGTTCAGATCGGATTTCAATATTCCCTTTTCGTAAGCCATTGCTGTCTCAATTCGCGATTTACACATTTCGCACTGGGCTGATGTTTGTATTTTGATTTCTTCCGTCTTTTTTTGAGCCATCACATGAGCCGAAACAAAAAAGACCGATACTATTAGAATGAGAAGTAGCTTTTTCATGGTTGAAAACTTTTCGTAACTATTTAAACGCAAAATTACACAATAGTTCTCACTTTAAGCCAAAGATTCATAAAGTCTTCTGCACACATTTTCAGCACATTACAACAATATAATTTAATTAATATTATGAATACTTAATTTAGAGGTATTCTAAATTAGCTTATGTATCAAATTTCATACATATATAATTACAACTATTCAATACTTTTGCGGCCTTAAAACCGTCACAAAAAACGTTAAAATATGGACAGCAGCGCTTTAGTGCTTTTTTTCATTGTTGCTGTGGTACTTGTAGGAGGAGCAATGCTTTTCTCCAGTTTCGTACCACCAACATCTTATAATCCAGCAAAATTTGAGCCTTATGAATGTGGTATTGAAACTATTGGAGGTTCCTGGTTGCAATACACGGTTGGCTACTATTTATTTGCCATTATTTTCCTGATCTTCGATGTGGAAACTGTTTTTGTTTTCCCCTGGGCGGTAGTTATGAAAAATGGCGGCATAACCGCTTACGTTGAAATTTTAATCTTTTTCTTCATTTTAGGTCTCGGCCTTTTATATGGCTGGAAAAAACATGCGTTGAAATGGGAATAACATCAAAAAAAGAATTCGAGAAAAACGATTTCCCTATCCTTGAACAGTATGAGGGTGGCAGTATTATACTCACACAGTTGGATGCGCTTGTTAACTGGGCACGATCCAATTCGGTATGGCCACTTACTTTCGGAACGCGCTGCTGCGCAATCGAATTTATGGCTGTGGGCGCTTCTCGTCACGATATGGCACGTTTCGGGTATGAAGTTGCCCGTGCAACTCCGCGTCAGGCTGATATGATCATTATTTCGGGGTCCATCAATTATAAAATGGCACCGGTACTGAAACGTCTGTACGATCAGATTGCCGATCCAAAATACGTTATTGCCATGGGAGCTTGTGCTGTTTCGGGCGGACCTTTCTACTACAATTCATACTCCATTGTAAAAGGTGCTGATCATGTGATACCGGTTGATATTTATGTGCCGGGCTGTCCACCCCGACCTGAAGCTTTGCTGTTCGCTTTTTTGCAGTTGCAGAAGAAAATTAAACGGGAGAAGAACTTCAAAAAGCAACTAAAAAAATAAAGTACAGATTTGGGACAGCTTAGTATGATTCATCAAAACATGCAAAACTGTACAACCTTAAAAATTCAGTCCATGACAAACGAACAGCTTATTGAAAAACTTTCAGCCGCTTATCCTGATGCAGTTATCAAACAAGGCAACCAATATCCTGAAATCACTGTAAGCTTCGACAAATTGCATGCTTTTATGCAAAACATAAAATCGGACAGCCAGCTGGCATTCGATTACCTGGTTTGCCAGTCGGGAGTTGATTATCCTGCTCATATTCAGGTTGTTTACCACCTCGAATCAACCACGCACCAGCATTTCCTGGTTGTAAAAGTGAATACCGAAAACAGGGAAACACCAGCTTTGGATACGGTTACTGATATATGGCCAACCGCTGAGTTTCACGAAAGGGAAATCTACGATTTACTGGGAATAAAATTTAACAACCATCCTGATCTTCGCCGCCTCTTCCTCGATGATACCTGGGGATTTCCGCTTCGCAAAGATTTTAAGGATGATATTCATGTTGTAGAAAGATAGTTATGGCTGAGATCATTGAAAAAATTGTTACCACCGACGAGATAAAAACTGACGAGTATCTTGTCAATATGGGCCCGCAACACCCCAGTACCCATGGTGTTCTGCGGTTGTTGCTCAAACTGGAAGGCGAAATTGTACATAATGTGGAACCTCATATAGGTTACATTCACAGCGGCATCGAAAAAATGACCGAAGCACTTTCCTATACCCAGATTCCGCATCTTACTGACCGGATGGATTACCTCTCGTCGCACATGAACAACGAAGCTGTTAGCCTCCTGGTTGAAAATGCGTTGCAGGTTGAAGTTCCCGAACGGGTAAAATACATCCGCACCATATTTGATGAATTGCAGCGTCTGGCTTCGCATCAATTGTGATGGTGTGCTTCGGGAATGGATTTGGGTGCTCTTACCGCTTTCTTCTACGGTTTGCGCGATCGCGAAGATATCCTCGATATTTTTGAAGAAACTTGTGGCGCACGACTAACCTTGAATTACAGTGTGCCGGGTGGTGTAATGTTTGATATTCATCCTAACTTTCAGCGTCGAGTAAAAGCCTTTGTTACGAAATTCAGAAAAACATTACCCGAATACGACAAGCTGCTTACCGGTAACATAATCTTCCAAAACCGTACAAAAGGAGTTGGAATTTTGACTAAAGAAGATGCCATTGCATACGGAGTAACAGGTCCGACCGGAAGAGCTTCAGGATTCAGCTGCGACGTTCGCAAACATCATCCATACAGTGCTTATCCTTACATAAAATTCGACGAGAAAGTAGGAACCGGTGGCGACTCATTTATGCGGTGGAAACTGAGAATGGACGAAATGTGGGAATCACTCAATATTATTGAACAACTTATTGATAATATTCCTGAAGGCGATTATGCAGTTAAAATGAAAGGAGTAATTAAACTTCCTGAAGGCGAATATTATCAGCGGGTTGAAACAGCACGTGGCGAATTCGGGGTATATGTTGTAAGTGATGGAAAGAAAAACCCTTACCGCGTTAAATTCCGGTCTCCGGGTTTCTCCAATCTTTTCGCTATCAATCATATAGCCAAAGGATGGAAAATTGCTGATTTAGTGGCAATTATGGCCACTTTCGATCTGGTAATTCCTGATATTGACAGGTAGTGATGAGTGTCTGCACACCCGCAGGGTGTCTGACACTGCGAAATGGTGAATAATGGATAGCGAAGATTGAAGGACTGAAGTAATTGAATTGTAAAATTGAACGCGAAGCATTGAACACCGCAGGCAATTGAACGCGAAGCATTGAACCTTTGAACAAGAATAAGTCAACTGAATAACTGAATACGATAAAAATCTGATAAACCCATTTAATAATGGCATTCGAAAAATACGATTTTACACCACTCACTCAATCCATACATGAGGGATTGCTTGAGAACGTCTCCCCTTTGCTCACTACAATTATTGAATGGACAATAATCGGAGTTTTATACCTTTTGTTTATTGCCGTTTTCGGATTGTTGCTTGTGTATGTCGAGCGTAAAGTATGTGCTGCTTTCCAGCAGCGCTTAGGCCCTATGCGTGTTGGTCCATGGGGACTAATACAAACCATTGCCGACTTTATCAAGTTGCTGATGAAAGAACTGATTACACCTAAGAGTGTCGATAAATTCCTTTACAATCTCGCTCCTTTCATTGTAATAATTGTTCCTTTCCTTACCATTTCAGTCATTCCGTTTGCTCCAGGCTTACAAGCACTTGATTTCGATATAGGAATATTTTTTATAACGGCAGTTTCGTCGGTAGGTGTTATCGGAGTTTTACTTGCCGGATGGGCCAGCAACAATAAATATTCACTAATCGGCGGTATGCGCAGCGGTGCCCAAATTGTGAGTTACGAACTTTCGGTCGGTATGTCACTTATTACCATGGTTATTCTGGCTGGCACCATGCAGGTATCCGAAATTGTTGAGCTTCAGCGCGGTGGCTGGTTCCTTTTCAAAGGACATATCCCTGCATTTATAGCTTTCACCGTATTTGTTATTGCCGGCACAGCCGAAACTAACCGCGGTCCTTTCGATCTTGCTGAAGCTGAATCAGAACTTACTGCCGGATTCCATACGGAATACTCAGGTATTAAATTCGCTTTCTTTTTCCTTGCCGAATACATCAATCTCTTTATTGTTGCTGCGTTGGCTACAATAGTTTTCCTGGGTGGCTGGATGCCTTTCCACTTTGGTGGCTGGGAAGGATTTAATAATGTAATGGACTTTATACCCGGAATCATTTGGTTCTTTATGAAAGTGTTTGCCATCATATTCCTGATCATGTGGTTTAAATGGACATTCCCCCGCCTTCGTATCGACCAGATACTTACACTCGAATGGAAATACCTGCTTCCTATCAACCTTTTCAACATACTGTTGATGGCAACAATGGTTCTATTGGGCTGGCATTGGTAGGGAGTGATTAGTGAATAACGAATAGTGAATAGCTGTAGCGTAGCGGAAGTGGCGCTATGCGCCATGAATAGTGAATAGTGAATAGTGAATAGTGAATAGTGAATAGTGAATAGTGAATAGTGATTGGTGATTAGTGAATAACGAATAGTGAATAGCTGTAGCGCAGCGGAAGTGGCGCTATGCGCCATGAATAGTGAAATCAAATATTTGTTACCTGCGAAATCAGATCAGGAAACTTGAAAATTAAAAAACGGAACGAATGAGATCATTCATTAATTATATAAAAGAAATTTTCAGTGCTATCTGGAGTTTACTCACCGGAATGAAAGTTACCGCAAAGTACTTCTTTACTCCCTGGAAAAACGTTACCCAGCAATATCCCGAAAACCGCGATACGCTGGTTATGTTCGAGCGTTTCAGAGGCGAAGTGGTAATGCCTCACGACGAAAAAAACGAACACAAATGCACCGGTTGTGGTATCTGCGAAATCAATTGCCCGAACGGGTCAATAGAGATTATTACCAAATCAATTGTGAACGAGGAAGGTAAGAAAAAACGCGTAATCGACCAGCATATTTATCACCTGGCTATGTGCACATTTTGCAACCTTTGCATAAAAACCTGTCCGTCAGATGCTATTGTTATGGCTCAAACTTTTGAACATGCACACTGGGATCGTACAACCATGACCAAAGTCCTGAACCAACCTGGATCAAAGATAATGGATGGAGTTAAGGAATAATGAATAATGAATAATGAAAAGTGAAAAGTGAAAAGTGAGTAATAACAGTTGACATACAAAATCCCTAATTCAAATTCCTCATAAAACTCGTCTATCAACAACCGAATGACAACCGAATGAATGACCCTATCAAAATAAAAAAAGTTTTAAAAAGAAAATATACCAAAGATGAATAGCGAAGTAATGTTTTACCTTCTGGCTGGAATGATCCTGATTTTTTCAGTACTTACCGTTACAAGCCGGAAAATATTGCGGGCTGCGGTTTACCTGCTTTTTGTACTTATTTCAACAGCCGCCATTTATTTTATGCTCGAATATACTTTCCTTGCTGCCGTTCAGCTTACCGTTTATGCAGGGGGAATTGTGGTATTGATAATATTCTCTATACTTCTGACCAGCCATATCAGCGAGCGTGCAGTAATGGCCGACAGGAAACAAGGTGTATTATCAGCATTAGCTGTGGGGGCCGGTGCTCTGTTAACACTGATCACCATCATGCAGTTTGCATTCACACCTTCACTGGAACCAGCTCAAAATTCGACAGTTACTGATGTTGGTAATGCTCTTATTTCCTATAACCGCAACGGATTTGCCCTACCTTTCGAAGTTATCTCCATACTGTTGCTGGCAGCATTAATCGGAGCAATCATTGTTGCACGGAAAGAAAAAGATGCAATAAGTAAATAGTGAATAGCGGACAATGATGAATTGTAAATCGTTTTTCTCATCAATAAGAAATCTAAAGTAAAGAATACTTCACATGACCGGAACCATACCAATACAAGCTTTCCTGATAATCAGCACACTGATGTTTTTTATCGGTATTTATGGGTTTCTCACCCGTAAAAATCTGATAACTATGCTTATGTCGATTGAGCTGATTCTGAATTCAGTGAATATTAACTTCGTTGTTTTTAACAGATACCTGTATCCTCAGAATCTTCAGGGACATTTTTTCTCACTCATAATAATCGCCATTGCCGCGGCAGAAGCTGCTGTTGCAATTGCTATCATCATCAATATATACCGAAACTTCAAATCTATTGATGTTGATAACGTTGACGAAATGAAGTTTTAATCCGACAATCCGACAAGGAAACGATAAAACCAATAATTAATATATTACCACATTGTCAAATCGTCAAATTGTCACATTAACACATTAGAATACTACTACATTAGTCCATTAGCACATTAAAAATATGGTCGACTACACTTATACATTGCTCATACCGCTGATTCCTTTCGTATTATTTATACTTATTGGAATTACCGGTCACAAAATGAAACCCATTGTTTCAGGTCTTATCGGTACTGCCGGATTAAGCGTAGCTGCTATACTTTCGTACGTAACTGCCATCCGCTATTTCTGGACCGATCACGTGGCTGAAACCGGCTATCAATCGATTAAAGCCTTCGAAATTACCTGGCTTCATTTAACCGACAAACTTACCATTAACCTGGGAGCCCTTATTGATCCGATTTCGGTTATGATGCTTATCGTTATCACAACGGTCTCATTAATGGTACATATTTATAGCATTGGCTACATGAAAGGCGAACGCGGATACCACAGGTTCTTTGCGTTTCTGTCGCTGTTTAGTTTTTCAATGTTAGGATTGGTGCTGGCTACAAATATCTTTCAGATGTATATTTTCTGGGAACTTGTAGGGGTTTCATCTTTCCTTTTGATCGGTTTCTATTACGAAAAACCAAGTGCCGTTGCCGCTTCTAAAAAAGCTTTTATAGTAACACGTTTTGCTGACCTTGGATTCCTGATTGGTATTCTGATGTTATCATTCAACACCGGAACATTTGATTTTCAAATTCTTACAAGCGAAACAGGCCCTGCTATCACACAGGCTGGCGGCGCAGTTTTTATGGGAATGTCGGTTCTTACATGGTCGCTGATTTTCATTTTTATGGGCGGTGCCGGTAAATCAGCTATGTTTCCTTTACATGTTTGGCTACCGGATGCAATGGAAGGTCCAACTCCGGTTTCAGCACTTATTCATGCTGCAACCATGGTTGTTGCAGGTGTTTATCTGGTAGCACGTCTGTTTCCTGTATATGCTCTCGGAGCTCCTGATGCGCTTACGGTTGTAGCCTGGGTTGGTGGATTTTCGTCACTGTTTGCTGCAATTATTGCCTGCACTCAAACAGATATAAAACGTGTACTTGCCTATTCAACCATGTCGCAGATCGGTTATATGATGCTTGCGCTTGGTGTTTCAGGTTACGGTGGACACGACGGACTTGGTTTTATGGCCGGTAACTTCCATTTGTTTACGCACGCTATGTTTAAAGCTTTGTTATTCCTTGGAGCCGGTGCAATTATTCACGCAGTTCACAGTAACGATATGAAGGATATGGGTGGTCTTCGCAAGTATCTGCCTATCACCCATGCTACTTTCCTCATTGCTTGTATAACCATTGCCGGTATTCCTCCTTTATCCGGGTTTTGGAGCAAGGATGAAATTATGGTTGCTGCCTGGCATCACAATAAAATTCTTTTCTCAATCGAATATCTGGTTGCAGGTTTGACCGCTTTCTATATGTTCCGCCTGTATTACAGCATTTTCTGGGGTAAAGCAACACATTACCATCACACACCACACGAAGCACCTTATGTAATGACCATACCTTTAATGGTGTTGGCATTTGGAGCCGTATTTGCAGGATTCCTGCCTTTCAACGAATTAGTAACTTCCGATGGTATGCCTTTCGAAGCTCATCTGGATTATAGCATAGCCATCCCATCCGTTTTGGTAGCTTTACTCGGAATTGGAATTGCTACGGCTATGTATCGTAAAACCAATAGTTTACCCGATAAACTTGCCGGTGTTTTTGGAAACGGTTATAAATGGGCTTACCACAAATTTTATATGGATGAAGTGTATTTGTTTGTTACCAAAAAGATCATATTCGCATACATTTCTGCTCCTGTTGCCTGGTTCGACAGACATATTGTTGATGGTTTTATGAACCTGGTTGCAAGTACAATTCAAAGCTTATCCAACCTGATTAAAAATTTCCAGTCGGGCAAATTACAACAATATGGGTATGTTTTTGTAACCGGCGCTCTGGCTCTGGTTCTGATATTCGTTTACCTCTGGAAATAAAGGAATCTGTTTAACAAAAATGTACAAAGTTAAATTGTAAGAAAACTAACATGAACATACTCAGTTTATTCATTCTGATACCCTTGCTCACAATCATAGCCATATTGTTTACCGGCAATATGAAGCAAACCCGCATAGTGAGTGCCATTGGCATGGGAATTCAACTTATCCTTTCCGGAATCCTGGTATATCTTTATCTGACCGAAAGAAGTGCCGGAAACATGGCCGAAATGTTGTTTTACTATGATGCGGTATGGTTTCCGACCCTTAATATCCATTATACTATTGGTGTAGATGGAATTTCAGTGGCTATGATTGCTCTTACTTCGATAGTCGTATTTGCAGGGATTTTCGCTTCATGGATGGTCGATTTTCTTTACAGGGAATTCTTTATTTCACTCATTCTGCTAGCTTCCGGGGTTTTTGGATTCTTTATCTCGCTGGATATTTTCACCATGTTCCTGTTTTACGAACTTGCAGTTATTCCAATGTACCTTTTGATTGGGTTATGGGGTTCAGGTCCGAAAGAATATTCAGCCATGAAACTTACCCTTATGCTGATGGCCGGTTCCGCTCTGTTGTTTGTAGCTATACTGGGCATCTATTTTTATTCAGCACCTGCAGGTAGCCAGCTTACATTTAACCTGCTTGAAATTGCAAAAAATACAATTCCTTTAGATATGCAACGTTTCCTTTTCCCATTTGCCTTTATTGGATTTGGTGTTCTGGGTGCGTTATTCCCTTTCCACACATGGTCACCTGATGGTCATGCCTCTGCTCCTACCGCAGTTTCGATGCTACACGCAGGTGTACTTATGAAACTTGGAGGGTATGGCGTTTTCCGCATTGCTATTTACCTGATGCCCGAAGCTGCTCACGAACAAGCATGGATATTCCTTATTTTAACCGGTATAAGTGTAGTATATGGCGCATTCGGTGCTGTAGTTCAAAAAGACCTTAAATACATTAATGCTTATTCTTCGGTAAGCCACTGCGGATTAGTACTTTTCGCAATATTAATGATGAATCAGACAGCCATGAACGGAGCTGTTATACAGATGATCTCCCATGGTTTGATGACAGCCCTCTTCTTTGCTTTGATCGGCATGATATATGGACGCACCCATACCCGTTTGATAAACGAAATGGGCGGTCTGATGAAAGTTATGCCTTTCCTCGGTGTTGTTTATGTAATTGCTGGCCTTGCCTCACTTGGTCTTCCTGGTTTAAGTGGTTTTGTTGCCGAAATGACAATTTTTGTAGGTTCTTTCCAACATACTGATACGTTCCACCGGGTGTTAACAATAATAGCAGCATCCTCAATCGTTATCACAGCGGTTTATATTTTAAGAGTTGTAGGAACCTTGCTTTTCGGACCTATTAAGAACGATCACTTCCTGCACCTTAAAGATGCTTTATGGTTCGAAAGACTCTCAACTTTAACCCTCCTGCTGGCAATTGCTGCAATTGGTATGGCACCGCTTTGGTTGTCGGATATGATCAACTTCAGCTTAGGGCCTATAGTTGAAAAAATTAACGGCGTTGCAGCCGTGGCAGGAATTTTTTAATCCATTGTATTAATCATCACTTTAAGTACTCAATATGAGCATCTACGATTTCATGACAATGCGGCACGAATTAATACTGACAGTATTGGTATTATTAGTTCTCATTATCGATCTGAACCTGAAACGGAGTCAGAAGCACCGGATCATACCGATAGCCATTACACTGTTTTTTATTCATACAGTAATAGGATTCATGCCAGCACAAACAGGAGTACTTTTCGGCGGAATGTATCATACCGATGGTTTGACCATTTTAATGAAAAACATACTGAATGTTGGTGTACTGATTATCTTATTTCAAAGCTCTGCATGGCTTAAGAAAGAAGAAAACGGTGAGAAAATCAGCGAGTTCTTTATCCTTTTGCTATCGACACTCGTTGGTATGTATTTTATGATTTCATCAGGCGATTTCCTGATGCTTTATCTGGGTCTCGAACTGGCAACCATTCCTATGGCAGCATTGGCAGCTTACACACACCATCAAACGCGCTCAGCAGAAGCAGGTATAAAACTTATTCTGTCATCAGCACTCTCATCTGGCATATTACTTTTCGGTCTTTCGATGATTTATGGTACAACAGGTTCCATCTATTTCGATGCTGTGGGTGCAGTGTATTCGGATACACCTTTGCAGGTACTTGCTTTCATTTTCTTCTTTACCGGAATGGCTTTCAAAATTTCACTGGTTCCGTTCCACTTATGGACAGCCGATGTTTATGAAGGTTCACCCGTAAATGTAACATCGTACTTCTCAGTGATTTCAAAAGGAGCATCTGCTTTTATTCTCATTATGGTAATGTACACGGTTTTCCATTCTATTGCTTACCTGTGGAAGGATATAGTTTACCTTATTGCTGTAATGACTATGACCATTGGTAACCTTTTCGCGCTCAGGCAGAAAAACATGAAACGATTCCTCGCATTCTCAAGTATTGCGCAGGCTGGATTTATACTCCTCGGTATTATTGGTGGTAACAAAATAGGTATGACTGCTACGGTTTACTTTGTTTTGGTTTATATTTTCTCCAACCTGGGTGCTTTCGGTGTTATTTCAGCTATTTCAGCTAAAACAGGAAAAGAAAATATGGATGATTATGATGGCCTGTATGCCACTAATCCCAAACTATCATTGTTAATGATGCTCAGTGTATTCTCACTTGCCGGAATTCCCCCGGTTGCAGGGTTCTTTGGTAAATTTTTCCTCTTTACATCCGCTGCATCCGGTGGTTATTACTGGTTAGTTTTTATTGCTGTTCTTAACGCAACCATCTCCTTATATTATTATTTACTGGTTGTTAAAGCCATGTTCATCAATAAAAGTGATACCCCGATAGCATTCTTCAAAAGCGACTTAATGACAAAAATAGGACTGTTTGCTTGTGCAATCGGTATCTTTGTTATCGGATTCTGGAGTCAGATATACGAAATTATTGATGCCGTAACTTTTGCCATTGTTAATTAGATAACGGATGTGAGATTTGGGTCTGTTTGACAAAAATCGTAAATCATACCTCGTAAATCGT
>Ga0136636_10002050_pt1 | contig 11958 bp, 9 predicted proteins | sample AntDrymUQ8522106_2_FD_104653 | JGI IMG/M metagenome (GOLD analysis project Ga0136636, IMG submission 104653) | Polar desert sand microbial communities from Dry Valleys, Antarctica - metaG UQ852 (21.06) | ecosystem: Environmental > Terrestrial > Soil > Desert | place: Antarctica: Dry Valley... | reverse complement strand
GAACGCATTGACGTGGGTGGCGTGGCGCGCGCTGACCGCACCGGTGGGCGTGGTGCGCCCGTGCGGCCCACCACTTTCGAGGACGACGCGCAGGACGACGAGCAGCAAGGCCGCTTTGGTGCCCGCGAGTTGCCGCAGACCGACAACGGCGGCGAATTCTTCAGCCAGTTGGCCGCGCACTGGAAGAAAAACTACGCCGGTTGGTCCGCCTGGATACTCACGCCTGACCTCAAGTTGCCGGGGAAAATGCGCTTGAAGGAATCGCGCCGGGTGCCGATGTGGAATGGCCCGATCGAGTGCCGCATGTTCCGTTTTGACATGGTCGCGGGTTCGGCGCGCGCAGCGGGTGCCAAACCCGCCCCACTTGAGTGAGTTCAATGATGGACTCGGGTGTCGTATCTTTTCGGGCTGAGGATGTGCAGTCGGTGGTGGTAGACACCAACATCGTGCTGGATATGCTGGTGTTTCAAGACCCCGCCACCCAGCCGCTTATACAGGCCTTGGTAGCCCAACAACTGCGCTGGATTGCCACGCCCGCCATGCGCGAAGAATTGGTTCGGGTGTTGGCTTACCCTCAAGTGGTGAAACGGCTCCAGGCCACCCAGCCCGCCGCGTCAGGCGCGTTGGAGGTGCTGGCTCGCTTTGATGCGCAAGTCCAGCGGGTTGACGTGGCACCCAAAGCGCCCGTAACCTGCAAGGACCCCGACGACCAGAAATTTATCGACTTGGCGGTGCTGCACAAAGCGCGATTGCTGAGCAAGGATAAAGCGGTACTTTGCATGAAAAAACGCCTTCTGGCCCTTGGTGTACTCGCGGGTACTGCTCTATAAATTGAAGCGGTTCAGGATGGGTGTCCCACTGGTGCATTCGACAAACCATACAGCCGCTCCGGCGGCAGGCGTTTGAGCAACGCTTTGTCCGTATGCACGCCAGTGATGGCGTAGCCCGCCTGTGATGTGTCGCGCCGCAGAGTTTTTGAAATGGGGCTCCCGGAGGTGTCGGTGATGGACGCAACAATAGGTGCCTTGGCGTTTTCGGTGCGCAGCACCACCACAGCCAGTTCACCGCTGGCCAGCTTCACGTAGTCCCCCGGTGGGTAAATGCCAAACTCCTTGATGATGGCGCTGGACATGACGCCCCCTTTGTCTTCACGAAAGAGGTCGCGCACGGCCTCTTGGGGTGACACGGCCGGGCGCAGGACGCGCGGGGTGGTCTTGGACAACAGCACGTCACACACCCGCAGGGCCTGCGCCATCTCTGAGATGTCATTGGTTTTGAGGGGGTAACCCGTGCCATCCGAGCGCTCGTGGTGCTGTCGGATCGCGATCAGCCATTGCGGGTCGGTCACACCCAAACCCATGAGTATGTCGGCCGTTTTTTGTGGGTGACCCTGAATTTCAGCGCGTTGACGGTCGCGCATGGGAAAGTCTTGCCCGGCCATTTGTCCTTGTAAATCAACAATGCTGGTGTTCATCGTCAAGGCCGCTTTGAGCAAGGTCATGACCCTTTCGTTCGACCATTTGAGGTGGCGACCCAGCAATACGCCCAGCACGCCAGTGTGGATAGCGTGGGTGTAACCATAGTAAAAAAGTGCTTGGTTTTCTTGCCGCACCGCGCGAAAAATACCCACATCCAAGTTGGTGTCGAGCAGCGTGATGATGTGGTTGGCAAAGGCGTCGAGGTCCGCTAAAAACGCGGGCTTGTTGTCCAGGTGGCTTAACAACACCCGAAGTTCTTCGGCTGTCTTGTCCCACTGCCCGAACAAATTGGGGGGGATGACCAACATGCGCTGAGGCGGCGGGGTGCTGCGGCACCCAACCGGCTGAGCTCATAGGCTTTGGCTTCTTCCATATCGACAAACGCACCGCGCTCCAACAACTGGTTGAGCTGGTTTTCGGTGTCGACCACGAACCCCTTGGACAGCAACAGCTTGCCCGTTTCATCGCGGACATTCCAGGGCAATGGGTTGCCAAGTTGGACTTTGGCTCGGGGCAGTCGAAGAACTTTCATGGCTACAAATATACGCAAGTTTTCAGCGATTGAGAAGCGCGGCGGCAATGGCCCTTTTCTGAATCCCGACGAATCAAGCTAAGGGTTGCCCGTGCGCATGGTAAAGCTGCGGCTGAATGGTGTGCCGTTCACGGCACCGTTCAGGATCACCTGGTAATTCGTGTTGGCGGCCAGTGCGGTGAGGGGGACGACAAAGACCTCGTTTGAGGAAATTTCTTTGTGCGGGTCATTGGCAGCGGTCAAGACCTGGGTGGCGATTTGAACCGCGCCCACACTCACGCTGCTGGCGGTCAGGGTCAATCTTTGACCAGCATCTACCTTCAGGTAAATCGGCGGCCCCACGCTTTGGCTGGTGCTGGTCATCGTTGGAAATGGGTTGGGGCTCTCATACGCTGGCACAAACGCGGGCGGGATGTTGGTGCTGCCTTCGCAAGGGTAAGTGACCACCTTTGCGCTGCCTAGTTTCACCCGTTGGCTGGATAGTTTGAAGCCATTGAGGGCGCCAAATCGGAACTCTTCGCGCCTTGCGGTGGCATTGGCGTAGATTCTGATGTCTGCCCCAAATCCGACATCGGCACCGTCATACATGGCACCACTGAGGTGGTACACGGTGTTGAGTAGGTTCACCATCGCGTCGGCACCGCGCTGTTCCATCGTGGGGAAAACAGGTGGATTGCGGCTGTCGTAGTTCCACGTGGTGGACGACAGAATTTCAGCGATCTGGGTGCCGTAGCCTTGGTATTGCGTGCGGTCCCATGGGTTGTAGCCAGTGTAGTGGGGGTTGCTGGTGATGGTCTCGTAGTGGCTGAGGATCGACTCAGTGGTGGACACGCTGGTCAGGTAAAGCGCGTGCGAGCGCGCAGCGGCATCAAGTTGGGCGTTTTGTTTGAGCGCGCCAAAGCCACATAACACCCGGGCTTGCTGCAGCGTGTTCCAGCCGCCGAGCTCGGCTGTGCCGTTGGCGTAGGTAGAGCCTGCAACGGTCACCGCCAGGGGGCGTGAGACGGTGGACGGGGTGGCCGGTACGGCGCCGGGGTTGCTGACATCGCTACCCCCGCCGCCGCCGCACGCGCCAACGAGCAAGGACACAGCCAGGGCGCTGAGCGGTAATTTCATGAGCATAACGGGAGTGTAGACATGGTGGCGAGAGAGTAACCCCACTGGCAAGGCAGAATCAAGGAGTTTTTCTATTCTTTATTCCTATTCCCCATGACGACACCCACGCCTGAATCCCTTTCCTTTGAGCCGCTGTCCACGGATGACTTTGACGCGCTTGACACCATTTTGGACGACATGCGCACCCGCGACGACGAAATTCCGCAATGGGAGTTCTGTGAAGGCTTCATGGCGGCGCTGATTTGCTGCCGCAGGATCATTCACCCCTCGGAGTACCTGCCGGTGCTGCTGGGCACAGACTCCGATGATGTCGATGTCGATGTCGATGTCGACGTTGAAGAGCCCATCGTTCCTAAGTTATTTGCTGACAGTGCCCAGTTTCAACAGTTCATGGACCTGTGGGTTCGTCGTTGGAGCGAGGTGGTCACGGCACTCGACATTGAGATGGAGTCCTTGCAGGACGAGCGCGCTTACCAACCCGAGATCATGGACATGCGCGGCGCCATTGCTGCACTGACGCCCGAGCAGCGCGCAGAGATGGGTGATGCGCCGATTCCCTCTTTTGGTCAGATTTGGGCGATTGGCTTCATGTATGCAGTTGAAAACTGGCCCGAAGAGTGGGCGCCCACAAGGGACCGCCAAGCTGCCAAGGTGCTCGACGCAGCCTTGCAGAGCATCATTGCCCTCACGGAAGATGACACCGCGCCCGCCACCGTCAGCGCCTTTGAAGAAGGTGGCGTGCCCACCATGAGCACCCAACGGCTCAACGACTTTGCCGATGCAGTTTACGCTGTGTACGACCTGCGCGAACTCTGGCGCAACGTCGGCGAACGTGTAGAGACGGTGCGCCGTGTGGCCACGCCCGGACGCAACGACCCGTGTTCATGCGGCAGTGGCAAGAAGTACAAGAAGTGCTGCGGGGCTTGATGCGGTGTCGTTGCCACTTGATGCATAGCTGCTAACCCAATAAAAACCTCGTCAGGACGCCAACCAGGTTGAATCAGCCGGTCAGTCGTCACAACACGGCTGATCGGTCCACACCAGCCGCCCTAAACGGGCATAGCACGATTGCAATGGCGGTATCGACCATCGTGATCGCAGCGCCGGCAAAGCCCCGAAGCCTTTCAGGGTGCTGAGGCGGAGAAAGAAATTTTTAACGTGAAGTACAGCCGTCATTGCGAACGAAGTGAAGCAACCCATGCGTTCGAAAGCCCTGGACTGCCGCGCTGCGCTCGCAGTGACGGCAGGGGTTTCATGCTGTGGGTTGGACTAGCCATCTTGCGTTGACGCGGCTCGGATCATGTCGGCTGCTTTTTCCGCGATCATGATCACCGGCGCGTTGGTGCTGCCACTGATGATGCGCGGCATGATGGATGCATCCACCACGCGCAGGCCCTGCATGCCGTGAACCCGACGTTGGGCGTCGACCACGTCGTCTTCGGTGTTGCCCATGCGGCAGGTGCCCACGGGGTGGTAGATCGAGTCGCAGGTGTCGCGAATCACCTGTTTCGTTTGCGCGTCGGTCTGCGCCCAGGCGGTGCGGGCAAGCTCGCGTCCACCAAACTGGGCCAGCGCGGGTTGCGTCAAAATTTGGCGCATCGTGCGAAAACCGTACACCATGCGCGCGATGTCGTCTTGGTGGCTTAGGAAGTTCGGGTCTACCTGGGGTGGCGCAAGCGGGTCCTTAGTGGCCAGCGTCACTTGGCCACGGCTTAGTGGTTGCAGCAAACAAATATGGCACGAGAAACCGTGGCCCCAGAGCGTGCTGCGCCCGTGGTTGACGAGTTTGCCCACCACGAAGTTCAGTTGCATGTCGGATGCGCCCAGATGCGTCTGGCTTTTGACGAAGCCCCCCGCTTCTGCAAAGTTGGTGGTCAGCACACCACTGCGGTGTTGGCACCCAGTGAACACACCTTTAAGTACATGCATTGCACCCCGAAACGACACGCCAAACAGGTCTTGGGCTTGGGGCACGTCGTACACCTGCACCACATCGGGGTGGTTGTGTAGGTTTTGGCCGACCCCTGACAAAGGGTGCTGCGTGGCAATGCCGTTGTCCAACAAATGCGCGTGCGGTCCTATGCCCGAGAGCATCAGCAGTTGGGGGGGGCTGAATGGTACCCGCGCAGAGCAACACCTCACGCTGACATTTAAGTTGCTTGAGGTGCCCCTCATGAACGAACGCCACGCCCACTGCGCGTTTTCTGCTCAGAAGGATGCGCGTGGCCTGTGCCCCAGTAAAAACCTGCATATTGGGCCTGGTCATAGCGGGCCGCAGGTAGGCCGAAGCGGCGCTGCAGCGCTCGCCTTGGCGTTGGGTGGTCTGATAGGCGCCAAACTCGGTTTGCTGCGGCCCGTTGAAATCCGGGTTGACGCCGTGCCCGGCTTCTTGAGCGGCCTGAACGAACAAGCGCCCAAAGCGATGGGGCGCGGGCAAGTCTGAGACATGCATGGGCCCACTGTCGCCGTGAAAGTCATCGCCACCGCGCGCATTGTTGTCGGCGCGTTTGAAGTAGGGCAGCAGGTCTTCATACGACCAACCCGGGTTGCCCAACGCGGCCCAATGGTCGTAGTCGGCCTTTTGGCCGCGCAAGTAAATCATGGCGTTGATCGAACTGGAGCCGCTTAAACCCTTGCCTTTGGGCTGGTAACTGCGCCGCCCGTTCAGGCCCGGTTGAGGCACTGTGGTCATGGCCCAGTTATGAAGTTGGAATCGCGCCAGTGCAGCAACGCCCGCCGGACACTGGATCAGCGCGCTGCGGTCCACCGCGCCTGCTTCCAGTAGCGCCACGTGGATGGCGGGGTTTTCGCTCAAGCGCGCTGCCAGTACACACCCTGCAGAACCACCGCCGCCGATGATGTAGTCAAACATAATGTTCCTCACGCCGACCCACAGGCTTGCGCCAAATTGGCGGAAATAGTACCGTTCCAAGCGACCGAAATGCGCTGCTGCTGCGGCGGCGCACATAAGCCGCTCGCACAATAGGGCTCCATCGGTTGGGATACTGCTACAGAATGATAAACAAATGCAATGACAACAAAAATAGCCACTGTTGGCGCCAGGTGACCCCCACCCATCTTTGGCGATGCCAGTGTGCTGACACGAGGTGACGATGTACAGCCGCGAGGCATTTTCCGTTGTGGCCGGTCACAGCACCTTGTCGCCAGAGCTCCTGAGCCAACGTGCGCCCTTGCTGGCGCCTGAGGAGTGCGGTTTTCAGTGGCCACCCCCTCCCTTTGCCATCTACAGCAGCGCACACGGTTGGGCTGAGCCCCAGCCGTGTGACATTGAGGGCATCAACGGCGCCATTCGGCGGTGTGCCCTGGTGTCGCTTAACCCGCAAGACCAAACTGCTCTGATTTTGATAGAGCACGCTCGCAGCCCGATTCCGTTGGCGTTTTCGCATTTCCGCAGACTCACGCTTAAGACCCCCCTTGAACCCGAGGCCAGTGTCAGTGGTGAAGTGTTCTCGCAGAGCCCTGGCTACCGCTACACCGCCGAGTACCAACTGCACCTTGAAAACGGCAACACGGTGTCGGGGTTGACGGTCGGTTATGTGCAAACACATTTCGGCTTGTTCGTGTACACGCCGCTAAGCGACAAGGGTGGCGTGCAGCGGGTGTTCATCCCCAGGCAGGCTTTTTTGAGTGTGACGCTGGATGAATGCGGGGCGCTGACCGTCGATGCACCGCCCCATGTTGGGGGGCGCAACAGCGGCACCACCACCGTACAGTCGCAGATCAGTGCCGCCGATGAGGCGCCACCGACCGAGTTGACCACTGCGGCGCAGCTGATGCTGGCGCTTGACCGCCAGTCCAAAATGCCCATGGTGCGCGTGGGTGAGGCTTTGGTGCGCCTGGGTGTTGTGACCGATGACCAACTGGGCAAGGCACTGGCCGTGCAGCGCCAGGACAACGCCGTGCCTCTGGGGCAAGTGTTGGTCAACCAAGGGGTTCTCACCCGACGCCAGCTCAACACCGCGTTGACCCACAAAATGGGCTACCCGGTGGTGGACGTGACGCGATTTCCGATTGAGGCTGATGCATTGCGCAAAGTGTCCATGCTCACCGCCAAGCGGCTGCAGGTATTGCCCTTGCTGACGCAGCCCAGCGTGACGGTAGTGGCTGCGGTAGATCCAACCCGCCGCGGCATGATTGAGGAACTGGAGTTCCTGGTGCAGGGTCGGGTCATTGCTGCACTCGGTGACGAAAAACAGATTCTGCAAACGATTGAGTCGCTGTATGACAAGTACGGTTTGAGCCACGGCAACAGTCGATCGGACAGTTCTTTCCATGGCTCTGTGATGGTGCAGGATGCGACCAGCAGTGAACTGCTGGAATCCATGGAGTTGCATGACCCTGAACGCGACGAGCCGCACGACGATGTCCTGATTGCCCAGTCGGACAACACGCTGGTACGCCTCATCAACACCATGATCATCGAAGCGTTCTCGCGCGGGGTGTCTGACGTCCATGTGGAGTGCAAGCCACGCCAGACCAAAGTGCGCATTCGCTTTCGCAAGGACGGCTTGCTCTCGCCCTATCTGGAACTGCCACACACCTACCGCTCGGCGGTGGTGGCGCGCCTGAAAATCATGGCCGACCTGGATATTTCAGAGCGGCGCAAACCGCAAGACGGCAAAATCGATTTCCGGAAATACTCTGCAGGCCACCGCCTGGAACTGCGCATTGCCACCATTCCCACTGCAAATGGGCTGGAAGACGTGGTGATGCGGCTGCTCTCGTCGGCCAAGCCCTTGCCTTTGGAAAAACTGGGTTTGTCACCGGCCAATCTGGCCCAGCTGCGTGACGCCGTCGGTCGTCCCTACGGCATGGTGTTGTGCGTGGGGCCCACCGGCTCGGGCAAAACCACCTCGCTGCATTCCGTGCTGAGCTACCTCAACACCCCCGAGCGCAAGATATGGACGGCCGAAGACCCGATCGAGATCACCCAGCCCGATTTGCGCCAAGTGCAAGTCAACCCGCAGATCGACTGGACTTTTGCCAAAGCCCTGCGCTCCTTTCTGCGGGCGGACCCCGACGTCATCATGGTGGGTGAAATTCGTGATGCGGAAACCGCACACATGGCCATTGAGGCCTCGTTGACCGGGCACTTGCTGCTCTCCACTCTGCACACCAACAGTGCGGCCGAAACGGTAACGCGCCTGATCGATATGGGCATGAATCCGTTCAATTTTTCGGATTCGTTGTTGGCCGTTTTGGGGCAGCGGCTGGTTCGTCGCCTGTGCCCCAAATGCAAAACCTCGGAGCCTGCCAGTCAGGCTTGGGTAGACGAGCTGTTGGACGACTATTTGCGTGCGTTCCCCGACGCATGTCACAACACGCGTGAGGAGGTGTTGGCAACATGGCTGCAAACCTACGGCAGCACCCAAGGCAAGAGTCAAGCGGTTAGTCTGCATCAGCACAGCGCACCGGGCTGTGCCGAGTGCCAGCACACCGGCTTGTCAGGGCGCATCGGCCTGCACGAATTGATGCGCGTGACCGCCGGGTTGCGTCGGCTGATTCAGACCTCGGCCAGCTCACAGCAAGTTCAGGCAGAAGCTTTTCAAGGTGGGCAGTTCCGTACCCTGCGCCAAGATGGCATTGAAAAAGTGTTACAAGGCCTAACCACCATCGAAGAAGTAAGAGCCAACAGCAATGCATGACACCCTCTCGCCGCACGGGCATCCCTACCAAGCCCTGACCCCCGATGTCGTCATGGACGCGCTGGCCAGCGTGGGCCTGTTTGGCGATGGCCGCCAGATGCCCCTGAGTTCCTACGAAAACCGCGTTTACCAAATGCATCTGGAAGACGGCAGCGCTGTCGTGGCCAAGTTTTACCGACCCCAGCGCTGGACAGAGGCCCAGATTCTGGAAGAGCACGCGTTCGCGCAGGCGCTGATGACAGCAGAAATTCCCGTCATCGGGCCCTTGACCTTGCAGGGGCAAACCTTACACCAGTTTGCGGGCTTCTCGTTCAGCGTCAGTCCCTGTCGGGGTGGGCGCAGACCGGAGTTTGATGATCCTGATGTTTTGGAGTGGATTGGCCGGTTTTTAGCGCGTATCCACAGTGTGGGCGCCGCGCAGCCCTTTGTGTGCCGCCCCGCGTTGGACTTGCAGAGCTTTGGCATCGAGGCGCGAGAGTGGCTTCTCAGTCATGACAAAGTGCCCTTGGACGTGCAGTCGCTGTGGGCCAAAACGTCTCAAGATGCCATAGATTTGATCGCCAATTACCCACTATTAACGCGCACTGGAGGCCGCAATGCTTTGCCTTCCCAAGGCGCATTGATGGATGCATGCGATGACCTACCGGCCGATGCCATCCAATGCATCCGTCTGCACGGCGACTGCCATCCGGGCAATATTCTCTGGACGCCGCTGGATTTGCCTGCAGCCGCCGGGCCCGGCCCCCATTTTGTTGATCTGGACGATGCCCGCAGCGGCCCCGCGGTGCAAGATTTCTGGATGCTGCTCAGTGGCGATCGCCAGCAGCGTATTCACCAACTCGGCGCGCTGGTCGATGGTTATGAGCAATTCCGCCCCTTTGACCGGCGCGAACTGGTGTTGATTGAACCCTTGCGCACCCTGCGTTTGCTGCACTACAGCGCCTGGCTTGCGCGCCGCTGGGACGACCCCACCTTTCCCATCAACTTTCCGTGGTTTGGCTCCAGCGACTATTGGCAAGGTCAAGTGCAAATGCTTCAAGACCAGATTGAGGCCATGCAAGAAGACCCGTTGGTGGTCTAGTACAGCAACCCGAAAACCTCCACCATGAACGTGCGCTTTCGCCCCCATAGCGGCGTTGCCACTGCGCGCCTTAGCCACGGCTAGGACGCTAGTTTGCGCCTTGCCCTGACCAGAAACGACGCTTGGATCGCTAGTCAAAGCATTTGCGCACTTGCAAACACCGTCATTGCGAGGAGCGCAGCGACGTGGCAACCCATGCAGCCAGGAAGTCCAAATGCCCGGATTGCCGCGCTGTGCTCGCAATGACGCGGTTCGAGGGAGGTCCGCAACTTTCGGGTTGCGGTGGCACTCGTTCGCTTCTAAACCATCCGCGCCGTGGTTGCCTTGCGTGGGTGTGCAACCGTACTGCCTACGGCTTCGCCTCTGGATACCAAGGGTTGGCCGTTGCAATCGTGCTGCTTTGAATTGGTCAGTCTCAGGCTAGCGCTGTGGCAAAACGTTGCTCGGCCAAGGTCAACAGGCCGTCAAACAGCAGGTTGTCCACCAGCTCAAACGGGCGCGACATATGGGGGGCCATTTTCCAGCCTGCGCCCCCGGTCATGATGCAGCGCGGCTCGGCGCCGCAATGCTGGCGCACATGTTGCACCATGCGCTCCACCGCCCCGGCAATGGCGTAGGTGCCACCGCTGGTGAGTGCGTCGCTGGTGTTGGTGGGGAATTCGCTCACATGGCCGGTGGGTACGCTTAAGCCTGCGGTGCCTACGTCTAGGGCGCGCAACATGATGCCGTGGCCGGGCAGAATTAGCCCGCCCAGAAAACGGCCATGGGCATCCACGGCGTCAACGGTGACGGCGGTGCCGATCATGACCACCACCATGGGCCGCGCCGGGCCTAGCGCCGCACTGCGGTGCCAGGCACCAATCAGGGCGACCCAGCGGTCCGCGCCCAGGCGCGCCGGATGGTCATAGCCGTTGGTGATGCCGGCCTCCCATGCGCTGGGCACCACCCAATGCGCGGCCACGTTCCACAGCTCCATTTGGTCTTCTACTTGGCGGCGCACCGCGTCTGCAGCCACCACACAGCCCAGCATGTGGCTGGGCGCAGGCAGCTTGGCCCAAGGACCTTCGGCCAGTTTGTGGATGTTCTCAAGGAATTCGGCGCCCTGTGCCAAAACGGTGGCCTGGCGTTGGGGGGAAGCATGCAATGCCCACTTGAGGCGGGTGTTGCCGATGTCGATGGCCAAAAATGTCATGGCGGCATTATCGGCAAATCGCAAGAGGAATTCCGGTGCGAATCAGCTTTGGCGCCACGGAAGACCGTGAAACCGCCAGCCATTGCGGTGACCGCGCTGGTCGTTGCTGTCGGCGTCCCCTTCAAAACCTTCCAAAATATTGAAAGCCTGCAGCCCCAATTCGGTGGCGCGTTTGGCCGCCGCCACGGAGCGCACGCCGCTGCGGCACAGCAGCATGACTATTTTGCCTTCGGGCACGGCGGCCAGAAGTTCGTCGTCAAAGTTGGGGTTTAACGTCATGCCGGGCCACTGTTTCCAGGCAACCGTTTGGGCACCGGGCACCACACCCACCCAATCACGTTCGGCGTCAGTACGCACATCCACCAACACCGCCTTGTCGGCCTGCAACCACTCCCACGCCAGCGAGGCGCAGATGTCTCCGGCGTAACCTTCTGCACTGCGCCGCACAATGGCGTGCGCCAGCGCGGTGTCCTTGCGCACGCCAGCGTGCATGTCGGTAGCAACGGTGTCGTCCATGCGTGCTTGGCGCGGACGTGCCGCGGCGTTGACGATGGGCAAAAATTCTTCCAACGATTTACCCGCGAACAGAGTGTTGCTGGCTTTTTCTGCGCCAATGGTGGAGTGTGTCTGGCCATGGTAGTCGTGGCCTGGCCAGACGATGGTGTTGTTGGGTAGCTTGAACAGAATCTCGGTCACGCTGTGGTAAAGGTCGGTGGTGTCGCTGTTGAGAAAGTCGGTGCGCCCACAGCCATTCACATGCAAGGTGTCGCCGGTGAACACGTGGTTGCGCCACAGAAAACACATGCTGCCCGGCGAATGGCCCGGGGTGTGCAAGGCCATCAGCTGTTCGTCGCCAAAGTTCAGAAAGTCACCGTCGTGCAATTGCCCTTGGG